>Ga0209308_10002814_pt1 | contig 14716 bp, 13 predicted proteins | sample COGITO_mtgs_1204_3_FD_184806 | JGI IMG/M metagenome (GOLD analysis project Ga0209308, IMG submission 184806) | Pelagic marine microbial communities from North Sea - COGITO_mtgs_120405 (SPAdes) (version 2) | ecosystem: Environmental > Aquatic > Marine > Epipelagic ...
TTAGGTCTTCCTTCTTGGTTTAAACGATGATATAATCTTTAGATGGAGGCAGGGCACCACCACATACCCCCTGTCTCCTTTTAAGGATTTATATTTATGTTTTTTGGCGGAACTTCATTTGCATCAGCACCTTTTGCAGACCCAGGATTTAATCCTAATGCATTAGCGATTGTAACAGGTAGTAGAATTAACGAATCAACAGGTACTGTTGGTATAGTTGGTAAAGCTATTATATTACCAAATGGTAGTAGATTTAATATTGGAATTGGTAATGTTCAAGTAGCCGATGTTATTGGTGTATCGGGTATTGCAACAGAAATAGCAACAGGAAGTGTTACTATTGCAGCAGGTGCAAACATAGCCACAACTGGTAGTCCTTTTGAAATAGATACCGGTACAGCAAAAGCTATAGACGTTGTTGGTGTTACAGGTAATAGAGTTAATTTAGATACAGGAGATGTAACAACAATTGGTAAAGCAACAGTTATACCATCGGCAAGCGTTTTAGAATTAGATACTGGTACAGTTACATTTACATTTAGATATAGTGTTACAGGATCAAGAGTTAATTTATCTACAGGAACTGTTTCAACAACTGCAGCTGCAACTATATTACCTACAGGGTCAAGAGTTAATTTAGATACAGGCGATGTATCAGTTGTTGCAAAAGCAAATGTATCTATTACAGGAAGTGCAGTAGAAATAGCGATTGGAAATGCTACAACTAAAGCAAACGCAACAGCTATTGTTACAGGAAATAGACAAAATTTATCGACAGGTACAGTTACAATTCAAGCTAAAGCAAATGTAATTACAACTGGTGTAGGATTAGAAATAGCAGTACCAACTTCTATTAATATTAAACAGTGGGACGGTATAGTACCAGGTGTCTCACAAACTTGGACAAGGATACAAACACCGTAATGTATTTTGGAGGAAGCACATTTGCCGGAGCACCATTTGCCGATCCAGGTGGAGTTAGTATATTTGTAACTGTTAGTGGACAAAGATTAAACTTTTCAGTAGGTAATGTAGTTATTGAAGGTAAATCAGTTGTTTTACCTACAGGACAAAGAGTAAATTTATCTACAGGTAATGTAGTTATTAAAATAGGTCAAACAGTAGTTTTATCTGGTAATCAAATAAACCTTGCAACTAACCCTGTAAGTGTGATATCATGGAACCCAATACCACCAGGAGTAAATCAAGTTTGGGTCCCAATAGACCCAGATAATCCGTAGGAGAAATATGGCATCAAGTACATCAACAGATTTAAAACTAGAACTAATAACCACAGGGGAAAAATCAGGAACCTGGGGTACAATTACTAATACAAATTTACAAATTTTAGAACAAGCAGCTAGTGGTTATTTATCACTTGCGGTAGGTGGAGCGGACGTTGCACTATCTTTAGCCACTCATGCAACAGCAAATGGTAAAAATTTATACTACAAACTAACAGGAACACTAACTGCTAATAGAACAGTTACAATGCCTGACGGTGCTGAAAGAGTATTTATTGTAGAAGATGCAACAGCAAGATCAGCTTCTAATTATACACTTACAGTTAAAACAGTTTCAGGAACAGGTCTTGTATTACCTGTTGGATCAACAACAGTTTTATATTCTGATGGAACAAACATTACAGGGAAATTACAGACAAAAGGGTACTACACACCCTCTGCTACTTACACCACAGTTAATGGTGATCAAGTATTAATTAATACTTCTGGAAGTGGTATTGGTACTGCAATTACAATAAACTTACCCGCATCTCCTGCAATAGGTAATGAAGTACATTTCATAGATTCAGGTAATAACTTTGCATCTAATAATTTAACAATCGGTAGAAACAGTTCTAATATTTTAGGTAGTGCTTCAGATTTAGTAGTTTCAGCTAATGGTGCTGCATTTACTTTAGTGTATGTTAATGCAACTAGAGGCTGGATTTATAAAGATAACATATAGGAGCACGGATCATGGCTCTAATTGATTTTAAAGTCCTACCAGGAATAGATAAACAAGACACCACATCTGGTGCAGAAAACAGATGGGTTGATTGTGATAACACAAGATTTAGATATGGACTACCGGAAAAAGTAGGTGGTTGGTCATCATTAGTTACAGATACAATGGTAGGTGTTGCAAGACGTCAGTTTGCATTTGTAGACTTAGATGGAAATAGATACATTGCAATCGGTACAGATAAGTTTTTAATTATTTATTTTGAAGGTCAACTCTATGATATTACACCTTTAAAAACTACGTTATCTTCTTGCACTATTGCAACAACTAATAACTCTGCTGTTTGTTCTATAACAAAAGCAAGTCATGGTTTAAGTGCAGGTGATATTGTATTATTAGATAATGTAACTCTACCAGTAGGTACGGGTTATGCTAATTCTGATTTTGAAGATAAATTATTTCAAGTAACAAGTATTACAAGTTCAAGTGTGTTTACAATTACACAAAGTTCTAATGCAACAGCAACAGTTTCAACAGGTGGTAGTTTAGAAGTTAAACCTTATGAACAAGTTGGACCAGCAGAACAATCTTATGGTTATGGTTGGGGTATTGATTCATGGGGCAGTGGAGCATGGGGAGAAGCAGCTTCAGCATCTGATGTTTCTCTTGAACCGGGATTATGGTCATTGAGTAATTTTGGTCAGGTATTAGTTGCAACAATTGCAAATGGAAAAACGTTTACTTGGGATGCAGGTATTGCTGCCAGATTAACAACACGTGCATCAACAACTACATCTGGTTTTCAAACTACAAATAATCCAACAGCAACAAGAGTCACACTAGTTTCACCTACAACACGTCACTTAATTCATCTTGGAACAGAAACAACTATTGGAGATACATCAACTCAAGATGACATGTTTATAAGATTTTCGGATCAAGAAGATATAAATGATTACACACCGACAGCAATCAATTCAGCGGGTACACAAAGACTGCAAGACGGAACACGGATCATGGGTTCATTAAAAGCTAAAGAAACAATTTTAGTTTGGACTGATAACGCATTATATACTATGAAATTTATTGGTTCACCTTTTACATTTGGTTTTGAACAAGTGGGTACTAACTGTGGATTGATTGGTAAAAATGCAGCTATTGAAATAGATGGTGCTGCTTTTTGGATGAGTCCTAATGGATTTTTTATGTTTGATGGTACGGTTAAATCACTACCTTGTAGTGTTGAAGATTATGTTTATGATCAAGCAGATACAACTAAAGGACAACAAATTTATGCAGGTATAAATAATTTATACACTGAAGTTGTTTGGTATTATCCATCAACTAGTTCTGATTACAATGATCAATACGTTGTATTTAATTATGGTGAACCTATGAAAGGTGGTGTTTGGTATATAGGAACGGAAGCTAGAACTTCTTGGATTGATGCTAGTGTATATCCTAAACCATCAGCTACTAAATTTAATGATTCAGCTGTTGGTACTTTTCCAGTTATTGTCGGAGAAGATGGGTTAGGTCAAACAACTTTATTTGAACATGAAGTAGGAACCGATCAAGTTAATCCTGATGGTAGTACTACAACTGTAACATCATTTATAAAATCATTTGACTTTGATCTACAAGCTAAACAAAAAGATGCACAAGGTAAATCAAGTGGACCAACAATTTCTGGTGAAGTATTTTTATCTATGAGAAGATTCGTACCAGACTTTAAAGATCTACAAGGTAATGCAAAAGTAACTCTTGCTGTTAAACGTTATCCGCAACAATCAGATACAGTTACGTCTTTAAGTCCCTTTACAATTAACTCTAGCACTGATAAAAAGGACACTAGGGCCAGAGGAAGATTTGTTAACATTAAGATAGAAAACACTGATGTTAGTGAGTCGTGGCGTTTTGGAACTTTAAGAATAGATATACAACCAGATGGACGTAGATAATGGCTAAAGTAGTAGTAAGATTACCAGAACCAAAAGAAGAATACGATTTTTCTAACCAAAAACAAATTAACAGAGCTATCACTATAATAGTTGAACAATTAAACTCTACATTTTTAAATGATTTAAAACAAGAAACGGAAAGATTTACTTGGTTTAAATCAGGAAATTAATATGGCAAATATATATAAAAACGCACAATTTAATTTAACTACAACTGATGTGACAGATATCTACACTGTGCCTTCTAACTCTAGAGCTATAATACAGAATATCCACACAGCCAATGTTGGTGGTGGAAACACAGAAATAAAAGCATTTTTATATGATAATTCAGCAACAACTGCTTTTCAATTTGCTGAACATACTGTAAACTCAGGAGATTCTAAGTCTATCTCTGATGGCTCAATTGTGTTAGAAGAGAATGATAAATTACAACTGCAAGCTGCTTCAGGAAATATATTCGAAGGCACTTGTGCAATATTGGAAATAAACAGGGATTAATTATGGCATTTAAAGAAGAAGGTGAAGTAGCATATACAATAATAAATGGTAAAAAAGTACCGGTTGTAAAATGTGAAACAGAAGTTGTATTAAGGAATACAAGAACTAATGTAGAATATAACTCGGATCAAGAAGCAGAAGATGATATTGCAGATTCAAACACTCCTACAATTAGAGAAGAAATTACAAGATCATTAAAAATTAAAGTAGCAGCAATGCCACCACTAGGAGCAGCGTCAGAGTAATGTCAATAACAAGAGCACAACAAGCTAGACAACTTTATAAAAAAGGTAGTAAGGAACCTGTAAAACAAGCAGGAGTTATGAACTACATGCCATCAGAAATGGTAACTGTACCGAAGATAGCTAAATCTTCACCAGATACACCAACAGCAAAACTAGCTTACATTACACCTGAAGAACAAGACATACTTATAGATTTAAATTTATATGGATCACTAGATGGTAAACCAAATAGAGGACCTGGTGGTATACCTTCTTTAGAAGGTGACTTTGGTTCACCAACAGGTCAAGGGTATAGTGATAATGCAGGAAGTTATGGAGGCGCTGAAGGTCCTGATGTATCTGGAAGTAAAGACACTGGAACAGGTAATTACCAAGTAACTAATCAAACAGTTCAAGACGAATACAATAAAAACAGAAAAAAAAGAGAAGCGGATGCAAAACAAAAAGAAATAGAAAAAAAATTCAAAGCTGATGCAAAAAAAACAAGAAAAAAAATGCGTGACAAAGTATTGGCTGATAAAAAAATACGTAAAGAAAGAATAAGCAATATACTTTCAAAAAATAAAAATTATTTAGACCCTAGAACAGGACAAATTGTAGATCTTAGTAACTATGGTCTTTCACCAAGAGAATTAGCAGATTTAAAATCACTTGGTATTGATCCAAATAAAGAAGGACCAATGACAGATATGCAACAAGATGTATTTGATCAAATGATGGAAAAGAATGATAGGTTTTCTGGAGTTAATTTAGAAAATTTTCAAAACAAGTTTGATTTACCTACAACTGGAATAACAAGTTTAGATTTAGTAACAGGTTTACTTGAAGGACCTTTATCAAAAGGATCTAAAATAAATAAAGAATTTTTTACTGATGATGTTTTAGGTGCAGGTAAATTTAAATATGATGGTAATGTTGTGAACCCTGAAATATTTTCAATGCTTGACCCTACAGAAATGCAAGAAATATATGGTGATTATGACACTAAAAGAAAATCAGGTGAAATAGATGCTTATGGTAATCCGACTAATTTAAATACAGGTGGTGGAGACGATCAAGTAATAGATCCTTGTAAAGGACCCAACCCACCTGCTTATTGTTTTGTTGATGACAAAAAAGAAGAAGAAGAAGTAAATCCTAGAGACTACACAGGTATTGCTCCAAGATTCATGGGCTCTAGTTTTGATTTCACAGGTCTTGCAGAGGGTGGCAGAGTTGCTGCTCAACAAGGTGGGATTATGTCCCAACAAGGTGGTATCATGCCTAGATTAAGTGATTTAAGTGGTGATGTATCTTCTGCAGAACAAATGTTACAAGAAATTAATCAAAGATTACAATCAGCTGAATCTACTTTAGGTGAAGGTGGTGGTATGCGTGGTACAACAATTGCTCCAAACATGTCTCCTCTTGAAAACGCTATGAGAAGTCAACAACCACTTGGACAACCTGGTCTAGCTTCAATAGCAAACTATACTCCGTTTGCAGGCGAAACTTTTAGTCAAGTTCCAGAACAATTTAGATCTGGTTTTGATGAATACAAAAAAGAAAACCCAATAGGAATTGGGGGACAAGCTATAAGTTATTCGATGCTTCCAGATGGAAATAGAGTATCATTTGGTGATACTGCTAGTGCTTCAGGGTTTAGTGATTATTTAAATTCAATTGGACAACCAAATAATACATATCAAGGTATGGAAGGTTTTGCACCACAACCAGGAGGACCGATGCAATCAGCATTACAATCACCATTAGCAGGTGCCATAAGACAAGGTGCCATGGACGGTGGACGAATGAGACAGATGGAAATGATGGAAGATGAAGATGATCCGACAGGTGGGATCATGGACCTTGAATCAGGAAGACAAATGTATTTCTTAGGTAAACTTGTTAAGAAAGCAGGTAGAGCTATTAAGAAAGTTGTAAAATCTCCAATAGGTAAAGCAGCATTATTATATTTTGGTGGTAATGCACTTATGGGTAAAATGGGTGGTCTTAGCGGTTTAAAAGGATCTTTGTTTGGAACAGCAGGAGGAACAGCAAGGATGACACCTGGTATTTTAGGTAAACTTGGTATTACTGGTGGAGGGGGTGCTATGATGCCAACACTAAAAGGTGGTTTAAGTTTAGGATTAGGAATTCCTTTTGCTCTAGATGCATTAGGTGTAGGCAAAGAAGAAGAGGATGGTATTGATCTTGATGCGTATTACAAAACTCAAGGTATAGATATTGATGCTATTAGAAACAATCCTAATAGAATATTAGCTAGAAGATTTGTAGGAATGGCTGATGGCGGTAGAATAAACTATCAAGAAGGTGGAGATGCAGAACCAGTAGCCAAGAAGACTATGCCTCTATTAGATATGGATGGTAAGGAAATGGATTTAAGAGCTGAAGGTGGTTTTGTACCATTGGGTAGAATGGAAAGAGCAGATGACGTACCTGCAAGATTATCTAAAAATGAATTTGTCTTCACAGCAGATGCTGTTAGAAATGCAGGTGAAGGAGATATAGACAAGGGCGCAGAAGTCATGTATAACATGATGAAAAACCTCGAATCCGGAGGTGAAGTATCAGAGGAATCGCAAGGATTAGATGGCGCTAGAGAAATGTTTAAAACATCACAACGATTAGAGGAAGTATTATAATGGCGACAGAAACCACAATATCGCGACCAGCACCCTTTGTAGAAGATATAGGAAGAGATTTAGCTACCCAAGCCGTAGCAATGACAGGTGTTCCTGTTGTAACGGGTGGACTAGGAAGTTTAACAAGAGCAACTGGTGAAACAGATGCGGGTTTTCAAGCAAGACAAGATGCTGCAAGAGCATTCGACGTAAGAAAACAAAATTTAGCAGGACTTGCTCCACAAGTTGCAGGTCAAGACACTTTACAAAAGTTAGCAGAAATTAAAGCTCTTCAAGGTGTAGGATCATATCAACCTTTTTTACAAGGTGCACAAGCTGCTACTGGACCACAAGCTTTCCAACAGTTTATGTCACCATACCAATCACAAGTTATGGAAGCATCACTTGCAGAGTTTGATAGAAACTCACAAATGCAACAACAACAAATTGCAGATCAAGCAGTAAAGTCTGGAGCATTCGGTGGTGGACGTGAAGGTGTTATGCAAGCAGAATATCAAGCAGGTTCAGATATGGACAGAGCAACTTTACAAGCACAATTATTAAATCAAGGGTTTCAACAATCACAACAAGCAGCACAACAACAGTTTCAAAATCAACAAGGTCTAGCTCAGCTATTACCTGGATTACAAGGAACAGATATTTCACGTTTAGGTTCATTGGGCGCATTGAATCAAGCGCAAACACAAGCCGGACTTGATGCACAAAGAGAAGCTACAAGAATGGCTGCTTATCAACCACAGGAACAATTACAAAACTACGGTAACCTTGTTACAGGAATCATGGGTGGAATGCAGGGATCAGGAACACAAACATCACAAGTACCCAACCCAACATTCTTACAAACTGCATTAGGTGCAGCGGCTACTGGAGCAGGGATATACGGCGCATTAAAGAATTAATATGACTAGAACATTAAAAAGACCAATGTTTAGAATAGGTGGTTCTACAAACTCTGGTATTACATCAGGTTTGGATCAACCAAGAAAACAATATAGTCAAGGAACAGATCCGTACGATAGAGCTTTAACTACAACTGAAAGAGCTATGAAAGATCTTGAAAGATTTAAAGGAGAGAATACAAGATCAGATAGATTACTACCAGGTAATGTACCAAACTTTCTTACATCATTTGGTTTAAATTTAATGTCACAAACACCTAGAGGTAAAGGTTTTAGTGGTTTATTATCTACAGCTGCAACCGCAGCCAAAGAACCTTTTCAAACATTTCAAGCAGCACAGTTAGCTAAAAAAGATGATGAAATAAAAAGAGCTGAAGATTTATTCTCTGGTGCATTAGCATCTGAATATGATCTTGAAGAACAAAGAATTAAAAATCAAAAACCTGGAGATGATAGTAGATTATCTCCTGAAGTTGAAAGAGATATTATTACAAACGCTCAACAAACTATTTTTGATCAAAGAGCTATTATAAATGATCCAGAATCAACACCAGATGAAATTGCAGCTGCAAAAAATAGAATTACAATTAATCAAAACGTACTTGTAAAAGAGTTAGGTGTACCACCTGAATATGCAGCAATACTTGGTGATCCTGATTTATTTGGTGATGCAATGGCTGATTATGTACAGACAGAAAACAAAAGAAGAATTGATGAGTATGTAGCAAATAACCCTGGTGCTACTCCTAAACAAATACAAGACAACGTACCACAAATGCAAGAAGGTACAGCACAAGCAAGAGATTTTACAATAGATAAATTAAAACAAAAATACTATTATAATGATGGTGGTAGAGTAGGTTTAGCTTTTGGTGGAGATCCAATGATGCCAGAAGTTGCAGAAGCTCCTAAAGAACAAGTCCAAGATTTATCTTATACAGAACTAAGATCAAGACTGCCACAAGAAATATCAAACGACATTGTACAATTATTAGCTAACAGTAAACAAGCATTAATGGACTTTGCAAATATTCAAACTGGTGAAGACATCGCATCATTTAATCAACAGTACGACGTAAATCTGACACTACCACAAGGAGCTTAACATGGAGCCCTTTAAGCCTAAAGATAATAGAATTGTTATCGAAAAGGATACCATAGCAGATACTTTACGATCAACAATTACAAAAAAAGACAGACCTGTAAAATTCACATGGAAAGGTGCAGCTAATTTTGCGAACAGTGTGTTTAACACAAACCCTTTTGACCCTAAAAAATTAGAGAGAATAAAAGAACTTACAACTACCAACAACGTTAAAGAAAAAGATTACATAGATTTTTTTGAAGATATGGAAAAAGCTGTTTTGGGTGGTGTACAAAACATTGGTTATTCTTTTGGTGATCTAATTACTACAGGGACTGATGCAGCATTAAATACAAATTTAACAGAAAGATTAGATAAAGCGTATCAAGAAAATAAAATTCAAGACCCAGAAACATTACTTGGAACAGTTAATAAAGTTCTAATTGAATATGGTATACCGGGTGGTGCTGTATTTAAAGTAATGAATAGAGCTAAGAAAATTCTTAAAGGTAAAAAAGCTAAAGATGCAAACGCAGCGGCTAAAGCAACAGGGACCACGGCCAAAGGATCAGACATTGCAAAACGTGTTGGTTATATGGCAACTGCTTTTGGTGCAACAGATTTTATAACATCAGGTGCAAGACAAATAAATGAAGAAGGACCTTTGGTTTTAGAAAAAGAAAGTGAAGATGGTTTAGAAGGAAGAGATTTAGCGCTTGCAAGGTTTAGAAACAAATTAAGGTTTGGTGCTGAAGGAACTATTATAGGTGCAGGTTTTCCTATACTAGGTAGACCTCTTGCAAAGATTGCAACTGTTGGTGCTAAGTATGGTATCATGAAACCGGCAGGTTATGCATTAACAGGTGTAGATACTTTAGTTGTAAGACCAGTAACTTATCTTGCAGCAAATATACCTGGATCTACAGCAGCAGGTAAAGCAATTAGAAATGCAAGTAGTTATGTTGTTGATAAAGCATTGGCACCTTTGAAAGTAGGGACAGGTGCAAAACAATTACCCTCATTTGATAAATGGAGAATGTTTTCTACAAAAAGTAGTGATCCATTAGAATCAAGATTAAAAAAGTTAGATAACTTTTTATCTGCATTTAGATCATTAGGTAAAGGAACTGGTTTAAAATATCAACTTACATCAGAAGCAAACAGAGAAATAAAAGCAAGATCTAGAACCATAGAAAAGTATTTAGAATCTATAGAAAAAAAATCATATAATTTAGCTAAAAGTTTTGAAGGACAATATAATTCATTAACTACATCTCCTGCAAGTAGAGATTATTATTTGGATAAAGTATTAGCTTTCTTAAAAGGTCAAACTAAAAAAAGTGATTTACCAAAAGAATTACAAGAAACAGCAGAACTTTTAAATAAAGAGTTACTTAATACTAAAAAAACATTTGCAAACTTACTGCCTGACGGTGATCTTAAAAACTTTATGTTAAATAATATAAAGTCATATATGAGAAAGTCTTTTGCAACATTCAGTAATCCTGAGTATCAAGCAAGTGATAAATTAAAAAGCAACGCTTCTAAGTGGATACTAGAAAATGTAGTGAAAAAAAACAAAGACATCAGAGAGTCTGCTTTAAAAGAATTAAAAACTAAAAACATGACAGACACTCAAGCTTTACAAGAAATGGCGGAGAGTTTAACGAATAAAATATTGGTCCACACAAAACAAGATGGTGTTGATCCATTAAGAATTTTACAAAACATATCTAAAGATACTTTAAGATCTGATAAATTAATTAGAACAGGAGAAGAGTTACCTGACGTAATTAAAAAATTACTGGGAGAAGAAAACAATTTAAAATCTTCTGTACTACAGACTACATCACATGCAATTACACAAGCTGTAAATAAACAAACTTTAGATAAGTTAGCTAAGATTGGTATTGATGAAGGTTGGTTGTTTAAAGATAAAACAATTGCAGATGCTAGAAGAATGTTTGATGTAGAAAAAGTTGGAGACTTAAAAGGATTAGGTTTATTAAAAACTGGAATGAGTAAGTTGTTTGCTTCTAAAGATATGGCTAAAGCATTAAAAGGAGCGCCTGGTACATTTGATAACTGGATACAAAGTTCTGTATACAGAAACATATTACAATTTAAAGTAGCTACTCAGTTTGGTAAAACAGTTCTTTCACCTGTTACACAAGTAAGAAACGTTTCATCTGCTAGTATGTTTCCACTAGCTAATGGTCACATAGGAGGTAGAGCTTCTGTAACTGATTCAATTAAAATGGTTGTAGATGATATATTTGGTGCAGGGAAAGTAATAGACGAAGGTAAGTTTATAAAAAATTTAGAAAACAAAATTAGACTAGGTGTAATTGATGAAAACATTGTAGCATCAGAACTACAAGCAGTGTTAAAAGATATAAGAGCTGGAGCCAAAGTAAAAAATATGGACAGTTTAATTGCAAGATTAGCTGATTCAAAAATGATTAAAACAGCAACAAGAGTATATGCTGGAGGTGATAACTTATGGAAATGGTATGGCCATGAGTATGTAAAATCTCAAATGAAATCTATGTACAAGAATGTAGATGATGTTGCTAAATGGACAGAAGAAATTGTAGGTAGAAAGTTTGATAAGTTTAATACATTTACTGGTAAAGCAAAAACATTAGACGAAGCTTTAGATGAAGCTGCTGCATGGCAAATAAGAAATACTTATCCTACATACAGTAAAGTACCACAAGTTATTAAAGATTTAAGAAAACTACCTTTCGGTAACTTTATATCATTCCCAGCTGAGATGATTAGAACAACATATAATATATTATCTATTGGTGCTAAAGAAGCCACATCATCTAACGCACAATTAAGACAGATGGGTTATAGAAGACTACTTGGTGCATTTGTAACTTTAGGAGGAGCAGAAAAAGGAGTTTCAACATTAGCTCAAAATTTAACAGGAACTACAACAGAACAGATAGAAGCATATAAAAGAAGTCTATCAGCACCGTGGGACTCAAGAGCAGCTATCCTACCTGTAAATAAATGGAAAGATGGAGTTGGTAAAGCAATTAACTTTTCATACTTCAGTCCATACGATGTAATTTCACAACCATTTAGAGCTGCTATAAAAACTATAGAAGAAGGTAAATTAAAACAAAGAGATGTAGGTGACACTATGTTTAAATTATTCTTTGGAGAAGACGGACCAATAAGAAAACTAATTGATCCTTTTGTGTCTCAATCAATCGCATTAGAAAAAATGTCAGATGTAATGCCATCAAATCTTTTACTAGGTGGTAGAGGTGGTGTGACTAAAACAGGAGCTGCCGTTTATTCTGATACAGACTCAGATCAAGATAAATTTATGAAAAGTCTAGGACATATATTCAGAGGTGTAAGACCAACATTTATTGATACAGGAGATAAGTTAATAAAAGGTTTTACAGGTGATATTAAAAAAGGTGGACAACCTGTAAACTTACAAGATGAATTACTTGCAATGTTATCTGGGATTAGAATTATCAATGTCGACGTACCACGAACCATGAACTACAAGATAACAGAATACAATAGAAACATCAGATCAGTTACAACTGCAGAAAAGTTTTTTAGTTTACAGAATTTTGAAAGCAGAGGACCTGAAACAATGGCAGAAGAGTTTAAAAAAATTCAAGATGAAACTTATAAAGTTAATCAAGATTTTTATTTTATATTAAAAGATGCTGAAACAGTTGGAGTGAGTGAAAGAGATTTAAGAAAACTGTTAAGAGATAGAAATATATCTTCTTCTAAAGCAAGAAAAATATTAAAAGGAGAAAACATTCCTTATACAGCCTATGATTCTCGTATGAAAAAAAGAGTAAAAGAAGCTGATAAAATTGCAAAAGAAAGAGGAGAAAAAATAGAAAAAGATTATTTTTATCCAAAGAGAATGTTTAGAAATATTGTAAGAGAATATGGTAAGAAAAAACTAGACCAAAGTGAAGGTAAAACAGAGTTACAAAAAATAGAAGAGTTAATGAATTTAGATCAATCTAGTATTCCACAACAAGATACAACTGTACAAACAGCCAATATACAAACACCACCATTAGGTAACACACCTATGCCAAAAGTACAAAATGTAGCACAAAATGTTAATCCTCAAACAGGGTTGACAAGAACACAGAGTGCATTACTATCACCAACAGAACAAATTATTGCAAGAAGAACATGATGATAAACAAATTTAAAAGTTTGGGCGGTATGATAGGCAAGTCCTATCGGGTTTCTATTGTGACGGGGGTTACAATATAATGGCTAAAAAATCTGCATTACAAAAAATAGATGACCATGAAAAACTGTGTCGTATTATGCAGAAACAAACTTTTGAACAAATCAAAGAAGTTAAAGAACGCTTAGCACGTATGGAGAAGATGATAATAGGAGGAGCATTTGGAATATGTATTGCGCTCTTATTAAACATGCTTAAATAAAAATGAACCTATCTCGTAATTTTTCTTTACAAGAATTAATTAAATCAGATACCGCTATACGTAAGGGTATCAATAACAATCCTAACTCAGGTCAAATAGAAAAACTAAAAGCACTTTGTGAAAATATTTTGCAACCTGTCAGGGACCATTTCGGTAGAGTAAAAGTAACATCAGGATTCCGTAGTGAAGATTTATGTCTTGCTATCGGATCAAGTCGAAACAGCCAGCATGCTAAAGCTGAGGCCGCTGACTTCGAATGTGTTGGAGTCGATAATGCTGAAGTTGCTGATTGGATTAAAATGAACCTTGAGACAGATCAATTGATCCTCGAGTTCTACACTCCAGGAGAACCCAATTCGGGATGGATACACTGTAGTTGGATACCTGAAGGAAGACGTGAACAATATTTACACGCTTATAAATCAGAAGGTAAAACAAAATACAAACCTGTAATTGGTAAAGCAAAAGATTTAGTTTAGATCCAATCTTTTAATTCTTCACCCATAACTTGACTAGCAATATCAATTTTTTTACGTAGAGCTTCTACTATCTTTTCATCAATAGTATCTTCAGCAATCAAATCAATATAGGTGACTGTTTTCTTCTGTCCTATTCTGTGTGCTCTATCTTCTGATTGCAATCTCTTTTCTAGATCATAACCATTAGAATAATAGATGACAGTATTTGCTTGAGTAAGTGTAATACCATAACCACCTGTTTGAGGCGTACCTATAATAAATCTACACTTAGGATCATTTTGAAACTTACGAATAAAATCTTGTCTGTCTTCTTGTGGTGTTAAACCATAGTAGTGAACATAGGAATCAGGACCATAAACTTTAATTATTTTTTGTATAATCTCACCTACACTTAATTGATAGTTAGCCCATATAATAACTTTGCCTTCTGTATCTTCTAAAATAGACATTAATTCATTGAGTCTATTACTTTCAACATGTTGT
>Ga0209308_10002829_pt1 | contig 14660 bp, 1 predicted proteins | sample COGITO_mtgs_1204_3_FD_184806 | JGI IMG/M metagenome (GOLD analysis project Ga0209308, IMG submission 184806) | Pelagic marine microbial communities from North Sea - COGITO_mtgs_120405 (SPAdes) (version 2) | ecosystem: Environmental > Aquatic > Marine > Epipelagic ...
TTGATCTCTGAGTCCATAATATGGATTATATGTTAGTCCATCACTGATTGATATACTAGATGCAGATCCAGATTGTGCTAATTTTGAAAGATTAACTATTTTTACTGCACTTCTAGTAAATTTTTTGATTTTACTTTGAATTCCATTCTTTTTGAGAGTTACATTTACAATACTATTTCCACCACTAGAATTTAGATTAGTAACGGCAATACCAGTTCCTCCTCCAGTAAGAGTGAAAGCATCGGAAGTTATTGTTCCAATTCCTCCACCAGTATAGTGAACAGAATACCTCTCCTGATCAAAAGATTCATAGAATGCACTGGTAATCCCAGTATTAGATTGATCTAATGTTAGTTCAACATCATTAATGTTTACCTCAATTTGTTTAGTAATTAATAATTGAGAATTTGAAAGATCAACTGAAGAAATATTAGATTCTGGAAGATTTGCATAAAGAAATCCATTTTCACTATTTCTTATTTGTGCTTTTCTAAGATTTGCCGTATAATTTCCAGCAGTAATTACGGTTCCAGTAAATACTCCATCAACACTAGTAGTGGCAGCAATGCCAACTGATGACAAATCTGATGCAATTGATGTAATTACATTATACCTTAAAGTACTTCCCTCTACGACACTAATTATGTCATTTATTTTAACCCCAGAGAATAATTTTCCTGGACTTCTTACAGTTGATATTCCACTATCAGTCTCAACAACAACTTCTGATATTCCATTGGAGAACTTTTTGGAAGTTAATACTGCACTTGCTTTAAAATTATCCTGATGACCTGATATAGATGCTGTTTGTTGAACAGATTTGAGTTGGTCAATTGTATTTTGAGTAAAACTTGCAATTGTTAATGCAGTTTCAATCCCATTAACAATTAGTTTTTCTCCAGTTACAAAAGTTCCTGAAGTTTGACTGAGATCAAAAGTTGTTGAAGAAGAACCAGAAACAACAAAACCACTCGCACCACTACTCTTTCCTTTTATAAAAGCAGATGTTAAAAGTGTTGTGCTTACATTAAAAATTACCTTTGTATAAGTTTGAATATCATAAAGATATAAGTCCCACTGAGTTGCTGCACCAGAATATGCAGCATCAGTCAAATTGAATGTATAAACTCTAGCAGCACCAATTATTGACCCTCCCGCATTAAGTTGATCATATAAATCTAAAGTTTTATTTTCTTTTGGAGCACCACTGACATTATTAACTCTCAACAAATGTCCCATCTCAAATGGGATATTAGCACCACTTATACTTTCAGTATCTCTTGGTTTTTCTACATCTACAGCAGTTTCTGCATCTAGAGTAACATCATATCCATGAACATATGCTCTTCCAGGACTTACCTGGAGACACATTAAATCATCTGATGGAGTATTTCCTTGTTCTGTAGTTTCTCCTTCTAAATATAATCCATCATTATTAATTTGATCATTTAATGAATTGAGTGCTTTTATGCTAAATTCATCTACAGCATAATGTCCAGATTCGTCAAATGTTCTGCCTGAAATATATTCTTTTATTATACTATAGTCAGATTTATCTTTAATCTTTTTAATTTTTCCTTCATCTAATCTTAAAATCTCTACAAAATCAGTATCTGTTTTATCAGATAAATCTTTTTTTGTAAGTGTTAATGAAATTTTTAATCTATCTGCACCTGGTGCCGCAAAATTACTAAATCCTTTTGCATTATCATATAAAGATGAATCATCTTTTGCATTTACAATAGTTTCTGATATTTTTAGTCCTACTCTATATGAGGGAGTATTTGTATAATAATCTAGTATGAGTGTCTGCTTAGAAACCTCTACAAATGTTCCTCTAATAAAATAGACACCATTATCGATAAACGCTGCTGAACCGATTGATGTTGCATCCTGAGAGATTAATGATGCAAATGCAGTTCCTGCACTAATTGTAGTATTTCCATATGTAACATTTTCACTTGCAAATAATTGTTCCCCATCTTGGAAAGTATCTACTTCGGCATCATCACCAGATTCTTTATATTTAACATAAATTGTCAAATCAGTTACTAAATCACTATCACTAGTAAAAGCAACTTCTTGAATATCTGCTGTTACTCCTGAAAGTTGACCTGTAATAGTCTTTCCAATGAAATTCTTAATGTAAAGAGAAACATCTATCCCTAAATTAATATCATTTAACTTTACTGCAGAAAACTGATTTTCAAAAGTTGGTGCTCCTGGAAGGACTATAGATCCTTCTTTAAAAATATTACCACCAAAAGACTCTACTTGATTCTGTAAGATGGACTGAAGAGTTGTTAATTCTCTAGCCTGAACTGGAAATCCTGGTTTAAATAAAACTTTATAAAAGTTTTTATCTCCATCAAAATCATCATAGTAGGGGCTGATATTTAAGTCGGTTTTTTGTGCCATCTTTTTTTAAAATTCTAGAATGATTTTGATGTCTTCTTTTTGTCTAGAGTCTCTCTGGACAATGGGTCTATTATCAATATAAATTATATCCCCTGTCTTTTTATTTATCTCCGAATTTGCAAGTCCATTAGTAAATGAAACTCCCAAATCAATTTGTTTAGAATCAATCGTAATTACACTACTATTCAAAGTTCGATCAATTGGAGATGATCCTCCAGAAACAGTAAAAGAAATAGGTTGCGGATTCTCGCTAGGAGAATTAAATGGAATAATATTTTTCGTATCTAAAGATTGTGTTTGGTCTAATTCATTTCCAAAACACAATGATCTATCTTGATAATATTTTAAAATTTTAGTGTCTTTATCAAATGATGCAACATATCCTTTTGCAACAATATTACTACCTTGATCTTGAGTTATTTCTTCTCCGATGATTACATCTCTAGATTCGGATAATCCAATTGCAGAAAGAGATGAGAATGTATTTCCAGTAAAAGTTACTCCTGCTCCAGAAAATGTTTCAGGATTTTTTATAATACCAACTTGAGCAAATTTTGTATCTATTGGAAAATCTTTAGTAGAATCGTCAAATCTTGCATATAATAATACTTTATCTGCACCTAATTCTTTATAAATGTCATGTCCATGACCTTTTGATGGAGGAATAATAGGTATTAATTTTGCTGCAGTAGAACTTGTTGGTAAATCGACAATTCCATAAGTATAACCAGAACCACCTTGAGTAACAGTGACATCTGTTATAACACTATCAGTTGTTGTTAGAGAAACTTTACCACCAGTTCCGTCACCTAAAATATCATATATTACTGTTGATTCAAGATCACCAAATCCACTTCCACCATTTTCAATATATACTGCTTTTATTTGATTATTATTATTATTAGAATTTCCACCATCTCTAATAATTTGAATTTCAGAATCTGTTGTAGTTTCCCAATTATTTGGAACAACGAAATATTCTGTAGAGTCAAATTTAATGACATCTGAAGGAGAAACTGTGAATAGATATTTCCATCTATACTTATCAGAATATCCAACAGGTTCTACATCAGTATGTGTGGGTTTTATTGTTGATGTTGGAACTGTGAGATTGAGACCTGAAGAACCATTTTCAATACAAATATAAACTTTGAAATCCTCTGTAATAACATAATAATTTGCATCATATAATCTAACAGTTCTTCCAACTGGTGCTTCATTACCTTGACGGTAATCATGCCTATACATATCGTACTGAAGACCTTGAACCCAATCAACCTTTCTTACAACTCTTCGGGCGTTTTCTGTAGTAATTTTTTTTCCAAATAAACTAGTATCTCTATAATGAGATAAATATTGGAAATTATCTACAGGGTTATTTGCTAAACTAGTGTTCCAATCACTTGTTCTGCCGAATCCAGCACTAGGAGATTGTGGATTTGATAAACCTAAGAAGGCATAATAAGAATTATTACTGATAGACTCTACAAAGGACCCAGCATTCAATATTCTAAATTGGTCTGTTACGAATGCAGCCATATTAATAGTTTTTTAGATATTTATAAGACATATTTAAGATACAATCTTAGGAAGTGCTCCAGTTTTTCTAATTCCAAAATCTCTTCTTTGAATTGTTGGATATGTAGATAGACCCGATACGGTTTTTCCACTAACTTGAATTGATATCGGATCTTCAGATCTCGTTCCACCAGATAATCTTCCCCATGAATATTTTCCAACTGAATTTAATATACTTCCAGTAGTTCCAATACCAATAATATTAGAGTCTGATTTTACATTACAAGTAATAATTCCGTTTCTATTATTATTAGATATAGCAGAAATATAATAAACATTATCTAAAAACTCTGTTCCAATTCCTACAATTGCAGAATCTGAATTATTAATTGATGTGACTCCACTACCAATTCTAGTATCGTAGATATAAATTGGATTTCCAACATTCAATCCATTAAAATAATTTGAATCTACATTATGATATATATTGAATTGGAGTGCTAGAGGATTTCCTCCAGTCCCTGTAGTACTTGTAATACCAGTTACAATTCCTGAAAATCCGTCAACATCATTAAATGTTATAATTTTTTCAATATTTAGATTTGGTGTTTCTGCAAATATAGATGGAACATCTGTATTTGTGTATCCAAATCCAGGATTAGTGATAGAAACAGAAGAAACTGATCCATTTGTTATTGTCGCAGTTGCTGTTGCAGATGTTGCAGTTGTTGCAACTCCCACTGGCGGATTTTCAAATCTTAAAGATATTGTTGTCTGATCTGATGAATATCCAGAACCAGGATTAGTTGTCGTTATACCAGTAATAGTTCTACCAACTCCAACTGAACAACTAAATGTAGCAGTTACTGGGTTGGTGTTCTCTACAATTAATCCTCCAAAACCATCTGCTTGCACATCAGTAAATCTTGCCTGATTGGGAGCAAATAATCCAGACTCGTATTCAAATAATTCAGAAGTATCTATGAATATTTCAGTATCTGATGTAGATACATCTTTAATAATTCTAGCAGTTGGAAATATTAAAGGTTCTAATGTATCTCTTGATTTATATACATATTCCCCATTAACTTTTTGACCGGTTTTTTGCTTAGTCCAAGAGAGAGGTTGAGATGTATTTGTGTCACCATTAACTCCTAATCCAGAATATCGATTAGTTTCAAACTTATCAGAATTAGTTAAATTATAAACTGTTCTTTCATCTTGAGTTATTGTATTTGGATGAATGTTATTACTTATAACTTGTACAGTATCTCCCGGTTTTATAGTTGGAAGTACATTATCATTTATTATAGCATCAACTCCATCAACTCCTTTGTAGAAATAGATATCAACTTTATCTTCTACTAATGGTGCTTTTGTGAATGCAAATGATGTTCCACCTTCAAAGAGATAATTGGTTATTGGTTCTTGAAGTATACCATTTATAAAGATGATTAATACATTATTAATATTTTCTTCTATTGGAGAATCCTCTTTAGGTTCAAAACTAAGTAATTGTGAATTATAATTAAGTGGAAATCTAACTCTGGAACCATCTTGATATTGACTAATAGAATCAATGTAATCTAGTTCACCAAACTCCCAAGCAGCAAAAGTATCAGAATATGTTTCAACTACTGTAATCTCAAAATCCGATATCGGAGAAGATAATGCACCATCAGTAACCAGTCCAACAGGTTTGAATACATCCCCTCTCTGGAATCCATATCCGGGTCTTGAGAATTTGAATTCAGTTACTTCAAAATATGTCGAACCTATACCAGTGGATCCTCCAACCTTGAGGTCCATCAGTAACCCAATTCCAGTATCAGTTGTTGCCCCAATTCCTAACCTAGAAACACCAACAACTGGTAAGTTTTCATATGCTGGATCTGAAACAAATATTTCAGGATTATTATATCCAGTTCCACCAGCACCAACATTAAATGATAATGTCCCACCAACACCAACAGATGCTGTTATTGTTGCCACATCACCAGTATGTCCATCTTCATAGACACTAATACCAATAGAAACTAATCCATTATATCCAGAACCATGGCCAGTTGTTCCTAATCCTACAGATACAATAGATCCACCAGCACCAACAACAGCAGTTACAGAAGCACCTACAAGTGGAGCAAATCCAAGTCCAGGTGTGGAACCATAAGAAACTATAAGTCCACCTCTTGGAGTCTCATTCTGATTGACATCATAATCGGAAACTACATATTGTGCAGGGTCATCTGGTTGGGTAATTCCAGAGAATTCGACAGTTGATATGCCTGCAATTGAATTTTCCAATATTTCATAATTAAACCTAGATGGATTATTATCCGTTTTTGGTGATTGATAGATACTATTAATAAATATGAGTCCATTTGCAGTTGTAGTATTAGTAAATGTTCCAAAATCAAATGTGAACAATCCTTCTGATACATTATTGCTCGAATTGGAAAGAGTTACTATACTATTTCCAATACTAACAACAGTTGTTCCTTCCGAAACTATACCAGATCTTACTATTTGACCAGGAAAAATATCTTGAGTTAGTGAAGGAAATCCAGATTGTGTCGAAATTCCGGTGATTGTAGTTGACCCAATACCAATTGTTCCTATTCTATTAGAAATTACTTGATTAAATATATTTTCAGTTCCTGATATTCCTGTTGTATTTGCACCTCCAACTTTTAATGTAAATGTTCTCCCAATTCCACTAAATTCGTCCGATATATCATCATAAATTTTATTATTATCATAGTTCGACTTTAAGAATGCTCTTCCAGTAAATGATGAAGTTTCAAAATCTAAATTGAGTCTTGTCTTATCAATTTGTGGATTACCTCTTGGAGGTTCTGAGAAATGAATCTCATCATCCACAATATTAAATGAACCTTTATAAACTCTTACTTGAGTAGTATCGGTATGAGTTGATGCAGAAGATCCGATAAATCCTCTATCAACTTGTACTAAGTTTATAGTTCCATTATTAGTAATTGGACCTATGTTTGTTGTTCCCAATCCAACATTAGTAACTCCCATATATTCATCATCAACTAACAATATATCTTTTGGATTTATTGTAGATATTCCACTTAAAGAAACAATATTAGTAGAAATTCCTAATGAACCTCCGACATTTCCACTTAGTGTGTGTGTTGTTTTTGTGAACGTTAAAGGATGTTGAACTAAATCATCAACAGTAATAATGCACTTGGAATTTCTTTCCTTCATAGTAAATCTATGAGCATTTCCTTCTCCAAGAGAAGTGAATGTTGTTCCAATTCCTGCAGCGGCCGCTGCAGTTGTTATTGCCACTTTAAAAGTGTTTTCAGTTAATTTGATAGCATAAACTGTAGATGGAAGTTCCCCACCATGAGTAACCATTGCGCTGGTTCCGACACCAACAATTGTGGAGTTGGGAGTATAAATTAATTCCTCTCCAGTAACAAAGAAGTGATTTTCAATTGTAAATAACCCAGTGTTTGCCACAAGTGCTGCAGAGTTTGGATTAAATTTTTTCGAAAAAATTGGAGTGTTATTGGAAGTCAATTTAAAGTTGGTTCTATTAATCCTGCCGAGATTAATTCCGTTATAAAATTTTTCATCGATACTTTCAATTATAGATCCATATTTTAAATCCTCAGGATCATTAAAGATATCCAATTCGGAATATAATGATTTGCCGAATACTTCAATATCAATTTGTCCGGTTTGATCTGCATTCGGATAGAATTTGAGTATTAAGTTACTTCCAGATATTTCTCCACCGAATGTTCCAATACCAGAAGCACTATCAAATGTTTCAGTACCAGAAACTGAAAGAAACGGTAACTGTTGAGTATAAACATCAGTCCCATCATAAATCATCATAACTTGATGAAGTGCTTTTGTGGAACCTACACTTACCTGAATGACTGATTTTGATGCATTAAATAGAATTTTATCTAATGATTGAACTATTGTGGAAGAAGCACCTACTGTAGAATAAAATTGAGAGTCATAAATTACACTTCTTTCTTCTCCATCCGATTGGTCCAAAGATTTAAATCTATAAGTTCCACTTCCAATTGATGTTGTTCCAAATCCGACAATATTGGATCTTATCTTAAGTTCATCGGAAGAAGTATTTTCATGTATTAGTGATACAACTCCACCTCCCAAGTCAGTGCAAGTGAATATGCCTATTTGTTCTCCTGTCGAAGAACTTAAGTCACTATCAATATAATATTCGGACATGAATGTGTCTGTTCCATCGTGAGCAATATACAATTTCACATAATTTGCGTCGTTAGTTACAGTATTGATTACATGTGCATTAACATAAAGAGATTCAAAATTACTAGAATCTAGAGAAATTATTGTTGTCGTTCCTATTCCTACACTAGTATTTTCTACAACTGTGGATCCTATTAAATCCACAAATCCAATCGATTCTGTTCCTACTCCAGAAAAAGATGTATTAAATGTTTGTCTGATTATTTTTATATCATAATTCGAATCAAATGGATCATTTGGATAGAATCTTAAAAACGTTTCATCAAATTCACTTTCCTCCAAATCAAAACTTCCATAAGATGATGATGAATTATATACTGATTCATTTTCAACAATAACCGATTCTCTGCCATCACTTAAAATTGTAATATCAGTTAGTTGTATTTCACTACTATTCTCACTAGTCACTCTTAATAGATAATTATAGTATATTTCATCATCAACCTCTTCTATCGATAAAAATTCTGTATTTTCGGAGTCTGAATTTGAAAATTGATCACTTAAATCATCAAGTGTTAATACATTAAGATTCAGTAATTCTGTATAATTAGTAAGTCTTTTAGTTTTTAATTTTAAGAATTTTGATTTTGAATCGATAACGTCAACATCAAAAACATTATCAAAACTATTAATAGTATCTACTCTTTTTTTGTCAATGATATCATAAATGATAGTAATTCCATCATTACTAGTAGACAATCCAGAACTTGTGTTTGAAGATATTTGAGTATCCGCAAAATTTTTCAATCCACTAGTATGAACTAGACTTTCGACTGGTGACTGTTGATCCAGATAATTTACTGAACTCTTTATAGAATATGATAAATTTTGATAATAATCATTATTTGCAGTAACTTGAAAATCTTCACTCAATTTACCTGTTTCTGTGTCCCAACCAATATCTTTCAAATTGGAATATTCTACATTAAAAGTTCCTAGATTTAAATCTAATGATTTTATTGTTGCAATATTTCCAGACTCATTTCCTGTAATTATTTCACCCACCGATAATTCATATAGTCCAGAAATTTTTAAAGTATTCTTATTACTTTTTGTTACTATTAAATCTCTAACTATTCCATTTGAGGATAAAGTTTCTCCAATAGTAAATTGAGATTCTTTTTGAGACACACTAAAAGTAGGATAATCATTTTTATTGATTACAACTCCACTATAATCTTGAATTGTTTTTGCAATTCCAGTATTTGTAGTAAGTCCTGCTACACTAATTGTCAGTTTATCATTAATTCCAGTATTATCATATCCATCTACTTTGAAGAACTTATATCCATAATCAGAAGAATTAAATCCACCACCATCAGAACTAGACTTCTGAATTCCTTCAATGAATACTTCATCACCAATAGCAAATGGTTGTATTGTAAAATTACTTATAGGTGTTGATATGATGCAGGTAAAAATGCCAGAATTTGATGATTCTACTTTTTCAATTGCAATTCCATTATTATTAGAAGTTGCAAATACCTCTACAGTTTCATCTGGCAATCCTTTTGGTTGAGATACAACTTCCACTGAAGATATTGCAGATCCTGTTAGTGTAGGTTTTATTAATCCAGAATTAATTACACTTCTATTCACAGGATCTACAAGAGTAATAACTGGAGCAGACGTATAACCACTTCCTCCTTTGAGAACTTTTATTGCGTCTATTGTATTCGAATCTTTTAATGTAATGCTTGCCGATACATTAGATTTAGGTCTTAGAGTTTTATCGGAAGAATAAGTAAATCTATCATTAATAACTAAAGTTTCTTTTACAGATCCGACTTCATTCGACTTGGGATTTGCAATTAAGTCTACTCCAGAAGTAGAGTTTGTAGATTTTAAAGTAGGTAATTTTTTATATCCAGTTCCTGAAGACAAAATAGTTAAAGATTTAACTGATCCGGATGCAGAAGTTGATGTTGTTGAGTATTCTAATGTATCACAATCTGTTGAACCATAAGAAAGTTTTTCTGGTTTTTTGTTGATATTTACATTGAAAGTTGTTGCCGCAACATCACTAATAGCATATGAATTGTTATAATCACTATTGATATACTTGATACTCGAATAGTTATTAATATCAGTATCAGATTTAATTAATACTCCATCTTTTTCTAAAGTATAGAATAATTCACCAATTTGTGAGTTGTAATCTAATGTAAGAGTTGCTGTAGATGTTACTCCAACAGTTCCTACTCCAGATACATTGAAACTAGCACCAGAACCAGTAGAAACAAATTCATTATTAAACTCTTTGTCCTGATATAATCTCAGACTATAATCCACTAATGAGGAATCTGAAAGGTCAAATACTAAATTGTTATTCTTGATTGGTTGTAATTGTGGATTAATTAAGGATATTGTTTGTGAAGGACCTCCTGTAGAAGCAAAACTTACAACTGTCGGAGGATTTTGTTGAGAATCTATAAAAGTTTCGCAGAGATTAATTCTATTTCTATTAACTTTATAAACAAAATATTCATTATATCCACTATCTTCATAAAGAACTTTATCACCAGTTACTAATTCATGATTTGTAATTGTAATTTCATTAGTTGTAGTATTAATTCCTGTAGAGTTGAATCCAATTGGATTGACTACGATATTATCAATTTCTGATTTATAAAGAACACGAACTGCTGTTGAAGTTCCAATACCCACTGAAAGATTTGGTTGAACATCTAATGTTATCGTATCTCCATTTTGAAGTTCATGAGATGTTGATACTGAAACAGTTACTACATTCTTATCTACATCTCCCAATATTTGAGTATAATTGGATTCAAATGAATACTTATCACTATCATCTCCATTATTATGGAAGAACAATTCTTCACCTGTAATTGCAGTCTTCAGTCCAATAAGACTTGGACCTTTCTTGACCACAAAAAGATTGCTAAAGGTATCTAAAAGTTCTTGTGATGCAGACAATCCATCGACAGAAACACTTATATCTGTTCCACCATTAATATTATATCCAACAGGTTGATTAGTTACAAAAGGATGACTTTCAATGTAAATTGCTTTGGATGGAATACTTCTAGTTACAGTTGAAATTCCTCCGAATGCAAATGATGTGCTATATCCAACACCACTTATTGTTCCTACACCAACAGATTCTTTAGGATTGAAAAATACTGTATCATTTACCTTTGAATCAAATATATCTACAGATTTAGAAATTGTAAAAGAATCTGGTAAGAAAGATACTGCTGTTCCAACAGTGTGTGATACTCCTGCAGATCCTCTTTCGATTCTAAGAATGTTTTGATTCTTAAGTACTTCAAGAACTTTTAAAGTTTCTGCTTCAATACTAATACTACTACCAACTGATATTTGTTCTGGAATTGGAGAAACATAAATTTCTGTTGTAAATCCTACGGATGCAGATGTTATAGTAGAAAGACATCTTCCATTTACATAAGAAGGAACTGTGATTTGATGTGTTCCATTAAGTGCTGATAGATTTGTAGAAAATCCTGATATAGTTACATAATCTAGATTTGAGAGGTTGTGGTTTGGTAATATTGATATCTTTATCTTATCAGAAGATTCCCATGTAAAAATGGAATTTAAATATTCAGTTAGACTTGTATTCAATTCTACAATACTCTTCCCTTTAATAGCAGCAACGTTAACATTCAAACCACTTCCGAAAGTGTCTGTATTGTCAAATATTAATTTATCTCCAACTTTATAATTATTACCTCCATTTTGAATCTCAATAGATTTTATTGAATCCGATGTTACAGATAATACTTCTATTTTTTGATTTAAAATATCATTTGTTTCATTGATAAAATCATAATCTGCACTTAATTCAGATACTTTATATGGTAAAGTATTTCTTAGTAAATTTGAATTATTAAAATCAAATGTCTGATTTAAATCCGAATCAGAAATTAATTTTGATTTATATTTATTACCTATAAAATATGGGAATTGATCTATAGTAGCGTGGTATACATAAACACCGTTGGGATATTCTAGATTTTTTTCATATCTTCCATTATATTCATCTAGGTCTCCACTTCCATCAAATTGGTAGTCTTCAACAAAAAATCCAGCATCAAATCCAGATGGTCTATCTTCAACATTCGATATATTTAAAATATATCCAGATTCTAATGATTTCAACTCCGAAAGTTCATTTTCTGGGTCTGTATATCCATACGGACCAATAATTGGATTTCCATCATAAGCCCATCCAATTATTTTGGAGTTGATAGTATTTCCTACACCCACAGGAGTTTCTATAAAAGAGTCTCTTAAGTCCTCAAAATATTTTGATACTGAATACTGAAGTTTATCCTTACCTTTTAGCAAAACTTGACCATTATTAAATCTCACTTTATTATCATCGAGAGTTAATTTTCTTATTTGGGGATCAATAAAGGCATTTTTTCCTGATGAAACAACTTGAATTTTTGTATTTGATGCAGAGTATCCAATACCAGTATTAATAACTTTAACTTCTGATATTTGACCATTATTAATTATTGCTCTCAATTCTGCCCCGGTTCCAGAACCAGTTACAATTAGATCTGGAACTGAATAATACTCACTTCCTTGATAGCTGATGGAAACACTGATAATCTTATCTCCAATAACAACTGGAGTTAATTGAGCAGATTTTCCATTTTGTATATTAATTGTTGGTTTATCTTCAAAATTTAATATTGTAGATCCATATCCAGTTCCAGACTCATAAACATGAGCATCAATAATACTTCCTTTTACTACAGGAGTAGTTACTATATCTTGATGGGATTGAGTTGTAGTTCCAAATCCAACCGAATTATATTTAATTGAAACTGAAATATCGGGATATTTAAAGTATTGATATCCACTTCCAGTACTATTCAATTCTTCATAATTTTCTCTCTCGTAATTTGAAGCATTTGTTCCTCCAACACCAGCATTGCATAATCTAAAAGAATTTTCGTCAAGTTTTAAAATGTAATATTGATTTGTAGTTGTGATACCTGATATTTGACTTGTTTCATAATTATATTCTATAATTTCACCACTATTAAATCCATGATTTTTGAAATTGATAGAGTTCTGTATTGTGGATATTCCAGTAGGACTGACAATTAATTTTCTATTACTATATCCTTCTCCACCATTAATAATTTTTGTATAAGCAATTTGTTTTTTTGAAGAAAGTGTTGAGAACTTATGTGTTCCAGAAGATCCGGTAAAAATTCCTACAACATTTGTATCTGATTGTTGATCACTTAAGTTATTATATAATTTTATTGCTTTATTGTTAGTAACACCAACAAAATATGCAGAATTAGTAGGAAGATCTATATTATCTGCAAGTGTTCCAATTTTTATTGAATTATTACCTAAAGAATTATAGATAATTTCTTGACCATTAACAAAGTTGTGATCTGTTAAAAATACAATTTGATCAGTGTTCTCATTAACTCCTCCACCACTAGAAAATTCTTCTGCATTAAATAAAACTTCTCTAGGTCTAGAAATTAATACCGGTTCAATTACTGCACCAGTCCCATTACCACCAGAGATATTCACAGAAATAATATTATCAATATTATAATCTTGAGTATCTACATATAGTTTTTCAAAACTTCCACTAATGACTGGTTGAATTTTTGCAATAGAACCTACACCTGCAGAAACTTCAATAATTGGAGCATTAATTACATCAAAATTTTCTCCACCAGAAAGAACATTTGCACTTTCAATTGGACCATAATATATTACATCATTAGACTTATAATTATGAATTTCTATACCATTAATTAACATTCCTGTAGTTCCAGGAACTGTAGCAGTTCCAGAACCATTTTCAATATTTTTTTCTAGTGGAAATTTTCTTAAGAGTTTTTGTATACCAAGATTAGATTCTCTTTGAGAATTTAAAATGAAAGTATGAGTTCCTATATTATCTCCAACGGTTGAAGATGGTTCTGTGAATGTTAAATTGCTTCCAGATTCGATTAAAGATAAGGAACTGTATAATTTAAATTTTATATTTGATATTTTCTTTATAAAATATGTTCCTGTTTGAAGTCCAATTAAAGACTCTTCTTGAGGTGAATAATATACCTTATCTCCCGTTATAAAAGGAATTGGGGAATCTGCTTCAATACTATTATTGACCTCATTTAATTTATCTTGAAGGTTTGTAGTACTACCAATACTAACAGATTTTAAACTCGTATCAATATCAAATCGATAATTTTTTATTATTTCTCGGGGACTAGTATCAGGTATAAAAATTTCATCTCTTACTTCCGAAGATAGAGAATTAGATGCAACATATGCATATTCATCCTTATCAACATATACATTGAGAACATCGGACAATAAAGAACTAGAATTAAATTCGGGTCCCGAAGACTTTGTTTTATTTAATTTTCTTCTTACATCATATTCTTTACCATCTTCAAAAAATGGACGTGTAC
>Ga0209308_10002846_pt1 | contig 14617 bp, 15 predicted proteins | sample COGITO_mtgs_1204_3_FD_184806 | JGI IMG/M metagenome (GOLD analysis project Ga0209308, IMG submission 184806) | Pelagic marine microbial communities from North Sea - COGITO_mtgs_120405 (SPAdes) (version 2) | ecosystem: Environmental > Aquatic > Marine > Epipelagic ...
GATAATCCAGCTACCCTTGAAATTACTGCTGTGAATGATAACACATTAACACTTGGTACAGCAGTTATTGATTCAAGTGGTACAGTTACAGAGGTTACAATTACTGAAGCTGGTACAGGATATACTAGTACACCTACAGTTACATTTTCTAGTAGTGACTTACAAGGTTCGTTGTTATTAGAAAATGCAGCAGATACAGGTGATGATGAATATCTCATACAGGAAGACTATATAGTAGGTGACGGAGTTATAGATAAGACAGCTCAAAATGAGTTGTTTGAAACATTGGATGATACGATACTGGACTTCAGTGAATCGAATCCATTTGGTGATGCAGGGAGCGCAGACTAATGCTAGGACAACAATTTTATCACGAAACAATACGCAACATCGTTGTTGGTTTCGGAACAATTTTTAATAATATTCAATTAGTTCGTAAGGATAACTCTGGTGTAATTCAACAGACAATGAAGGTTCCTTTGGCCTATGGTCCAAGGCAGAAATTTCTTGTGCGACTAAATGATGATGCAGACCTCAGTAAAGCAGCTGCGGTAACACTACCGCGTATTGGTTTTGAGATTACAGGTCTTACATATGACCCCGGCCGAAAACTAAATCGTGTACAAAAGTTTAAAAAAGTTAAGGGTGATAGGTCAGAACAGTTAGACACGCAATATATGCCTGTTCCTTATAACATAAATTTTCAGTTGTATATTCTTGCAAAACAGTCCGATGATGCTCTACAGATTGTAGAGCAAATCCTTCCATATTTTCAACCAGACTACACGATCACGATGAATGATAACGCTGATATGGGTGTCAAAAAAGACATTCCCGTTATTCTCAACAGTATTTCTTACGAGGATGATTATCAGGGAGACTTTACGACAAGACGAGCAATCATCTATACTCTAGATTTTACTTGTAAGTTCTATCTCTATGGTCCTGTTACATCTAGTAAGGTTATCAAGACAGTACAAATTGATGCATACACTGATATGCCTGACCAATCACCAACACGACAGCAGAGACTTACTGTCACGCCAAACCCAACCAGTGCTGATGCTGATGACGATTTTGGTTTCAATGAGGTACACTCTTTCTTCGAAGATGCGAAGACTCACAATCCAGTGACGGGCGAAGATGAATAGCATAGATAAAGCACTCGGTGTGGTTGGGGATGTTATTCCACCAGAAGCTTCTTTAAACCCAAAAGTTAAAATGTCTGATGTTTCTCGTTATCCAGAAGAACTGGAAGATGGCGAAGATGTTGATGCTGACTACAAGTATCAACGAGAAAACTTTTATCGGTTGGTTGAACAGGGCTCTACTGCGATTGAGGGTATCCTTGAACTTGCGAAAGAGGGTGAACACCCAAGGGCATACGAGGTTGCTGGACAGTTAATCAAGAATGTTGCAGAGGTTACTGAGAAACTAGGTGACCTTCAAGAGAAGATGAAGAAACTCAAAGAGGTTCCAGATCATGGACCTAAGAGTGTAACCAATGCATTGTTTGTTGGTAGCACTGCTGAGTTGCAGAAGATGTTGAAAGGTAAAAGTGGTGATTGATGGTGATTGATGGTTGAGTTTTTTCCATATAAAAGGCGAATGACACAATATAAAAACAGATACACTAATGCATATGCAAATGCAATTGATAATGTTGATGATTGGATGTCAAGTAGTCAACAGTCTAAAGAAGATAATCTTACTTTCAACAGACAACACCTTGTTGATAAATGTATAAATCTTAGTGGAATTCCTTATTGGTTTCCCACCAATGGTGCAACATCTGCATTATGTCAAGCAATTAATGTGTTATCAAAACCTAATGATAAAATAATTATTCAAGGTTGGGGGTTTATACAACCATTACAAAGTATATTATGGATGAATCGTCAGGTTGTATTTTGTGATTCTGATGTCACAGGACTTATGTCTGTAGATAGTCTTCTTAGTGCTTTAAATGATCATCCAGACATAAAGTTAATAATAGTAGTAAATCTTGGTGGTAGAATATCTGATATTAAAAAAATAAAATCACTTATACCCCCAGATGTGAAAATCATAGAAGATTCTGCACAGTCATTTTACATGGGTGACGGTGGTATTATTCCCGGCATGTATAGTGATGCAATTGTGTACAGTTTTGATCTGGGGAAAAGACCGGCATCCACTGGCACGGGTGGTGCTTTCGCAACTCATAATAAAGAGTTGCGAAATTTAATTAAAAGTAATTCTCAACACGGATTTACAAATAAAATAGATACCTATAATTTACCCGCCACTAAAAATACTATGGATGATACGACAGCTAGTGTTATTCATGAAGATATTATTATTGTTGAGGGAACTAAAACCAGAGATATTCAACGAGAAAATTATAAGTTTTACAAAGAAAATATTGATAGGGAACAATTGGGGGGTGAAAATAAAATTTGTAGTTATTCTGGTTTCTTTTGCAAAACTACAAATTCTTCAGAAGCAATTAAAGTATTCAATGACTCTGGTATTGGTAGGATGCCTGTAAAATTTTATCCTTCTGCTGCTAATTATAAACCATTTAATACATACCCCAGTACAAGTTTAAATTATTCAAAAAGACTTAGTGAAGAATATATATGTATTCCAACACATCCATTCATGAGTGTTGACGAGAGAGATAGGATTGTTGAAATATCAAATAAACTTTAAATGTGTACATTTCAAATAACAAACGATTCTACACCAAATATAAATCACAATAAATTACAGCCGGGTGGACCTGATTTATCTAATACAATAAGTCTAGATGACATATATATCACTCACCACCTTTTAAGCATTACAGGTGATTTTACCCCACAACCAGTAGAACGTGATGGAAAACATTTTCTGTTGATGGGTGAAATTTACAACTATGATAAATCTCTACCAAGTGATATTTATTTTGGTATTGAGAAATATCTTGAGTATGGAGATAAATTTACAGAACATCTTGACGGTGAATTTTTATTTGTTGTTATTAACGGAAATACCATAGATTTCTTTTCTGACCCTTGGAGTACAAGACAGTCATATTATACTATTCTTGATGACAAGTGGTATTTCACCACACTCCGTATATCCCCTAACAGTCAACGATTTTTACACAATAGTCATTATAGGTTTAATATAAAAGATACTACCATTGAGTTGGTGAATGGTGAACTAATAAGTTGGAATCTTGAACAGAATATTAATTCTCTTGATGAGGTTGTCAATTCGTTTGAGGAGGCAGTGATAAAAAGGTGGACACCAAACTCTACATTGTTTTTAAGTGGTGGTGTTGATAGCAGTGCAGTTGCATTGTGTCTCCACAAAAACAAGAAAACATTTAATGTTATAAGTCTTATGATAAAACCGGAACATGAAGACCAAGAATCTTTGAATGCTGTAGTTGAATTATGTAAACCGCCGTATTATAATGTTAGTGAAATAACTGATGAATATTTAGATTTAGATAATGCACAGTGTGAAATAAGAAAACAAACTAAATTAAGATTCAATAGCAAAGTTGTTCTCACTGGAAGTGGTAGTGATGAATTTATCGATAACTATATAACAAAACACAACACAGAGTTCTATGTTTGGCCAAATAATCTAAATAGTATATTTCCATATAGGCATTTCTATAAAGGTGCATCAAGATTACTGTTAGACTTTCATGAAAGTTATAGCCTTAATTTTGGTATAGAAAACAGAAATACATTTTATGATAAAAAATTTGTTCAGTGTTGGTTAAATACTACACCAGAGATTAAGAATGATGAAAGTAAGGGGTTTCTAAAAGATTATCTTAGGGAATATAATATTCCTATATCCAAGTTTCCTCAAAGTGGGTTTGGTCGGCAAAATTCTCAAAGACCAAAAAATCGAAGCTTTGATTTCTATTCAAAAACTATATTTTTAGGTGAAAAATAATGAGTGATAAAAAGGTAATATATTATAATGAATTTAGTGAAAATAATTTTTATCAAGAGTTGATGTATCATGATCCATTAGATTTGAATGAAATGGTTACTCCAAATAATAGAATTTTTGATTCTAAACTTAACGGGCGACAAAATATTATGAATATGTTTAATAATCCAGAAAATTGTTTGATGCCCAATGATAACCCATATAAGACAAACTTTATTTCTAGATTAGGTGAATATTTTGGAGATTATACTTGTGCATTAGGTTATATGTGTAGAAGTGTGCATCCAACTTCTAGATTTGAAGGATACAATATACTAAATTTTGGTAAGGATTTGATTCCAGATATACCCAGTGGTTGGAATATGAGTTTTGAGGATGTTATAGAAGAAAGAGCTAGAGAATTGTGGGAAATTGGTAAACCAATACGATTGTGGTGGTCAGGCGGAATTGATAGCACATGTGCTTTGGTGGGTTTTTTGCAAACTAAAGAATTGGGTGATGATCTTATCGTTTATTATTCGAAAGAAAGTGTGATAGAAAATCCAGAGCTTTTTAATTTATTACAGGGACTATCGGTAACATTACAAAAACATTCAACAAATGCAGATAATTATTTTGTTAATGATAGAAGTGTTTGGAGTAATGAAGTAATAAATGTGTTAGGTCACTTAGGCGGAGAGATTTACCTTGGTAATACTGCTGGAAATATTTTTGATCTTATACTGAGTGAAGATAAACACAATTCGGGTTGGAAAGAGTTATTTAATGATAAAGAATTTAATGATATGTTTATGATGTATAATTGTGATCACCCAAATCACAAATTTCATAAACCAAAATTTATGGATTTTATTGAAGATCATGTATCAAAAGCACCAATTGATATTAGAAGCCCATGGGATTTTCTTTGGTGGGTAGTATATACTACGAGACGGTTCGAACATAGATATCTATATGCACCCAAGATAGTTAACAACGGATTGTGTGAAACAGAGGTAAGTTTTTTTTCTTCAAAGAATATTGAAATATGGAGTATATTGAATCATGAAAATGGTGGACATAAAAACTATGACCGATATAGTTACAAATTTTCATCTAAAAAATACATATATGATTTTGATAAAAACGAACATTACTTTAGAAATAAAATGCATATGTCTTCTGCAACAGTAGTATTTAAGAATAATAAATTGTTTAAAAATGACGCATGGAACCCCACAAAATTAGGATTCTCTGATAATACTATATGTAATACAAATGAAGTATTTCGGGGTGATTGTTGGGATTTATTTGACAAAAATACATTTGATAAATATAAGAAAAGGATGTAATCAATGGCTGACAATCAATATCTGGGTAATCCCAATCTCAAGAAAGCTAACGTCGCACAGAACTGGACAAAGAAAGAACTTGTTGAGTACCAGAAGTGTATGGAGAACCCCCAGTATTTTATAGAAAACTATGTCAAAATTGTTTCTCTTGATGAGGGTCTTGTTCCATTTAAGATGTATGATTTCCAGAAAGAAATGGTAGGAACCTTTCATAGTAATCGTTTCACTATTTGTAAACTACCTAGACAGTCGGGTAAGTCCACCGTCATGGTTTCATATCTACTTCATTACGCACTATTCAATCCCAGTGTCAATATCGCAATTCTTGCGAATAAGGCTGCAACCGCTCGTGACCTACTGTCACGTTTACAACTCGCGTATGAACATCTTCCCAAGTGGTTACAACAGGGTGTAATGAGTTGGAACAAAGGTTCTCTGGAGTTAGAAAATGGTTCAAAAATTCTTGCCTCTTCTACTAGTGCTAGTGCCGTTCGTGGCGGTTCTTACAACATCATTTTTCTTGACGAGTTTGCGTATGTCCCCTCAAACGTGGCAGAACAGTTTTTTTCCTCTGTGTACCCCACAATTTCATCTGGTAAGACAACAAAAGTAATGATCGTCTCCACACCACATGGTATGAACATGTTCTATAAACTATGGGTGGATGCAGAGGAAGGTCGTAACACTTATATTCCTATTGAGGTTCATTGGAGTGAAGTTCCTGGCCGTGATGATAAGTGGAAAGAAGAAACAATCAAGAACACCTCTCAAGCTCAATTCAATACAGAGTTTGAGTGTGAGTTCCTTGGTTCTATTGATACCCTTATCGCACCATACAAATTGAAACAATTGACATATCGGGCACCAATACAGTCTAGTGCTGGCCTTGATGTTCATGTTGCACCACAACCAGATCGTACATATGTTCTCGTTGCAGATGTTGCGCGAGGAACATCAAACGACTATTCTGCATTTGTAGTTGTGGATGTAAGTGAAATACCATACAGAGTGGCCGCAAAGTTTAGAGATAACGAACTGAAACCCCTTATCTTTCCCTCTAAGATATACGATGTTGCGAGAGCATACAATCAAGCATTCGTATTGATTGAGGTCAATGACATAGGAGAACAGGTTGCTAGTGCGATGCAGTTTGACTTGGAGTATGACAACCTTATTATGGCTAGTATGCGTGGACGCGCAGGACAGGTCATTGGAGCAGGGTTCAGTGGTGGGCGAGCGCAGTTGGGGGTAAGAACAACTAAGGCTGTGAAAAAGATTGGTTGTTCTAATCTTAAACAGTTGGTTGAGGACAATAAGCTTATTCTTGAAGATTATGACTGTATCAACGAACTCTCTACCTTTATTGTCAAGGGACAGTCATTTGAAGCAGACGATGGATGTAATGACGATCTAGTTGCATGTCTCTTTATCTTTGCATGGCTTACTGACCAGACATACTTCAAGGAACTAACTAACAACGATATTCGACGGGTCATGATGAATGAGCAACAAGACATGCTAGAACAAGATATGGCACCATTTGGTTTCATTGTGAATGGTCTTGAGGATGAGAACATTGGTGAGATGGTAGACGAATATGGAACTCGTTGGTCACCAATTGTGAGAGATAGTTCTAGAAGTTGGTAATATCCTAAATAAATTCAATCAAATCATGATGTTTTTTGATGTAGCAGTTATAACATAGAATGACAGACTGATCAATTAGGTGAAATACCTCTTTACGACTGTCATCACTGGTTCCAACTCTTTTGGATACTTTGCGTATCTCTGCATCATAAGGCCAGAATTTGAGACACACATGTTCTGCCTCACCACAGTGAATACAAGATTTATCTGTGAGAAATTCGTTTAGGAGATATACTCGTTTCTGGTAATTTCTCCGTGAAACTTTCTTGATAGTGTCTTTGTATTTTTCATAATGATCATTCATGATTCTATTTATATGATATAACACTTATAAAAACGAGTTTTGTAAAAGAGGTTTTTTATAAATATCTGTATAACAAATAACTCTCTTTAAGTTAGGAGTAAAGACATGGGATTTCTAGTTTCACCCGGCGTTCATGTACGGGAAATTGATCTTACAAATGTTGTTCCTGCTGTATCCACCTCTATCGGTGCTATTGCCGGTCCTTTTCAAAAAGGTCCAGTAAGTTCAGTTACCGCTATTAATTCGGAAGAACAGCTGCTACAGACATTTGGTAAACCAAACAGTTCAAATTTTGAGTTTTGGTTCACCGCTGCAAACTTCTTGCAGTATGGTGACGCACTCAGGGTGGTTCGTGCAGAATCAGCCATAGTAAACGCTGGTGCGAACAGTGGTATCCTCATTCGTGACGATGACCATTATGAGGCCAGTTTCTCCACAGGACAGGGTGGACATGGTGAGTGGGCTGCTCGTACCGCTGGTACTTGGGGTAACTCAATCGGTGTGGATATTTGTCCTAGTGCGCGAGCATTCTCACAGCAACTTGGTTCTCTAAACCGAGTTAACGGTGAAAAGGCAGTTGGTTCGTTGGAAATCACAGTTGATGACCAAGACGCAACTGATGCTTCGATTATTGTTGGTGATATCATTCAGTTCTATGATGCAAGTGCTATTGTCGCAACCGTTAACGGTGCAATCACAGTACCAACCAAAAACCTCGCGGTTGATGGTAACTCTGGTACAATCGCAGTCGGTGCGCGAGTTCTTGGTGCAGGCATCTCTGATGGTGACGAAGTGGTTAAAGTTGCCACAGTTACCTCGCAGACTGCGCTTATCCTTGATAAACCAATCACAGTTGCAGACAATGTTCCTTTGGTGTTTTCTGCTGCTGCGGGGCACACTAAAGTAGAATCGGGTAACGTAGAGTACGAAGTTACTGCTGTTTCGGGTGAAGTTCTGACCATTCGGGTTCTTGATGACCCTGCTGGTGGCGGACTTCAGACGATTATTCCTGATAACTCTTTAATTCGTCGTCGCTGGCGTTTCAGTGACCTCTTTGATGCGGCTCCGGGCACATCCGATTGGTCAACTGCAAATGGTCGCGGTGAAAAAGATGAATTGCACGTTGCAGTTTACGACACAACAGGTGACATCACTGGGTTTGATGTTGATGTTAAAGGTCAACGTACCGCTTCAGTTATCGAAGTGTTCCCTGCTATGTCTAAAAACCCAAGTGCAAAAACTACACAGGGTGGTAATAACTACTATCCAGATGTTATCTTCCGTAGTTCTGGTTTCATCTACTGGACGGATCATCTGGCGGCCGGTACTAACTGGGGTACGGATGTTGCAACAGGGACGGACTACACACTAGTAAGTGGTGTTGATGTTTCTGCACTGACAGGTGGAACGGATGATTATACTGTGACTGCCGGTGAACTGGAACTTGCTTATGACAAGTTTGCTGACACAGAAAATTTGGATATCAACCTCGTATTGGGTGGTCCAAGTTCAGCTGTTGCTGACACAATTGCTGGACATGACACTCATGTAACAATGATTACTGACCTTGTTGAACTACGAAGGGATTGCGTTGGTTTCGTATCTCCTTATCGTGCGGCAACAGTTGGTGTTACATCTTCGATTACTGCAACAGAAAATGTCAAAGACGCATTTGATGCTTGCCCATCGTCTTCGTACATGGTATTCGATAGTGGATACAAGTACATGTATGACAAGTATAACGATGTGTATCGATTTGTACCACTGAATGGTGATACTGCTGGACTTTGTGCATACACAGATGGTGTTGCTGATCCTTGGTTCTCGCCTGCTGGTTATAATCGTGGTGGTCTTCGCAGTGCGATTAAACTCTCTTACAACCCACAGAAAGCAGATCGTGACATTCTTTACAAGGCACGGATTAATCCAGTTGTTGATTTCCCCGGCCAAGGTGTTACACTCTTTGGTGACAAGACTGCTCTTTCTCGCCCAAGTGCATTTGACCGCATTAACGTGCGCCGACTGTTCCTTGTTCTTGAAAAGGCAATTGCCACTGCTGCTAAGTTCCAACTCTTTGAGTTCAACGATGAATTCACAAGAGCGCAGTTCCGTAATCTGGTAGAACCATTCTTGCGGGATGTGCAGGGTCGTAGAGGTATTTTCGACTTTAAGGTAGTTTGTGACACAACTAATAACACTGGTGAGGTCATTGACCGTAACGAGTTTATTGGTGACATCTACATCAAACCAGCAAGGTCAATCAACTTTATTACACTAAACTTCATCGCCGTTCGAACTGGTGTTGCGTTTAGTGAGGTAGGAGGTTAATCATGGCTAATATAGATGACTTTAAAGCAAGCTTAATCGGTGGTGGTGCAAGAGCCAACCAATTTAGGGTAACTATTACTCCACCATCAGGTATCGCAATTGGTCTTGATACTCGTAGAACTTCGTTTCTTGTTAAGGCTGCAGCACTGCCATCCCGTGCAATCACTGAAATTCCTTTGAAATTCCGTGGTCGTACAATCTACATGGCGGGTGATCAGACTGAACCAGAAACTTGGGAAGTTACATTTCTTAATGACACTGACTTTGGAATTAAGAACGCAATTGAACTTTGGTCAAACGGTATCAATGGGTTTGCAACAAACACTGGTGTAATTGCTCCTTCTGATTATCAGACGGACCTTACAGTGGAACAACTTGATAGAGACGAAGCAGTTCTGAAAACATACATTCTTCGTAACTGTTGGCCAACTAATTCGGGTTCTGCAATTGATCTGAGTATGGATACTGAAAGTGCGATTGAAGAATTCTCAGTAACTTGGAGATATCAGTATTTTGATGCATCCGGCGTAAGTATCTAAATTGAACCTACTAAATAGAGAGTAGGAGATAAAAACATTATGGCAGAACTATTTGGTTTTTCAATACAAAAAGCATCTAAGGATGTAGGGCCTCGTGAGAAAACTTTCACGGACCCTACTCCTGATGATGGCGCAATTGAGGTTGCAGGCGGTGGATTCTTTTCATCTGTACTAGATACGGATGGGCGGGAACGATCTGACCTTGACCTCATTCGTAGGTATAGAGACATCTCTATGCAGTCAGAGTGTGATGCTGCGATTGAAGATATCGTGAATGAAGGTATCATTTCAAATCTAAATGATATTCCAGTAAACATTGATTTAACAAACTTACCCTATCCTGATAAAATTAAAAGACGCATCAGAAATGAATTCTCTGAAGTTCTGCGACTTCTTAATTTTAATGAGAAGGGTCATGACATTTTTCGTCGGTGGTACATCGATGGACGCTTGTACTATCACAAAGTTATTGATTCAAAAGACCCGCAAAAGGGTGTAACTCAGCTTAGACATATTGACCCAACAAAGATTCGCAAAGTACGAGAAACAAAGAAAGACCCTAGTCCAGATCATAATGGTATTGAAATGGTCAAAAAGGTAGATGAGTATTTTATCTACAACGACAAAGGGTTTGCGTCATCTGGTGTGCAAGGCAATAATCAGGGTATTAAGATTGCACCCGATTCTATTGTGTATGTTCCGTCAGGACTTCTCGACAATAACTCAGGTCGAGTTATCTCATATCTACACAAAGCAATCAAACCAGTTAATCAGTTGCGTATGATTGAAGATGCGATTGTCATCTATCGTATCTCTCGCGCACCTGAGCGTAGAATTTTCTACATTGATGTTGGTAATCTACCCAAGATCAAAGCAGAACAGTATCTAAAAGATGTGATGAACCGTTATCGTAACAAGTTGGTATACGATGCAAGCACAGGTGAAATTCGGGATGACCGTAATCACATGTCTATGCTGGAAGATTTCTGGCTTCCTCGCCGTGAAGGTGGTCGAGGCACAGAGATTACAACACTTCCCGGCGGTTCTAATTTGGGAGAGATTGATGACATCGTATATTTCCAACGGAAACTATACCGTTCACTTAACGTGCCGATTTCAAGACTTGAAGCCGAAAATGGATTCAGTCTTGGACGAGCCTCTGAGATTACTAGAGACGAACTCAAGTTTACCAAGTTCGTACAACGTATTCGTAAGAAATTCGTCCCCCTATTCACTGACTTGCTCAAAACTAACCTACTCCTTAAAGGAATAATCTCACCAGAAGACTGGCCGCGTATGCAAGAGCATATTCAGTATGACTTTATGGAAGATGGTCACTTTGCAGAGTTGAAGGATGCAGAACTTCTTAATGATCGTATTCAGACACTTGACGGTATTCAGTCCTACATTGGAACATTTTTCAGTAAGGAATATGTATTGAAGAAGGTACTAAATATGACAGATGCAGAAATTCAAGAGATGCGTGATCAGATGAAGAAGGAAGTTGAAACTGATCCATTGGATGGTGGTATTGATATGCCAGATGGTGGTGACGGTATCACAAGGTATCCACAGGATGGTGATGGTGGTGTGATTGCACCAGAACAGATGCCAGACTATGAGGAACCAGAACAAGATGGTAAACCAAATGATGATCAAAAATTTGGTAAAGGAGATAAATAATGAGTAAAGAATTTGTAGATGCGCTTGTGGATGGTAACAATATTGAAGCAGAGAAAGCGTTTAGTATCACAATGGCTGCAAGGGTTGGAGATGCTTTAGAAGTTAAACGCAAGGAACTTGCAAATACGTTTGTAAAGTCGAGTTATACTGATCAGGAATCGGATGTAAATGAAACGGATTGAGGAAATCTATGAATCTACAGTTGTAGAGAGGGATGAACACAGGAAATCTAAGCAATATAAGCGTCTTTCACCCAAAATGAAAGACGCAGTGGATGATTTATTCAAAAAAATGGATGCGAAACCTTCAGATTTCCTAAATAGTTTCGAAAGAACAATTACAGATGTATCTAAGAAATATAAAGTTCCTGAGAGGGAACTTCTTGGATATTTTGAAAAAGAAATGTTAGCGATCTAGGGGATAAGAATGGCTATTGTTGCAAGAGTACTCAGAGATACCGTTGTTAATGCGCCCGGCGCTGGTGGTACAGTTACGCTTAAGGTTGATATTGAAGATGATGCTGCGGCCGATACCGCTATTTTAGATGGAAGCACATTAGATGGACATGCGAACGGTGCAAAACTACACATCGCCAGAATTTGGTGGGCATTGACTCAAGGTAGTGCTGATGATGATACTGGTCATGTTGAAATTCAAGAAGTATCTTCTGGAACAGATATTGTTCAGATTAGACTTGCCGGAACTGGACACTATGATGGTTCTGCTGGCGTTATTCCCGGCACTGCTGCAAACACAACCGCAACTTCTAGTGACCATCAAATAACTACTTTTGGTACATCTGGTTTTGTTATCATCGAATTCAAAAAAGACGAAAACTATACATCGTAAGGATAGAAAAATGAAACTATTTTCAGAGGCAGTCGAAGACGTAGAGTATATCTGCGAAGCAAAGGAAGACGGTAGTAAGAACTACAAGATTCGTGGTATCTTTATGCAGGCTGACATCAAGAACCGCAATGGTCGGGTGTATCCTATGGAAGTACTCAACAAAGAAGTAACTAAATATAACAAGAACTTTATTAAAGAGAGCCGTGCATTTGGTGAACTTGGACATCCAGACGGACCAACCGTTAATCTGGAACGAGTATCCCACATGATTACATCTCTGGAACCTGATGGTAAAAACTTTATTGGTGAGGCGAAGATTATGTCTACGCCTATGGGTGAAATTGTGAAGAGTCTTATGGATGAAGGTGCAAAACTGGGCGTCTCCTCACGGGGGATGGGTAGTCTAGATCAAAAAGGTGGTGCAAATTATGTGCGAGACGACTTCTATCTCGCAACGGCAGCAGATATTGTTGCTGATCCTTCTGCACCAAACGCTTTCGTGGAAGGTATCATGGAAGGTAAAGAGTGGGTTTGGAATAACGGAGCGTTGTTGGAAGCGGAAATGGTAGAAATGAAAAGAGAATTTGACGTAAAGGAACGTCGAAGGAACGCAAATCGCGAAGCTTTAGCATTTGCTAAATTTCTTAAAAGACTTTAATCTTATAAATAATAATTAACGATAAGGAGACACCCTATGTCAGAACTAGAACAAACAATTGAAGAGCTGGAAGCGGAAGTGCTTGCAGAACTAGAAGAGGCGTCTAAACAGCCTACTGATGGTGCTGCTCCTGCTGAAGGCAAGAAGGGTCTTGGTAACGAGACTCCCGGCGGCGAAGTCGATGATGGCGGTGAAGCCGTTGTTGAACCTGATGCAACAAAATCCCCAACGGATGTTGCTGCAAAGAAGGTTAAGAAAGACACATCTGCACCATCTAAAGGTGCAAAATCAGAACCCAAAGTAAAGCAGGGTTCTTCTGGTGAAGCAACACCCGGCGAGTCGCAGAAACTTGCTGCTGGTGATTTTGTTGAACCCGCAGAAGGTCAGGAAGTCGTTAAAGAGGCTCGCATGACCAAAGAAATGTATAAGCAGGAAATGATGAAGAAGATGGAAGGTATGAAAGCCGTCGATCTCAAAGCTGCTTACGAAATGATGATGAAACCAGAAGACATGGAAATGGATGAAGAAGCTCTGTCAGAACTCAAGAAACTTGAGGATGCCAAGGCTGAGATCGAAGAGAAGATCAAGTCCATCAATGTCAAGGAAGATGTTGACGCCCTCGTAGAAGGTGAAGACCTCTCCGAAGAGTTCAAGGACAAGGCAGCGACAATCTTTGAAGCTGCTGTTAAATCGAAGACTCGCGAAGAAATCACTCGTATTCACGAAGGAATGACTTCTGAGTTTGAAGTAAAACTGGAAGAGTCGGTTGAAGCTCTTACAGAAAAAGTAGATACTTATCTCAACTACGTTGTAGAGGAATGGACGAAAGAGAACGAGTTGGCAATTGAGCGCGGTTTGAAGGGCGAGATTGCAGAAGACTTTATCTCTGGACTGAAACAGTTGTTTGAAGATCATTATATTGACGTGCCTGATGAGAAATATGACGTTCTCGAAGCACAGTCTGAAAAAATTGCTGAACTGGAAGAAAAGGTTAACAATGTCATGGAGCAGAATATCGCTCTTACCTCTGTTAAGTCTGGTCTGGTTCGGGAACAGGTCATTTCGGAAGCTTGCGAAGATTTGACCGATACTGAAATTGAGAAGTTCAAGTCTCTTACAGAAGATGTTGACTTTGCTGACGAAGAGTCCTTCAAAGCAAAACTCGACACCTTGAAGGAAAGTTATTTCCCAAAGATGATTGTTGAACAAAGTTTTGATGATGAAGACGGTGGCACCGCACAGGACATTGATACGACTGAAGCAATGAGCGCTTATATGTCGGCAATCAGTCGTAACAAAGCACGTGCCCAATAATATTATTAACGGATGTAATTAA
>Ga0209308_10002858_pt1 | contig 14591 bp, 11 predicted proteins | sample COGITO_mtgs_1204_3_FD_184806 | JGI IMG/M metagenome (GOLD analysis project Ga0209308, IMG submission 184806) | Pelagic marine microbial communities from North Sea - COGITO_mtgs_120405 (SPAdes) (version 2) | ecosystem: Environmental > Aquatic > Marine > Epipelagic ...
TCATGCTGTCCGGGTTTGCGTTGTACGCATCATTCAGCCAACGCACGCCAGCCACCACCGTTTCCTGCATCCGCATTCCTGGAATCTGCACCTCCGCCAGCGCCGCCGCCGATTCCTGCAGGTCCAGCCCCAAACTCAAGGCCGCAGCGATCACAGCCGCCGCGTTGCAGGCCTGATGCGGCCCCGCTAGGTTCCATGCGACCGTCGCGCACTCGCCGTCCGCCACCAGCTCAAATCGTGCGGGCGGTCCCTCTTCATACGCCTGCACCCGGATGTCCGCGCCCGCTTCCGTGCCGAATGTAACCAATCGTCGGCCCTGCGCTAGAATTGCCGGATTCTTCGCCTCGGCGTACGGCACCACAAGCGCGCCATTTTCCTCTAGGCCAGCTGCGATCGTCGCCTTCTCTTTCGCCACACCGGCCACGCTGCCCAAGCGTTCCAGGTGCACCGGCCCAATATTGGTGATGATCGCCACGGCTGGTGCCGCAACCCGCGACAGCGGCTCGATCTCGCCCGGGCCGCTCGTGCCCATCTCAAGAACCGCAAACGCCTCATCACCCTGCAGGCGCAGCACATTCTGCGGCACCCCCACGTGATTGTTCGTATTTCCTTCGGTAGCCAGCACCGGGCCCGCCGTGCGCAGCACCGCGGCCATCATTTCCTTGGTGCTGGTCTTGCCACTGCTTCCCGTGATCCCCACCGTGCGAACTCCGCAACGCTGGCGATGAAATGCGGCCAATGCCTGATAGGCCACTAGCGTATCCGCCACCTGCAAGGCTGGCACGCCCCAACCTCCGCCACGATCCACGCAGACCGCCGTCGCACCTTCGGCCACGGCCTTAGCGCAGAACTCATGCCCGTCGAAATTCTCTCCCCGCAACGCGACAAACAAACCGCCGTCCTGGCGTATCCGCGAGTCCGTAGAGACCCCGCTGACGCCATTTCCGCCGTCCGGCACGTGAACCCACACGCCGCCGGTTGCCTGTTCTAGCTCGTCCCAGGTGAACATGCCGCCTCCGCAGATTGGAAAACCGGTAACATGTGACGACTCGCCGCAACCACCACCTTTGCCGTCATTGGCTACCGGAACTTTCGCACGGGTTGTGCATCCATAAACAGCTGAAAACGCGCTCGTACGCGCAAATATGCATCGTCTGGCACCTCGATCGGCAGCAGGCTCTGCAGCTTCAAATTCTTCGCGCCCCACGGCTTATCGTTTTCTTCCGTGATGCGTTCCGTAAGGATCCGTGCGTATTGCTCGCGCTCCGCTTCGTGGGCAATCGTCATGTCAGCCCAAGGCTTCGCCATATTGCGATCCAGCGCGTTTCTCAACGGCAGTAGCTGATAGTTAGCGGCACCGGCCACCAGTACCACTTTCTGCAGAAACTGTGCCGAAGCCGCCATGCTGATCGACCAGCGCCAGCTCCGGACTCCCCCGTCGAAGGCCAGGGTCACCGTGAACGGGGCATCGCCAATCATCCGCTCTTCCTCAGGAACTGCGGAGTCCGCAACTTTGAGCGTGAGAAAGAACAGAAAGGCGCGGAGCGCATCGACCGTGGGATCACTCCCGAAGATCTTCCCCCTGACCACATCCAGATGCTCGCAGGCACCAGTCTCCGGATCGCGCCAGACGTGACGCAGGTCGCCCGCCAGTTCGATCTCCGCAATCTCCGGGTTGCCGCAGTGGAATGCTCCAGCCCGTTGCTCGCTGCCCAGGCTCAGGCGAGCGTGGTAGTCGGGCTGCGCGATATTTTGCAGCAGGTCCTCGAGGCCCGGAGAGCGATCGCCTCCCTTCAGGCGCTGCCCGAGCTTGTCCATCAACGCGTGCCGGTCGATGTTGCCGAACTCTTCATCAGGAGCGTGTCCCGCGGCTTGCCGCATGGCATGTTGATCCGCAATCCACTGGGTTCCCAATGCCGTCGCCTGCGTCAGCGTTTCCCCATGTCCAACTTGGTCAATCATCTCATGGCACGCATCGAGGACCAGATTCAGCGCCTCGCGCTTGTCCGTAATAAACGGCTCCTGATCAAACGTCGTTGTATCCGCGTCTGTCAGATCCGCCTCATACAGCCGCAAATGCCGCCGCAACGTCGCTTGCACCGGGTTGTACAGCGCCCAGTACAGATCATCCACCGTGACCCGGTCGCAGTCGGGCTGCGCCTCTTCGCTCGCCTCCGGAAGCTGGCTCTGGCGCCGCGCGATCGATCGCTTCGCTTGCGCCTGATCCTTTGCCGATAGCTGCCCAGCTGCCGCCAACTCAGCCACCGCTACCTCCCATACATCCCGGTCCAGCTGCGTCATCCAGGGACCAGCCTCTTCCGTAAAATAGCGCCCGCTGGTCGCCTTGAGCGGCATCATCGTCAGCGGAAACCTCTCGCCGGTCATCTCCCCCAAGTAGTCCAGCACGGCCTGCAAGGCGGACCCCGGATGGTGCACCTGATCCTTCTGTAAATCACGACACACGTAGCTGAGCGACAGTCGCTCGCGCGCGGAGACCAGCGTCTCGAGAAACCAGTACTGCTGTTGCTCCAGGCGCGAAAGATCCCCCAACCGGCGACGCACCGCCCGCAGGTCCAGCGTCGTCTGGGTATCGCGCGTCGGAAACGATCCCTCCTGCAAGCCCAGGACGTAGATGTGTCGAAATGGCAGGCAGTGCAGCGCCCGGATGGGCCCAATCGTAACCCCCGACGCCAACGCCCGACCATGAGAGCCGCTGCCAGCTCGCAGCAGTGGCTCCAGCCGCGCCGTCACATCCTCAATCGTAAGCCGCGACTGCGCCCTGCCCAGGTGTCCGCAGCACACATCGTACTCGCGAAGTGTTTCCAGCCCCCGCCGAACCCGACGTCGCATCCGCGCATCAGCGTAGCTCTGGCTGTCGTCCAAAAACGTGTCTGCCAGTGCACTCAACGCCGCTGCCCATTGGCCCCCGGTTTGCGAACTCCGCACCCCCTCAAGCCTCGCAAACAGCGCCTCGAGAATCGCCCCGAACTGGCCCACGCGCTCCTCGTCCAACGACGCCAGATCTGCGTACGGCGGCAGCGGAAGTTGCGAAGTCCGCAACGCCAACTCGTCGTACTCCTCCCCCAGCGCTGCCATGTCGGTCTCGTAGATGTGCCCCAGCCGCAGCCGGCGAAAGGCCTGCATCCAGGTGAACCGCACCGACCCGGACGGCTGCTCCCGGAACCCATGATAGACCGCCAGCTTCTCGATCCAGACCACCCATTGGTCCACCTCATCTCGCGTCAGCCGCATGCTGCTCAGAAAGCAATTGTTGCGCAGCAGGCTCACCACCTCGGGTCGCGTCAGGCGCCCTTCCGCCAGCGTCAGCAACGCCCGCACGCCGTCCGCGTAGGCACAATAGCTGCTGCGCCCCGTTTCCACCGCGCAGTACGGCAACTGCGCTTCGGTCCGGTCAAAAAGCTGGCGAACCACCGGCCAGTACTGATCTATATTCGGGACCAGCACCGCGATATCCGTAAGCTCCAGACTAGTGTCCTGCCCCAACGCCAGCAGAATCGCCTGTTGCACGCACTCCACCTCACGATGAATCCCCTGACAGGCGGACACAGTGATCGAGTCGTCGCGGCTCGTGTGCCCATCAGGCGCTGCGCGTGTCAAAATCTGCTGTTGCAGAGTCGCCAACAGCCCGGCCTCTCTCGGAACCGAATCATCCAACAACTGCACCTCGCAAGGAACGTGATCCAGCGCCCGTTCCTCGAGGTCACTTAACAACCGGATCATCTCCCGGCCAGCCTTGCCGAACTGTTTAAGCAGCACGTTGTCACCGGGGTCTGCTGCGATCTCCGCACCCTCGTCACTCTCATTCAGTTGCCAACCGCGCGTGCGCAGCCAGCGGTCCTCGCGAGGCGTGCTGATATCCTCCCAAAATTCCGAACAAAGATTCAGCTGGTACAGCGACAAATCCATAAACTGCCCGAGGCGCAGTAGCAGGTCACGGTGAAACGAAGACACCCCGCCCACCGCAAAAAGGTACGCATGCTTCCCGGTCGCCTTGTCCAGCGTCAGCGACGACAGCACATCCGTCGCGTAGTGCCGCAAGGTCCGGTGTGCCGGAAACGCCTGCGGCATCAAGCCTTCCCGGCCGAAGAGATCATGAAACAGCGTGCGTTGCGCGGCCTCGCGGGACGCGTCTTCTGCAGGAAACCGCGGAATCGGCACCCCCATCTCCCAATGCCGAACCCAATCTTCCCGGTGGTATTCATACTCGAGAAACAACCGTGCCAGCTGGTCGCACAGCTGGCGTCGTCGCCGGGCGACGGACGCCGGGGCACCCGCCAGATATTCCTTGATCGGGGCCAGTCCGTCACGAGAGAGGTCCGCGCTGAGGATCGCCGACAGCGCCTCGGCCACCAACTCCGTGGGCAACACTTCGGGGGGCTGCGCCGAGTGATCTAGGGTGCCCAACGCCTCGCGAAGGCCGTCCTCGAGATAGCGATACGTCACATTCGCCACCACGCCGCAGCGCTCAGAAAGATGCGCCTCCAGCCAGCGTTGGGTCATGCTGTTCGGGGTAATGATCAGCGGCGACTCGAACGGATCCCCTGTCTGTTGGCGGTCCACAATTGCCGCGCCCAGGCGATCGGCCAGTGGCTCAAGAACCGGGCCGAAATGCAGCTCAATCGCCATTTTTCTCCTGGCGTGCGTCCTTTTCTTCCTGCCGCCGCCGCTCAAAGAACGAGCGCAGCACGTCCAGGCATTCCTCCTGCAGGACACCCGCAGTCACCTCAACCTGATGCAGCATGCCCGGAAAGCCGGTGATATCCAGCGCTCCGCCCGCAGCCCCGCTGCGCGGATCACCGACGCCGAATACGACGCGACTCAGCCTACTGTTCACCATCGCCCCGGCGCACATCGCACACGGTTCCTTGGTTACGTACAAGGTGGCTTCCAAAAGCCGCCAGCAGCCAAGCGCACTCGACGCCTGCGTCAGCGCCAGAATCTCTGCGTGTGCCGTCGCGTCTTGGAGCATTTCTACTTGGTTGAAAGCCCGGGCTACCACTTGGCCATTGGCCACGACCACCGCCCCTACCGGGACCTCATTCTGATCAGCAGCCTTGCACGCTTCACGCAACGCCATGCGCATGAAGGTCTCGTCGTTACGGTTCAATACATCCATCTCTGCTCCCGATCCTGCGCCATCGCCAGCCGCACATGTAGTGCACAATTGCCGCTCGGTCCACTTGATCCAGCGCCGGCGTGTCTCCGATTCGTCCGGGCGAAGAAACAATTACTCTCCTCAGCTTTCACGTGGCAGAGTCCCGGCGCGCCTTTACCATATCCGCGTCAGCACGCATTAGATTTCCCACAGGAACTTGCCACTTGGAAAGCGCACATTACCTAAGCGAAGAACACATCCTCATCTTTCTCCTGCAGCTCTGTCTGTTACTAGGGGTTGCAAAGGTGCTTGGGGAGCTGGGACGTAAGTGGGGCTGTCCGCCGCTTGCTGGCGAGATCCTGACCGGTATTCTGCTCGGTCCGACCATCCTCGGGCGGGCGCTTCCAGAGTTGCAACTGCATTTATTCCCGCCCGATGTCACCCATCAGACGATGCTCGACACAGTCTCCTGGCTGGGCGTGCTCTTTCTCCTGCTGATCACCGGCTTCGAGGTTAACGTTTCCTCTGTCTGGAAACAGGGCAGGGCCGCGATGACGATCGGTATCATTGGCGTCATCGTCCCGATGGCTGTCGGCTGCGCCGTATTCTGGTGGCTACCCGAGCGATACTACGGCAGCGCGGCCACGCAGCTTACCTTTACCCTATTTATGGCCACCGCCGCCTCGATCAGCGCGATCACGGTCATCGCCCGCGTCCTCCATGACCTCGACGTGCTCCGCAGCGATGTCGGGCTCACCACCCTCTCCGGCTTCATCGTCAATGATCTGTTCGGCTGGCTGATCTTCACCGTCGTTCTAGGCTTGTCCACGCAAGGCGGCGGCGGGTTCGAGAAGACCGTGATGGTCTTCGTGCTCATCGTTTCGTTTGGCGCCTTCTGCCTCACTATCGGCAGCAAATTGGTCGGGTATGTCATGACCTGGCTCAACAAGACCAACCTGCCTCAGCCAGCCACCACTCTGGCCGTGGTCTCCTGCCTGGGCCTCGCGTGTGGTGCGGTCACCCAAGCCATCGGCATCCACGCCATTCTGGGCTTCTTCATCGCTGGCATCATGGCCGGCAGTTCACCTGCCGTCTCAGAGCGTTCGCGCGAAATCATCTCGCAGATGATCCACGCAGTCTTCGTCCCCATCTTCTTTGCCTCCATCGGGCTCAAAATCGACTTTCTCAGCAACCTCGACGCACTCGTTGTCGTGGCCTTCACCTTGGTCGCCGTTGGCGGCAAGATGGGCGGTGCTTGGCTTGCCGCAGTCTTGTCCAAATTTAGCGCTGCAGACGCCCTTGCCATCGGCATCGCCTTCATTCCTGGCGGCGCCATGGAGATCATCCTCGGCATGCTGGCGTTGGAGCTGAAGCTCATCTCAGAAGATACCTTCGTGGCGATCGTGTTTGCCGCTATCCTCTCGTCCGTCATCGTCGGCCCGCTCTATGCCTGGGCGATTCGCCGTCAGCCAGGGCTCGACATTGGTGGCATCCTTAGCAAAGCCGGTCTGCTCGCCAGCATCCAGGGCCAGGATCGCTGGGATGTAATACCAGAACTGTGCCAGCGACTCCCCCACGGGTTGGCCCCCCAAAGCCAGGAAGAGATCCAGCAAGCCGTGCGTGAGCGCGAGGAGCTGATGGGCACCGGATTGGAAGGCGGCGTGGCCGTGCCGCATGCGCGCTTGCCAGGACTGCAAAAGCCGGTTATTCTCTTTGGGCGCTCGCAGCATGGGATCGAGTGGGATTGCCGCGATGGCGTACCCGTTAAGTTTGTCTTTCTTATCCTGACCTCAGAAGAGCAGACCGACGTCCAGATTCCTATCCTGTCCGCCATCGCCATGGCCATGACCAACGACGATATTCGCACCAGCATCGAAACCACATCAGCCAGCGACCTTCACAAGACACTTTCACGCGCACTGCGCGACGCCTCCAAGAAACGCCGCAGCTGACACGCCCTTTCCTCCCATCGAACAGTGACCACCCCATGAAGAAAACGTTCAGCCTCACCCATAAGAAGATCAAACCGGCCCGCGTGGCAGAAGGCATTCGCTGCGAGATCAACCGTTACCTCAAACGCGAGCGCCGCCGCGAGTTGCCCGAGGGCAAAGATTTCTGGGACTTTGACTGCCGCTATGGCGCGACCGAGGCCGAGGCCAAGACGATTCACGTGACCGAACTAAATGCTTCGGTGATGGCCGCCGAAGCCGCGAACCTCGGATCCTGCTACATCGAGATTCTTCGCAAGGCTGCTAAGCGCACCAAGAAGCCCGAGTAAGTCTGCGCAGATTTCTGTGTGTTACTCTTAATCTTGACGCCCTCCAGTTAGACCATTCATCCTCGCTCCGCCATCATTCAGCGTCGCTATCGGGCCGAGTCCTTGCTCTGCCTGCGCCGTCCTGACTAGCAACGTCGCTACGCCTCCGCCCAGCGACAGGCAGCCATAGAAGCCCTCGTCCCAGATTTTCAGGTCGGGGGCACTCAGGCATTTGCGCATTGCGCGTAAAACTCAGCCTTCCATGCGGGACACGTGGTTGCCGATCACGTACTTCGGCTCACGCGGCACAATTGCCAGGCCGTGCAAGTGGTCCGGTATCACGGCGGTCACGCACAACTCGTAGGCTGGGTCTTCTTCGGCGATCTTGCGTCAGGCCTCCATGAGTCGCTCACCAGCAGGCTCGAGCCCTATGATAGGCGACAGCCATGGTCTTGGCTTGAGTGTGCCAAAGGTGACAAAGTGGGAGCCCTTCCCGCGGTAGTCATACCCGCGTACTCTCACATTTCCCATGTGGCTATTCCTCTTACGTTCTCTATGATGTCCGCCGCAAGCGACGGTATGACCTGGCTCTTCAATCCTCGGGCCCATCCGGCCCGTCTTGCTTGTCGAAGGCATTGCGCATCCGGTCGACGATCGCGCCTCCGCCTTTACGGTCTCCTCGATCGGCACCGCTCGATGAAGGCGAGCGATGGAGCGGGTCGTGGACAACGTCTCATTCTTGGAAGGATTGCTGAAGGTGTACTCGACGTACTTGCCAACGCGGACGCGGTCAAGATGCTGAAGGGGACGCTCGTCGTAGACCTGCTCATCGTTCAGAAAGGTGCCGTTGCGGCTGCTGTAGTCGACCAGAGTGAAGGTGGACTCGTCGTACTTGCGGACACCGGCGTGCTCGCGACTGATATCGGCGATGTGCTCGATGATGCAATGGCAGGAGGTCGAGCGCCCAATCAGGTTCAGCGGATGGGAAAGGTGAATCGTCTCGTCTGCACCATTTCGAATCAAGTCAGCCACCGTCGCGTGTCTCCAGGATTCCACCAAGTGCGCAATAATGTTGCGCAAACTCTGGAAAAGTAACGCCTGAGGCTTCTGCTGTCGAGATTTTAGTCTCGCCTTCTGCCTGGCTAGCGGCAATTGCCAAGGACATCACGACACGGTGATCATGGTGACCATTCACGGATGCGCCGCGCAGGGAGCTCTCACGAATGACCAAACCGTCCGGAAGTTCCTCGATGTCCGCGCCCATTTTGCGGAGTTCGCCACACATCACGGCGATTCGGTCGGTCTCCTTCATACGTGCCTGCGGGACGTTGAGCAGGCGGGTCGTGCCTTTGGCAAAGCAGCCAACTACGGCCATCATCGGCAAGGCATCGGGGCAGTCGTTCATGTCGGCCTCGATCCCGCTGAGCTGGGCGGCGCGCACCTGAATCCCCGCTGCGGACTCCGCAATCTCTGCGCCCATCTCACGGAGAAATCCGACCACAGCCTTATCGCTCTGGGCATCGCCCATATCGAGCCCGCTCGAGCAGATGGCGTTGTTGCCAAGGGCGCCAGCGGCCAGGAAGAAGGTGGCGGTAGAGAAGTCCGCGGGGATGGCTCGATCGAAGGCCTGAAAGGTCTGATTGCCGGGTATTTCAAAATGCTCGAGCCCGTCTCGCTCAAGCTTCACTCCGAGGGATTCGAGCCAGCGCAGGGTCATTTCTACATACGGGCGCTCGTACAACAGCGGGACATCGATGATGGAGTCGCCGTCCGCTAGAGGGCAGCACAGCAGCAGACTCGTGAGATATTGGCTGGTCTTGCAGGAAATGCTGGTGTGCCCACCACGCAGAACGCCTGCTACCTCAAAGGGAGCAGCCCCGTCAGGTCCAAGGCTGCGCGCAGTGGCACCAAGGTCGTTCAACGCGTCGACCAACGGTCCACAGCTGCGGCGCTGAATTTGGGCATCGCCGGTCAGCCGTACGGTTCCCGTCGGGAGGAGGGCGCAGGTGCCGAGAGCGACGCGCATGGTCGTCCCGGAGTTCATCACATCGAGCTCGGTTTGCGGACTCCGCAAACGCCCGCCAATGCCACGAATCAACCAGCGATCTTCTTGTTGGTCGATCTCTGCGCCAAGCGCGCCATAGACGCGGACGGCGGCGGCGGTATCGCTGGATGCCAAGGGCCGGTGCAACACGCTCTGGCCATCACCCAAGCTGGCGAGTAGAACCGCGCGAATGGTGTGCGACTTCGAGCCCGGGATGTTCACGGTGCCTTGAAGCCCGGCTGGCTGACAGATAAACTCCACGATCTCTCCTGAAAAATCGGTACGATAGTCCCGGGCGGCATAAGTTCCCCCCGCGACGAGCCAGTCAGGGCGCCTGGCGTTGGAGTACCGATTCGTCGAGCATGGGCTCACCGCGGATCCACCACTCTCCGGTCTCGCGCCGGGTCTTGGGATCGGCCAAGGTGTAGTCGTAGAAGACCACCCGCAGGTACGTCGGTGGGGCGTTGGGGAATGGATTATGGGCAAGCAGTGCGGAGACCGCAGCTGGATCGCTCTGGAGCTTGGCAAGCAGGCGCAGGAAGTAGCTCCGGCTGCCGTCACGGACTTGTTGCTGGGTCTCGATCCAGAAATGGTAGTTGTGCTTTTTTTGGGAGCGTGCCACAGCGTTCTTCCAACCGCTCTTGGAGAAGGCGAGGAACCAGAGCTGAAAGTCGAATCGGGGCTGATGAGGGGCGATGAAGCGGGGTGCTTTGTCGGTGGCACCGGGCGCATAGTGGAAGCGATAAGGCAGCCAGGTTTCGCGGTCGTTGCTGCCCTGGATTTCTGGCATGACGCGCTCGCGGGTGATGCTGGCGAATAGGTGATAGACGTTGACGATCCGAAAGGGGGCGTAGCAATTGCGCAGGCTGTGCAGAGTCGAAATCGCCGGTCCGCTGGACTTACGATCGAGGGCGAATGTCGCAAACGACACCAGTGAGGCGGTCACCAGCAGTGTGGCTGGCAGCGCTATGAGTGCGGTGCGGGCCATCCGCCACCGGCGTGGACGAAGCCACAGCGGCGCGACTCGCCCGCGCAGCAGCAGACCCCAGATCCGATCGTCCAGCAGGAACAGATTCAGGCACAGCGAAAGTACGTTGAAGAAGGCGTAATTGCCGGTGGCGATGATCCCAAGCTGTAGTCCGCTGAACAGCACGAACAGAACAGCCCGTATCCGCGGAGTGCTGAAGATGAAGACCGGCAGCAGGATCTCGATGACCAGGGTGGCGAGGGTTTCCCACTCGTGAAATGCTGGTGGCAGATGGTGCAGGATGTGGGTGAGTGGTGTGGGCAAGGGGACTGTTTGGTAGTAGCTGCCCATGGCGGAAAGGTCGAGCCAGCCGCCACGGCTGCCAGCCAAGACTTTCGCGCAGCCTGACTCGAAGAGAAGCCGAAACAGCATCCACTGCATGACAAATACACCGATGGGCCCGGGAGAAGGCAGGCCGCGGATTTCGCGGGCGCCGGGCAACAGTCTGGCACCAGCCATCGGCAGCAGCAAGGCAAGCACACCGAGCTCGAGCAGCAGGTTATCCCACTGGAAATTCAGGAAGGGCGAGCCGACGCTGCAGAACGAGAGATAGAGGCCGACTTGTGCGAAGATCGCAATGCGTGGCAGCATGCGCAGCCAGATCGGGACGCTGAGCAACGCTCCGAGCAGGGCCAGCCCGCGCAGCGCGCCGTCCGTGGGCGCGATCCAGCGAAACACGCTGGGTGCCCGGTGCCACGGCACGGCTTGCAACCTTTCAGCGGCGTCAAGGGCTGGCATCAGCCCGTTTTCTCCCAACAGCGGAATAATCTGCGAGCGCAAAGATAGAAAGGCCACGGCCATGACCGCGGCGAGAAGATGAACGAACAGGTGGCTGCTGACGGCAAAGCTCTGCTGCGCTGGACGTTCACCCAGTTCGGGGCGGGGATCCCAAGGGCGCGGGCCTAGGAGCCAAGTTTGTAGCCAAGTAGGCCAGCAGTGGAGACGCAGGGCGCGGAGGCAGCGCCAGCGCGGATGACAAAGCAGTGCCTCACGGCGGGCACTGAGCCCGCTAGTGAGCGTGCCGTCCGCCGCCACCAGGGCCGCCTCCACGGCCTCGTCGTCCTCCACCAGGGAAAGCTGGCCACCGCTCAGCCGTTGAAGGATGGAGATCTCCTGCTGGTCGGCTATTGTTGCGGTGGGTGCCCAGATTTCGGGCGGCGGCTCGATTGTGATCACGGCTATGGGGCTACCGAGAGGGCAAAGCAGGCTACTTCTCGGGCATTGCGCACATAGAGACGATTGCCGACAATCAGAGGATGGTTCCAGGTTTTGCCCTTTAAGAGAGCGGCGCGGCCCAGTTCTTCGTGGGCATCGGGCGTGATTCGCACCCAGACGCCCTCGCCGGTCTCGCTCAACACCAGCAGCGCTTCCGAGGCGGTAACTGCCAGCAACTGGCCCTTTCCATAACGGCCACCGCGCCAGGCGCGTTCACCAGTTTCGACCGAGATGCAAGTGAGCGTGCCGCCGTTAAAGCCGTAGAGGTAGCCATCCATAATCACGCAGTCGTTGAAGTCTGATTTCAGGTGGCGGCTTTTCCAGACCGACGCGCCAGAGATAGTGTCTTGGTCTCGAGAAAAGTTGACACGCTGAGCGCCGCTGTTGCCGATGATGATTACGTCATCGCCCACGATCGCGGGTTGCAACACCCGGTAGCCGCGCTCCTGCCAGTCATAGTCCAGCAGCACCTTGCCCTGATGATCGTAGCCATGAAGGCCGGCGTTGGTCTGCATCAGGATGAGTTCCTGGCCCAGAAGTGTAGCCAAGTGCGCTGAGCCGTACGAATGGTCGCCCGCGGGCGCAGACCAGGCAAGCTCACCGGTCTCGATCTGAAAGGCCATGGTACCAAGCGCACCAGTGCCGCCCGCATGTACGATGACCAGCTCTCCGGTCACCAATGGTGAGGCGCTAAAGCCCCAGTCAGGCGGCGTCCGCTTGGCCAGTTCCTGCAGCCGTTGCTGCCAGACGATATCACCCGTAGCCGGGCTGAGGCGTAGCAGTGCTCCGTTTGCCCCCAGCGTAAACAGGCCACCCGCGGCCAGCGTGGGCGTGGCGCGAGGCCCGGGCCCGCCAAGCGCTTCATCGAACCGCGTCTCTAGAGATTGCACCCAGACCACTTCGCCAGTGGCGGCCTGGTAGCAGACCACTGCCTCGTGATCGCCGCGCTGCTCTTGGGTATAGAGATAGCCGTTGGCGCTGGCGAAGGAAGACCAGCCGGGTGCGACTTCGCGGCGCCACAGAGCCTGCGGCGGGTTGTCCGACCAGTTCGTGGCAAAGCGCAGGCCACTTAGAATGCCGTCTCGGCGTGGTCCTCGATATCCAGGCCAGTCGGGTGCTGAGTCAGCCGCTGACTCGACCTGTCGGGCAGGCCCGTCTACCTTGGTTGCGAACTTCGCAACCGTCTTCCAGCGAAAGACAAAGCTGGCGCTGTAGTCGCCCCACATCCCGTCATTGCGAACCAGAGCGGCGACTGCAAAGGCGCAGGCGCAGCACCCGAGGATGAGAAAGCGCCGGTGTTGATGGCCCGCGAAGAGAATTGCGGACAGCGCAAACACGCCCATTCCCAAAGGAACAGCGAGCAGGATGGTGCCCGGGCCGCGCATACTCGGATCCCCCACAACGACCGCAAGGACCGCGCTCGCGACACAGCCCACGCCCACAAGCGCACGCTCCCGACCGGGAGCACGGCTGAGCGTCAGCCACCAGAATAGAATAAGGGCCCCGCAGCCCGCAGGGCCCATGGCGGCAACGACCGAGACCCAACTCGGGAGATCGCCGGGTAGCAACGGCAAGCCGCGCAGCACCAAGATACCAACCAAAAGGAATCCCGCCGGCCAGGTACGAAGTGGCTGCGGGGTAGGGTGGGGATTGTCGCCTGGCTGATTGTCCATGTGCTGCTCATCCAAAGGAGGTGCTGAGCTAGTAGCATAAGCGGCACTTCTTGTGCAGGCAAGTCGCCCGATCTCTGTAACCTTTACATATCGAGACCTAGCGATATATTGAGGTATCTTAAAAAGAGAAGTCAAGCGATGAATAGAAGTGTGAATTTTCAGCAGGCGGCCGAGTGCCTGAAGGTGTTGGCGCATCCGGTCCGGCTGCAGATGGTGCAGTTGCTGTTGGCTGGCCGCTATACGGTGGGCGAGATCGCAGAGGCATGCGGTGTGCTGGATAACGTGGCCTCGGAGCATCTGCGGCTGATGCAGCGCTGCGGCTTTTTCGTAAGCGAGCGAGAAGGTCGCCGGGTGTTCTATACGGTTTCTGAACCGCATTTGTCGGAGATCATGGCCTGCATCGAGGCGAGATTTGGCGTAGAACCTAACATGGAGGAAGCAACATGAGTACAGTAGAAACGATCGCCGCGGAGGCTCTGCGAGGGCAAGACGATGTGGTGTTGTTGGACGTAAGAACGCATGCTGAGTTTCGGGCGCTGCATGCCAGCCCGGCACGAAACGTGCCGCTGAGTGATTTGGACGCAGCTGCGCTGGCCAAAGAGCTGGCGGCTGATTCGGTGTACGTGATCTGCAAGGCTGGGAGTCGCTCGGAGCAGGCCTGCAGAAAGCTGTCGGCCGCTGGGCTGAAGAGTGCCATCAGTGTTGCAGGTGGAACCGATGCCTGGGTGACTGCAGGGCTTCCGGTCAGGCGAGGCCAGGATGCGATGTCACTGGAACGGCAGGTCCGCATCGCGGCAGGGTTACTAGTGGTGATCGGCGTGATCGGGGCTCAGTTGTGGCACCCTGCGGTGATCTGGCTGTCGGGCTTCGTTGGGGCTGGGCTTGTCTTTGCGGGCATCACCAACACCTGCGGCATGGGCCTACTCTTGGCGCGCATGCCCTGGAATCGCTGAGGCGGCTCAGGCTGGTCGGGCAGCTACGGTAACAGCCAGTTGCTCGGCAAACTCTGCGTAGTACACAAACTCTTCGTCTGTAAATGCGTCTTTGTGGGTGCGGGCCACAATCAAGAGCGCGTGGACTCAGCTGTCTCTGGTTGCTGGACATGACGCGTGCCGTCTACCAGTGCGGGCGCGGCGAATAGATCGCTCTTGTCCACTGGAAGCCTAAGCAAAGGCCCGGGCGCGCTCTTGGCGATTTTTCTGTCCATTGTGGGGGCGGTGGTGCCGTCGAGCGGTACATAGACAGGGCCATCGATATCC
>Ga0209308_10002875_pt1 | contig 14537 bp, 13 predicted proteins | sample COGITO_mtgs_1204_3_FD_184806 | JGI IMG/M metagenome (GOLD analysis project Ga0209308, IMG submission 184806) | Pelagic marine microbial communities from North Sea - COGITO_mtgs_120405 (SPAdes) (version 2) | ecosystem: Environmental > Aquatic > Marine > Epipelagic ...
TGCTGGACCATACGGATGCCACGGGCAGCGAATACCACCAGTAACACGATGACCAGCAGGAAAAACCCTGCAACTGGATCCATATCTCTTCTCCTCTATTGCTTGTAATTTGCTTGCTTTGCTGCGCAAACTGGGTTGGCACGCAGCACGTTCCTGATTGTGCGGTCGGGGCTAGGTGGCCGTTACGACCATGCGGGTGCCCCGGACTTCACTGACCCGCACAACCGCTCCTTCAGGGATCATCTGGTTGCCGTCGGTGATCGCCATCCAACTCTCGGTCTCGATGCGAACCCGGCCAATCGTGCCCACACCCTGAATGGGTGCTGTCAGGATGCCTGTCTGGTCCACATAACGGTCGCCACCAACAGCGAAGACCACGCCGTCGTCCTTCGAAGCGAACTCTCGCAGTCCCCAGAGTGCAAGCGCCGACACGACGGTGAACACGCCAATAAGTACGGGAGGTTCGACCTCGGCAAAGGACAAGGCGCTTGCCGAAGCTGCTCCGATGCCGAATGGCAGCACGAAGAAACCGCCGGTGAACATCTCGCCGATAAGCAGCGAGAACGTCGACAGGACAAAGACCCACTGCCAGCTCTCCAGTCCCGAATAATTGCTCTTGGGGCCAAGTAACACGCCGAGCAATGTGACACCAATGATCGCTGCGATTGAGATGTAGAGCCGCATACGAGTTGCGTCGGCTTGTGCCTCTCGTTCGGTCTGCACGGCGCTAAACGACAACGGTATGACGCTGGCTGGCTGGCCGCTGATCCATGATCGAGCGAAGGCGTCGAGGTTGGTGCCAATGACCGACTCAGGTGACTTGCCGGCAGACGCAGCGTCGACCAAATGGGATTCGAGTTCACTTCGCATATCGGAGATAGCGACGGAACCAACACTTTGTTGGCGCCAGACCAATTCACAAGCATTGAGGATGGTGGTGATGTCAGACATGATTGCTTCCCTTAAGAATCTCTCCCACGCCGTCAGAGACCCGGTTCCATTCACCAGCCCAATGCTGGAGCCGCTCGGAACCCGTCGGCTGGATGCGGTAATACTTGCGTGGAGGTCCGCCGGGCGACTCGACAAAATAGCTGTCGACGTACCCACGCTTCTGAAGTCGCGACAGAAGGGGATAGATAGTCCCTTCGCTGACCAGTTCGAGTCCTCGGTCTTGCAGCTTGCTTGCCATCTCGTAGCCGTAGCTGGATTCTTCGGCAATGAGGGCCAACAAGCACATGTCAAGGACTCCCTTCAATAACTGCGAACTGTGTTCCACGCTGCTCCACTGCCTGTGTTCCGGTAGTTGATAATCCGGGGTACCTGGCTAAATAGGGTACCTGGTAATCAAAGGTAGCTTGTTAGCCAAGGTAGCTGCATGGACGGTCAAGGTCAAACACGACGCGAAGAAGGGACTCGTCACCCCCTCCGGTGACGAGTCCCAGATAGCGGCTAGTGGCAGCCGTTCACGCGGTTTGAGCGTCGTCCTCGTCGGATGTTGCTTTATCAACGGGTGGCGCTGGTGCGGCAGGGGTCGGGGGACGCGGCGGTTGGGGTGCAGGAGAAGCAGGAGGTGCTGGCTGAGTGGGCTGAGTGGGCTGAGTTGGTGGCCGGTTCGCCCCGCGGCGGCGAATGAGCAGCCATGTCGGAATGCCCAGGACCAGGGCCACTACGGCAAACGGTGCAACAGCGACGAGGACCAGGGCGATCACGAGCGCAGCGGTCACCAGCGCGTTCCAACTGTCGCTGAGCACCTCACCGAAGGATGGGTAACCGTCGTCGACCTCGAGGACGTCGAAGCGCATGGTGGCAGCAGTGGCCCGAATCTCGTCTTCGATCTCGTTGCCGTCGGCGTCGAGTCCGGTGGCGGCGACCGATGTCCGGACTCGAACTGGTTCCGCTAACTCAAGCTCCTGAGCAAGCAACACTGATTGTCCGGGATCGATCTGGTTGGTCGAACCGTCAACCACCACCAGTGAGCCGATCGAAGCGCCGAGCGCGGGATCGTCGAATGTCAGATTAACCAGTGATGTGTCTCCGGTGTTGGTGAGCCGGTAACAGATGGTCACGGGATCACCTGCTTCGAAGAAACGAACAGTTCCGGTATCGAAGCAGCTAAAACCGCCATCGTGGCCACCGTAGGACATTGCGTCGATGGCGATTCCTGGGCGGTTGAGCAGCTCAGTGACGATCACCGTGATCGTTGCAAGATCGACCCGATTTCGAACGACGCGTAGTTGGCCTCGAAGCTGTTCAAGCGTGGTCTCTCGTTGCAGCAGCTGGTTCTCAAGGGTGGCAATCGTTTCGAGTTCTGCTGCATCGTCGAGCAAGTTGCGCAGCCTTACAACGCTGGCTTCGGCGGTATTGATCCGACTCTCAAGATCGACGACGACCGCGCTGACATCTTCGGCAGAAATCGACTGAGAACGAACCTCGCCAATCGAACCGAGGTCGTTGAGAGCTGCTTGGAACTGGTCGGGTAGGACCTTGAAGGTCAACACGCTGGATCCAGCAGCCCCACCACGAGTCTCTTGTGAGAACAAAAATCCGCCCCGCGCTTCGATGGACTGGATCGCCTCGCGTGTAGCGACGGATACATCGGTAGACCCGATCTCCAACGTTGCGGTAAAGATGATGTCCCGGCCCAGGTCGAGGAGCTGCGCTGTGGCTTCGGATCCAGCAGACCCGGTGGTTGTCACACCCGACGACGTGCGATCGTCGGAGTCGGATGCTGGTTCTCCTTCTACTGCTTCTCCCTCTGTTGCATCGACTGAATCGCCCTCGAAGCTGCGTGGTTCTTCGGCAGTATCGAAAGCCATGCCGGCTGACTCAAACGATTCGCTTGTGGTATCGCTGGATTCGGCGCCGCCGCAGGCGGCCGCGATCAGACTCACGAGCATGAGTAACGCTGCAAGACCGGCTGGCTTGATGTGCGTGGGGCGGCACGAATGATCGGTCATTGGGGAATCTTCCTGCGGTGGGCTTCAGTGGTTACGACGACCGCACGAAGCCATTAGTTCCCAACACTCGCATATTTTTTGCCGTCAGATGTCGAGTTCACCAATGACGTCGTCGCCGATCAGCTTGTCGATCTCGTCGGCTGACAATCCGGCGTCCGTCAGGATCGCTCGGGTGTGCTCACCAATCTTGGGGTGTGGACCCTGCGGTCCGACATCAGCGGTGCGGAACTTGAGTGGGTTCGCCACGGTTGTGTAGTCGCCGATGTCGGGACTGGTAATCGTGGGGAACATTCCCAGGGCCAGTGCCTGGGGGTCGACGACAACTTCGTGCAGGGCAAGGACCGGTCCCCAAATCAACCCGGCTTCGTCGAACACCGGACCCCACTCGTCTCGTGAGCGAGCGGACAAGGCCTCATCAATAATGTCGACGAGCGCTGGCATGTTCTTGAACCGGCTGCGGAGGTCGGCAAACCGTTCGTCGTCGAGTGCCTGCTCGCACCCAATAGTGCGGGCGAAATGGGGCCACATGGCATCGTTGGGCATATTGAAGACAACCCACTTACCGTCGCCGCAGGGATACCTGTTGGCGGTAGCAATGATCTGGTGGTGTCGGTCGCGCTGCCGCAGCGGTGCCTTGTCCATAGCGGTCACGGCGTAGTCCGTCGCCTGGGTCCACACCGCAGTCTCGTACAACGATGATTCGACGACCTGGCCTTCGCCGCTGCGTTCAGCAAGCCGCAGCGCCGAAACGATCGCTCCATACAACGCCAAACCCGATGTGTGGTCACCTTGTGCTGGACGAGCCATCGGGACGTCGCCGTCGGTGCCTTCGCGCATGGCGTCGTAGAGTCCGGAACGAGCGAAAAACGCGGTGACGTCGTAACCAGGCCGCCATGCATCAGGGCCGGTCGTGCCGTATCCCGTAAAGGTGGCGTGAACGAGTCGTGGGTTCAGGCCAAGCAGTGTCTTGGGGTCCATCCCGAAGCGCTCTTGGCGTTCCGTCAACAGATTGCAGAGGAACACATCGGCGTCGGCCACCAGCCGATGGAGTAGCGCCGCTCCTTGTTCGTTACTGATATCGATCGCGACCGACTTCTTGCCGCGGTTGTCGACATCGAACTGGAAGTCATACGACTTGAGTTCGTCGGGCAACTTCGGCGGCCGCATCATGTCACGCATTGGGTCACCCGTGAGTGGCTCGACCTTGATGACGTTGGCGCCCATGTCAGCCAGGATCGCGCCACACGATGGTGCAGCCATCCAGTTGTCGACTTCGATGACTGTGATGTCGTCGAGGGGTTTCATGCGAGCTTGTCGGCTGGGTAGTCAGGGAAGCTGTCCTTGAAGACCCCAGAGTGGAGCAGCATCGTTGCTGCGTGGCGTCCGGATGACTTCTCGGTGAGGGTGCTGCGAGTCCAGTAGGACTCCACCCGGCGGCTTGCGGAGAGACCCACAACCTCGCGTTCGACGATGTACGTTTCGTCGACGAACACGGGTGTTCCTTCTAGTCGCACCTCGAGGTCCAAGAACAGGCCGAGTGATGGCTGGCGGATCGGCCATCGTTCACCAACCTTGTTGGCCAGCACGCTCAACATTTCCAAAGGCACGATTGGTCGCCCCCATGGATTGTCCTTCGTGTCGTACCACGGGCTGCGTTCGGTGATGCCTTCGAGTTTGCGCTGTAGGGAGAACGGATACAGAGCCCCATTGCTTGTTGCCAGGTCCATTGATGTCTCGAGTGGGGCGGAACTGACCATGCCTTCAGAAAGTTGGTCGACGATGAACAACTCTCCGGGGTCTCGGCGGTTGGCCAGTCGTTCTTCGAGTGCTGTCGTGGGGTGGGGAGCGATAGACAACGTTCCGGTGAGCACGGTTGCGTCGTCGTCGCGCACGGCCGTGATCGACGCCGATGTGGGGCCTGTCGTGGTCGCGTGGGCTCGCACCTGTTGTCCTTCGACAACCATGGTCGAAAAATGGCTACTGATGCAGCCGGATTCGAACCAGTGTTGTCCCCACAGCTCGAACCCAATCGGGTCGAACTGCGAGAAGTGGGTAGGACCCTCGATGGGGGCGCCGCTCAGGCCCAATGACCCGGCGGTTGCCTCGTCGTGCACGCTGAGATGGTCGTCGTAACTCTGGTCGGCCAACATCTGGACCGGCGAGCGGGATGGTCCGACGAGAGAGTCGCCGTCGCGAGTGAGAGGCGTGGTAAACGTCATACGTGAGTTTTACTGGGTAACGAGAGCGGTCGTGTAAACCAAGAGCTATGGATTCAGTGCGTACTCGCAACATGGTCATCGACGCAGCGACTGTGGCCGCTGCTCTCGTCACGTCAGCTCCGGTCCGCAACAGATGGGACGATCCGAGCTCACTCGCTGGAATGACAGTAGGAGCGCTGGCTGCTCACCTGGTGCGAGCGACTGGCGCAACGCTGGCCTATCTCGACCGAACCGACGTGAACACAGAACCCGAAGGTGAGCTGTTAACCCCGGTGTCGTACTTCCATGCTGCGGTCGACTCGCCCATTCACGACCGCATCAAGGAAGTGTCTGCCGACGAAGCCACTGCCGGACCGGATCAGGTCGGATCGAAGGCAGGTGAAGTTGCCGCGTTGCTGGCGGAACGTTTGCCAGCAGAACCTGAAGACCGGCTCGTTGGAGCACTCGGGAACCGCATGCTGACACTCGACGATTTCTGTCGTACCCGAATGATCGAGATCGGGATGCACATCGATGACCTCGCGCACAGCGTGGACATGCCCACTCCCGAGCTACATCCTGATGTCACTGCAGAAATCATCGACATTGTCATGGGAATCGCTCGAGCCCAACACGGTGACTGGCCAATCATCCATGCCCTTGCCCGCTCTGAACGGTCGTCGGACGAGCCGTTTCCCGTTTTCTAGCAGTAGACGAGGCCGTTGCTGCTGATGCGGCCCCTGCGGTGTTGCTTCGCGTTGTGCATGGGGACAGCGGCTGCGAATTTGAGCGTCTGGGCGGGGTGAGATCCACCGATGCTGTCAGCCGCCGAGCGCTTTCACGGCGGCGAGTGTGTCTGCGTCGGCAGCCGCCTTGTCTTCTCGATAGCGCTTGACCCGAGCGAATCGTAGGGCGACCGAACCGGGGTACCTGCGAGATCTTTGGATGCCGTCCACCGCGATTTCTACGACCTGCTCAGGTCGTAGATGCACAACATGGCCGTCGCGATGGGTCTCGAGTTCCAAGAAACGTTTGGTCTGCCATCGCAACATGTCGTCGGTCATGCCTTTGAACGTCTTTCCGAGCATGACGAAAGCCCCGTGTTGGTTCGGGTCTCGGGCCCCCACATGGATATTCGACAACCACCCCTTTCGGCGGCCCGAACCCCATTCGGCCGCGAGCACGACCAGGTCGAGCGTATGGACAGGTTTGACCTTGAGCCATCCAGCTCCTCGGCGCCCGGCCTCGTAGGTGGTGTCGAGGGCCTTGGCCATGACACCTTCGTAACCGGCAGCAATCGCTTGATCGAAGAACAGTTGGCCAGCGGCAGCGTCTTCTGTGACGAGTCGAGGGATCAGTAACTCGGGTGTGAGTGCTGATTGCAGTGCTACCCAGCGTTGTGTGCTGTCCTGATCAATGAGATCCTGCCCGTTCAGATGTAGACAGTCGAAGAACACAACAGAGAGGGCGCCGTCACCACCCGTTGAGAGACGGCTCATGGTTTCCTGGAATGCGACAGGTCGTTGATCGGAGTGGATGGCGACGGCCTCGCCGTCCAAGATGACTGAGTCGACGTCGAGCTCCTTCACCAATCGCACAATTTCGGGCACTGAGCTGGTGATGTCGCGAAGGTTGCGGGTGAACACGCGTACCTCGTCGCCGCTGCGGTGGACCTGCACCCGGGCGCCATCAACCTTCCACTCGATCGCTGCCTCACCGATCTTGTCAATCGCTGCGGTAACGCTTTCGGCCGTTTGGGCCAGCATTGGTTGCAGCGGAGTGAAAAGTTCGAGCCCGAACTCGCCGAGCGCCTCGGCCCCGCCAGCGAGTGCATGGCGGGCGATGAGCGCAAGGTCACCAGTGACCATCGCTGCCCGGCGCACCAAGGGAGCGTTGACATCAGCGGCCGCAGCGACTGCATCCATCATGATTCCTTCGAGTGCCCCTTGGCGCAGGCTCCCGACGAGGAGTCGTCGCAAGAAGTCCTGCTCGTCGACCGTGGCTTCAGCGAGCATGTCATGCAGCAGTTGTGCTTTGGCCTTCTTGGAACCTGGCCCAGTTGCGTCCTTGATCTGCGACAACGTGGAGCCGACATCAGCAAGGGTCAACGAGGACTGTGTTGCTGCGGGGGCGTCGACTGCGCCGACCACTGCGAAGCCAAGTCCAATACGTCCTTGGGGGAGCTCGCCAGACAAATACGAGACGATGGCGGGCAGATCGCCCAGTGGAGCACTGGAAAGAAGCGCCTGTACGGCGTCGACTTTCTTCAGGCGCGAACGGGTTCCTCGGACTTGCTGCCATGTTGAGACGAGCGGTTCGATCTGCACAGTGTGCAGGGTAGTGATTGCCGTCAGTCGATGTTCCTGGGCTCCAGCGACCTGGGCTCCAGCGACCTGGGCTTCAGCGACCAGGGGTCCGGCTGCAAGGACCATGCAGGATGTATCACCGGCGTGTGCGACGTTGCATCGGGAACCGAAATCGTCACGGGGTGCGGCTAGTTATCCGGCGGGAAAGGCCACGGCGACGTCGCCGGTGAACGCCAGGCCAACCTTGTCGCCACGTTGCACGGTGGTGGTGGGACTGCACCGCACCCGAAGCAGGCCTCCGTCGCTATGTTTGTCCGCTGGGGTGCGCACAAAGACCATCGCATCGTGGCCGTAGTACTCGACGAGATCAACCGTGGCATCGCCATGGTCGAGCAGCGTGATTTGTTCCGGCCGGAACAACACATCGACGTCGCCGTTCGCGACGCTGACAGCGATGCGGCCGCACGGTGAATCGGCCTTGCCATCAGAAGCGGTTGCACGAATTAACGACCCAGCACCCACAAATTCGGCGACTGCCCGATCGGCAGGTTCGGTGTACAGGCCCTGGGGCGTGTCCACTTGCACGATGCGCCCTTCTCGCATAACGGCCACCTGATCACCAAGCACAAAGGCTTCTTCTTGGTCGTGGGTGACGAAGATAGCGGTGATACCGAGTTCGTGGAGTAGTCGATGGACGTCGGTGCGGACCTCGATGCGCAGTGCTGTGTCGAGGTTGGAGAACGGTTCGTCGAGCAGTAGCACGGCTGGTTGGGGTGCGAGCGCTCGTGCCAAGGCGACCCGCTGTTGCTGCCCGCCCGAAAGGGTTGCCGGCATGCGATCGCTGAGATCTTTTAGCCCGACAAGCTTGAGCGCTTCTGCAACTCGATTTCCTTTGCGCTCGGAACGGGGGAGTCCATAGGCAACGTTGGCTTCGACACTGAGATGGGGGAAGAGTGCCCAGTCTTGGAAAACCATGCCGACTCGACGCTGCTCGGGTGGAACCCAGTGTCCATCACCGGCAACGCAGGTGTCACCGATGGTGATATGGCCTTGGAGCGGTCGTTCGAGTCCAGCGATGAGTCGCAGTAGTGTCGTCTTCCCGCAGCCACTTGGGCCGAGCAGTGCAAGGGATTGGCCGGCGTTGATGCCGACGCTTACATCGTGCAGTACTGGCGCTGCGTCGTAGGCATGGTGAACGCCGCTGACTGTTACGTCTGGCGCGTGGACGGCGAATGTCACGATGCGGCAGTGACCACAATGCGACTGGTCGTGCCAGAACCAAGGCCGACCGGTGTGCCATCGACGCGGACGGTTGCTGTGCCGTCGGGGGCGATCGAGAGCATGGTGCCAACGCGGCCTGGCATCAGGCCCGAGCTCTCTAAGAACTCAAGTTGGCCGGTTTCGAATTCAAGTTCTTCAGGAATCCGGATGACCGTAAAGTTGGCGCCGGTGGCGATCTTGGCCAGCACCATTGCGTTTGCCGGTTCGGTGTAGCTGCTGCCCGGAATCGGGTTTCCGTGGGGGCAGGTAGTCGGGTCTTCGAGCACACGAAGCATGGCGGTCTCGACCTCGGGTGAAATGACATGTTCCCATCGCCCGGCCTCGTGGTGAGCGGTCGTCCAGTTCAGGCCCAAGATGTCGGTCAAGAAGCGCTCGGCGAGTCGGTGGCGTCGAACCATGGTGGTAGCAAGTGCCTGTCCGGAGTGGGTCAGCACGATGTGACCCCTGTCGTCGACAGCGACAAGGCCTTCGGTGTCCATGCGGCGAATCATTTCGGAGACAGCGGGCCGAGACACATCAAGACGTTCGGCGATGCGGGCCTGAATGACGGTGATGCCGTCTTCGGCGAGCTCGTAGATTGTCTCGGTGTATTCCTCGAACGCCGGATGATGTTCGGTCGAGTCGTAACTCATCAGTGCACCCTACCGGTTTGCGGTGGGCCGTGCCGAACACTGCAGTATGGCAGCATCACATATTTTTGTTAGGCAACCTTTACTTTCTGGGGGAAGCTCGTTATCGTGCCCCCTCATGACAACGGCATTCACGACGGTGCGACCAACAGCGAAGCGACAAGCGGTTGCGGGACGAACAACGGTACGGCTTGCGGCACTGCTGCTCGTCGTCGCCACCATTGCCGTAGCGTGCGGCAACAGTGACATTCCCGAACCGCTCGACGGCGTGGCCGCCGATATCTATGGCGGTGACTGTGTAGCTCTCGACGGACGTGAGGTCACGATCTATTCGGGTCGCAGCGAGAACCTGATGGACCCGGTCTTGAGCGCCTTCCAATGCGAAACAGGTATCGAGGCCAAGGTGCGATATGACAGCGCCACCAACCTGGCACTCACCCTGGCCGAAGAAGGCGATCGCACCGAGGCCGATGTATTCCTCAGCAATAGTCCGGGGCCTATCGGCTTTCTTGAGCAGCGTGGGTTGCTGGGCGAACTCGATGCCGACGTTCTTGCACTTGTTGCTATCCAGAACCGTTCCGACGAGGGTTCGTGGGTCGGTTTCTCCGGCCGTAAACGGGTTGCCGTGTACAACGTTGATTCGGTGAGTGCAGACGAACTGCCGGAATCGGTCTTCGAGCTCACCGATGCGAAGTGGCGTGATCGAGTGGCTATTCCTGGCACGAACGGTTCGTTCCTGGACTGGTTCACGGTCTTCCGTGCTCAAGAGGGCGACGATGTCGCTACACAATGGCTCAACGACATGGTGGCCAACGGCGCCAAGTACTACCCGAACAACCGCTCGATCGTCGACGCCGCTGGGCGGGGCGAGATCGATCTTGGTCTGGTGAATCACTACTACAACTTTCAAGAAGCGGCTGCCATTGGTGAAGACCACCGGGCACTGAATCATGACCTGTCGGGCGACGACATCGGCTCGCTACTGATCATCACTGCGGCAACGCTGGTCGAGACCACACCTCATCCAGCCGAGGCGCATGAACTCATCCGGTACCTGCTTTCTGAACCGGTACAGCGGTATTACACCGAGGAAACGTTCGAGTACCCACTCGCCGCAGGTGTGCAGTCGGCCGAGATCTTGCCGCCACTCAATGCGTCGGGCACGGCAACGATTGATTTCGACTCACTTGGCGGCGGGCTTGAAGTCACACTCGACATTGTCGAAGCAAGCGGCATCGCCAACCAGTGACCGCTGCGACCGCACCGTCCTCCTTGGTTGGAGGACGTAACCGAGCGCCACGCCGCACCCGAGCTCCTTGGGTGTTGCGGGCTGTTGGTGTTGTGCTCGCCGCCGCTTTTGCGTTCCCTGGCATCTATGTGGTCTGGCGGAACATCAGCACCGACGCTGATCCGATCGGTCTGCTCCGTTCATCGCGCACGCTTGACCCGCTCGGTCGAACCATGCAACTTGCAGTGCTGGTGTCGTTGGCGTCAGCAGCCATCGGCACAACGCTGGCGTGGCTCACGACCCGCACCGACGTGCCGCTGCGTCGTTTGTGGCGGACGGTCTTGCCGATTCCGTTGGTGTTTCCCACGTTTATCGGCGCGGCAGCGTTCATCCGCACGCTTAATCCCGGCGGTTTGGCAAACGATGTTCTGAACAACTTGGGGATCGACCGCACCTTTGAGTTACGCGGCTTGTTTGGCGCATGGCTGGTGTTGACGTTGTTCACCTATCCGTACGTGTACCTGCCAGTTGTGGCTCGGCTGCAGCGGCTTGCTGGTTCGCTCGAGGAAAGTGCACGAGTGCTTGGTGACAGCCCCGGACAGACGTTCCGACGGATCGTGCTGCCGCAGATTTCCAGTGCAATTCTGGCTGGCACCTTGCTGGTTTTTCTCTACACGATCAGTGACTTTGGCGCCGTCCAGTTGATGCGCTACGACACTCTGACCCGGGCGATCAACACGAATTATCTGGCTCGGCCTTCCGTCGCATTCGCCTTGAGCCTGCTGTTATTGCTGCTTGCGATCGCTGTGGTTGTGGGAGAACGGGCCGTGGTCGGAAGGATTCCGGGAGACGCAACCGCTCGGTCAACTCGGCTGGTGGAGTATCGACTCGGCGCGTGGCGGTGGCCAGCCGGGATAGTGGTTCTGGCGGTAGCGCTTCTCGCCGTGGGTGCACCGCTGATAGCGATGCTCGATTGGGCCATCGACGGGGTCACGAGAGCGAGCCGCGACGGCCGCCCGCTTACCGTCGATGCTGACACAATCGTCGAAGCCGCCAGGCACACACTCGAGTCGAGTGTGTTGGCAGCACTTGCGTCGGTGGCTGCGGTACTGCCCATTGCGTTACTGGTCGGGCGTTATCGGAGTCGGTCCGGCTCGTTCTCCCATGCCATCGTGATTGGCAGTTTTGCGCTTCCTGGCATCTTGATCGCACTCGCGTTGCGGTTTTGGACGCTGCGATCGGGTTTCGCTGGTGATCTATTCTACGACTCGAAGGCATTGCTCATTTTTGCCTATGTGGTGCGCTTCGGCTCCCTTGCGATGGGTATCACGCTGGTTGCGGTGCAATCGGTGCCAGACCGGTTCCACGATGTTGGGGCCACACTCGGCGCTGGTCGCCTGCGTCGGTTTCGGACGATCGACCTGCCGCTGATGGCTCCTGGTCTGTTGGCAGCCGTTGGTTTGGTGTTGTTGTCGACGATGAAAGAACTGCCGATCAGCCTGCTGATTGCGCCGATTGGTTATCAGACACTGGCAACCCGGATTTTCCTGTCGTTTGAAGAGTCATTCGTGGCCGAAGCTGGCCTTATGGCCGTGGTGTTAGTAGCGATGTCGGGCGTGTTGTCGTGGTTCCTTGTGTTGCGCCGGGCCGAACATCGGTGATGCCTAGTGTTCTAGTCCGCACCTCGTGTGCCAGGATTGGCACAGAACGTGACGAAAGGTTGGCCCCATGAAGGCTGCGGTACTGAATTCCATCCCCGGTGTACTCGAGATCGAAGACATCGAGATTGGCGAGCCGGGTCCTCGCGAGGTCCTGATCCGCACGTCAGCCGCGGGTGTGTGCCATAGCGACTTGCACTTCATGGAGGGTAAATACCCGTTTCCGTGTCCTGCAGTGTTGGGGCACGAATCGGCGGGTGTCGTTGAGGCCGTGGGTTCCATGGTCCACTACGTGGAGCCTGGGGACCATGTGATCACGTGTTTGTCTGCCTTCTGCGGCCACTGCTCCCAGTGCACCGATGGGCACATGACCCTGTGCGAGAACAAGGCGACCGAGTTGGTTCGTCAGCCTGGCGAAGGTCCGCGGCTGAGCCGGGGCGGCGAGACCGTCAACCAGTTCTTACACCTGTCGTCGTTTGCCGAGATGATGCTGGTGCACGAGCACGCACTGGTAAAGATCGACAAGGACATGCCGCTCGACAAGGCCGCTCTCATTGGTTGCGGTGTGACCACTGGGCTTGGTGCGGTCTTCCGCACAGCCAAGGTCGCAGCGGGCGAGTCGGTCTGTGTTGTGGGTGCTGGCGGCATTGGTTTGTCGGCAATCCAAGGAGCTCGTATCGCCGGGGCAAACAAGATCATTGCTGTCGACATGGTCGAGTCCAAGCTTGAGCTTGCCCAGGCAATGGGTGCAACCCATGTCGTGAACGCCAGCAAGGACGACGCCGTGCAGGCGGTTAAAGACATCACCGGTGGCGGTGTGCACCACAGCTTCGAGGCGGTGGGTATGAAAGCTACGGCGGAACAGTGTTTCTCGATGTTGCGCAGCGGTGGCCAGGCCACCGTGATCGGCATGATCCCTGTGGGCACCAAGATCGAGGTCCACGGCGCCGAGCTTCTCTCCGAAAAGAAGCTGACCGGATCAAATATGGGTTCCAATCAGTTCCGTACCGACATGCCCCGTTTCGTTGACATGTACATCGACGGCCGGCTCAAGCTCGACGAAATGGTGTCCAACACGATCTCGCTCGAAGAAATCAACGAAGGTTTCGATGCCATGAAGTCGGGCAGTGTGGCTCGAAGCGTCATCGTCTTCTAGATCATCTTGTTCTGACGGGTCTGAATCCTGCTCCCAAACGAGGTCCTGTGTAAAAGGGCACATGTACGAGGTCGGTGCATGGGTTACCGTGACTGCCATGAAGAAGCTTCTGGTACTTATCGCAGCGCTCGCCTTGTTTGCGGTGGGCTGTAAGTCCGACACCACTATTGACGCGAGCGGCGTCGGCGCAGATGCCGACGCCGCAGCCGCGGTGCCAGACGAGGAGCCAACTTCGGCCCCTACCGAATCAGATCCCGGCGCTGCTAAGGCCATCCGGGCCGTGGCCCAAGCCGACAACTGGTGCGAAGCCGCTGCTGTCGTCGACGAAGGTGTCGAGGCACTCGACACGCTGTTCTTTGGCGACCCAGTGGTGCTTGAGCGGGGGCTCACCCAAGCGCTCGCAGTCATGACAGCGTCTGCACGGTTGGTTCCGAACGAAATCGCTGATGATCTCGATCAGACCATCGAGGGGTTCGGCGCACTGGTCACAGCCCTCGACGATGTGAACTGGACCTTCATTGATCTAGACCTCGGCATCATCGAGGAGCTTGGCGGCGCCATGGAAGTGGCCACGTACAACATCGAGGCGTACAACTTCACTGAGTGCGGCATCGGTCTTGATCCGGGTCTGCCTCCGGTGATCGCCGAGGACGGCACCACCGAGGGATCCGACGACCTCCCCGAGTTCGAAGGCACGATCCGTGATCAAGCAGTTCTTGGCTTGGTCGAAGCTGGATTCACTGAAGCCGAAGCGAACTGCCTGTTCGAGAATCTGGACTTCACCGATCCTGCAGTGTTGGAGGATGTCACTGCGTTGCTCGAAGTATTCACCGACTGCGGCATCTCGCTGGATCGGCTCGCACAGCTTGGCGGTGGCTGACCAGGTTTCTGCGACTCGGTGACTACGGCCTAGTCCGAACTGAACTCGCCAAAGACACGTTCGTTGTCGGCGCCGAGCGAGCGGTTCGCAACCAGGTCTGAGAGTTCGCTGTCGTGCCAACGGATTGGACTGGTGTGCAACGGGATGTCGCCGAGATCTGGGTGATTGATCCATTGGATGGCCCGCCGCTCGATCTGACGCTCATCATGCACGATCTCGTCAACCGTGCGTACTGCTGCGGCCG
>Ga0209308_10002876_pt1 | contig 14534 bp, 10 predicted proteins | sample COGITO_mtgs_1204_3_FD_184806 | JGI IMG/M metagenome (GOLD analysis project Ga0209308, IMG submission 184806) | Pelagic marine microbial communities from North Sea - COGITO_mtgs_120405 (SPAdes) (version 2) | ecosystem: Environmental > Aquatic > Marine > Epipelagic ...
GGAAGTGCCGCACCCTGAGCCCGGTCAACCTTCGGCGCGCTACATCAATCTCGGCGATTGGATCCATCACTTTACGGCGGCCAAAATTGAAGAAGGCCAGGCGGAGTTGCTCCATCTTTAGGGGCTAAACAACATGTCTTGCGGCCTTCAGGACAAAAAAAATCCCCAGCCTTGAATAGCTGGGGATTTTTTTATCCCATTGGATGGAGCAAGTAGCTCATCTGGTGTTCGCTATCAGTGGCGCACGAGCAGCTTCGCCGTCTCCTGGAATTGGCCATTCACCAATCGCACGATGTATTGCCCATTCGGAAGGTTCGAAGCATCCACCGTCAAGGGACCACCGACGTAGCCTCGGATCGAATGATCAACATTCAATCGGCCGGTGAGATCGAATACCTGCAACTGGAAATCGCCTTTCATTGCTTGCGACTGAAGGGTGAAGTTGGCATCCGTAACAGGGTTGGGATACACCAACAAACCCTGTGCTTGTGCTACATCCTCTGAATCGAGGTCTTCTACCCCTAGGAACAAGTCCGAACGGAAAATTCCACGGCCGTGTGTCGCTGCGTAAATTGCCCCTTGATTGGATGGATTGATCCAAGGAGAAGCACCACGCCATTGCTGCTTCAAATCAAAGACCGGTGCGGTAGGTTGATTCGGGGCAGACGCCATGTTTTGGTTCGCCATCACCCACTCATCTCCTCCGTTGTCTGTCGCGAAAATACCGTACTCGGTACCGACCAAAATAGTCTCACCAGAAGGATCCATTGCATCGATAACTACATCGTAGCACGGCATCTTCTCGAGTCCATCTGCGTTCCAAATGTTCGTCCAATCTACATCTTCATCGAGGGCGTTAAAGGTCTCTTGCACCTTTCCTGATGAAACGACACCGTATCCCCCCACAGAAATCACAACGTGGTTGGGATTGTTGGGGTCAACAGCGATACCCGTAATGGCCGCACCTACCGTTTGAATTTGCTTTCGCATGTTCGCAGGCACATCGTCCTGGGTGTAGATGGACTCCATTCCGTCAAATCGGTACAACTTTCCGTCCCAACCGCTTACGAACATGTGATTTCCTGCTTCGGGCTCAACATTGACCGTGAATTCTACCGCCTTTGTTCCCGTTCCTGCTGGAGCGTTGTCCAATCGAATCCAAGATGGGGTGGTATTGAAATTCAACCCATCGCGTGTCATCCAAATGCCGTTGCCGCCATTGAAGCCCGCAATGGTCATCGTCGTGTAGGGGTCACGCACCTGCAAACGACCGGGAACATCGGTTAAGGTATCAGAGGCATGGAAATACATGGTATCACATGTTTCTGTGACATCATATACGTCAACTTCAACATACGTCGTATCGTATCCAACGGTGTTGTAGACCCAGTCATCCCACTCCTCAACATACAGTGAATCCACAATGGGAGTGATGTCAGTAATCACAGATTCTACACCTACGACCGTGCTATCCGTCACACATTCCAATTGCTCAACCGCTGGTTGCGGGTCAAGCCAAAAGTAATCGGGATCTTCTGCCAAAGGTGCCTCTAGCAGACGCTCAGGTCGCACCAGAACATCATAATAAGGAAGCTCTGTGCCTTCAGGCAATGTGTAATCGAAATCAAGGTTTTGATTCGAGGTCGACAGAACAAACGAACTGTCAGTAACTGTTTCCCCGTAAGGATTCACGAGAATGATATTACGCTCGGTATCAGGATCATCTGTGTTTTCATACAAGCGAACAACGGAATAAAATTGGCCAATCTCGCCCATGTCATTCGCCAGGTCAATGATGTTTGCATCCCAAAAATCGCCATAATTATTGCTCTCTCCGGGTGCGACCGTACCACGGGACAATCCTCCGTTTTGGGAGCTAGCATACCACGCATAATCGTACCCCTCAACTTCGGTCACTTGGGAAATTGAGCAGTCAAAACCGTCACCACCTTGAACTTCAAATGCTTCTTGATCGCTCAAAAAGTATCCACTGGCCGGAATGAAAAGGGAACCATTGTCCTGCGTTCCACCCAAGACCGCACTGCGCGCACTGTGATCCATTCCGTAAAACTGGGTAACAGATAAATCTCGGTTGATGTCGACATAGGTGTTTCCTCCATCCGTGCTCTTATAAATTCCACCGTCTCCAGCAACGTACATGTTGCCATATGGAGTGAAGATGACCTCGTGGATGTCCGCGTGCACATCAAAGGTTGTTCCTGCAAAGTCAAAGGAATATGCAGCCAATTCAGCCTGTTGGTTTGGGCCTGAACGCCACAACTCAATCCCGCCGACGTAAGCTAAATCAGGCTGACCTTGTGCAATGCCCAACGCCAAGTCATAGATGCCTTGGTTACGAGGAAGTGGAGTCGCCTCCAAAATATCATTGGGCCACACATTGCTCCAAGTCTCTCCGGCATTTCCAGTGTGGTACAAACCACCGAATGAACCGCCGCTCGTCGCAAATACAGCAAATGCATGGTTCGGGTCATCAATTGAGATGTCCACCCGAACCCGTCCATTTCCGCTTTGAGGAAGGACCGTATCATCGTTGTTCGAGCCAGACACAGAGTTGAACGAAGTGAAGTCCGAACCTTCGCTCAAGAAAACTCGGCAATTGTTCATTCCGATGAGCATGTATGAACCATCGGCCGCAATCGCCAAATCAGAAACGGCGCCGTTGATATCGCTGCTAGGGCTCATGGTCATGACACCGTCTTCAATAAATCCAAAACCGGCATTCGATCCGAACCACACCCGGTTGTCATCGTTCGGGTCTGCAACCATGGCATCCACCGCCGAGAAATTCCCTGAGCCAAATTCTCCCGGATCTGTTCCTTCCACTAACGAGAAATTCTCGCCGTCTGCGGACCAATAGATTCCGCGTCCTCGAAAGGAGCTACCTCCCTCTCCACCTCCGCCTTCAAACAACGAGCCCGACCCAACATAAACGTGACCTGCTTTGGTCACACCAATGGAGCCAACCATCATTTGATCCAAGCCAAACATTTGGTTCCAATCATTGCCGCCATTATCACTTTTCCACAGGCCACCAGAAACAGATCCAGCATAGAGCACTGACTCTTCGCTGCCATCCTCTGGAATCACTGCAGCAATGGCACGAATCCGACCTCCGATGTTATCCGGACCCATTTCATTCCAATAATGTTCTGTTGAACGACCGTCGGCCGCCTGATTCGCTGCGAATCGCACCACCTCATTGCGCAGGTCGCGCAAACCACTTTCATTCACTTCGCCCGTTTCGATATCACCGCGAAGCATTTTTTGCACTTCCCATGCTCCTTCGGGAGACTGGGCTTGTTCGGATTGGGCTCGAGGAGAATAGGCCTCTGCATCCACTCCATTGGAAACATTTGTGCTGATTTGCCAGCCTACCAGGGCAAGGGCAATTGCTGCCGAAGCAACAAACAAGGATTTCAATTGCATGGTCTGAATTTTGTCAATCTGGAATTCGAAAGTTACAACAAAGCAATCGCTCACCAAGCATTTGTGTTCAAGACTTCCTCGTCAAAACACATCTCAGGGGGATAAGCAGCGGAAAACCGCGCCAGAGTTACAAAAAGAGATTGGAGTTCTTTCGTCTCTTTCCAGTTAAAACAGGTGCTTTTCAGCATGGTAACTGGAGCGGACGAGTGGTCCACTTTCCACAAATCGGAACCCTTTTTGCAAGCCAATTTCTTTCAATTCCGAAAAAACGTCGGGATGAATAAATTCGACCACGGGCAAATGTTTTGGCGTGGGTTGCAAATACTGGCCCAGGGTCAAAACTTGGCAACCCACACTGCGCAGATCGTCCATCGTTTCAACGACCTCATCGAACGTTTCACCCAGCCCAAGCATCACCCCTGACTTGGTCTTCATGCCTCCTTGGCGCAGGCGTCGGAGCACTTCAAGACTGCGATCGTATTTCGCCTGAATGCGGACTTCCTTTGTTAATCTTCGTACCGTTTCAAGGTTATGAGAGACGATTTCTGGAGCAACCTGAATGATCCGCGCGAGGTTTTCCCATTTGCCTGCAAAATCTGGAATCAACGTTTCCAGCGTCGTTTCCGGGCTCTGGTGCCGAATGGCGCGCACGGTTTGGGCCCATATTTCGCTGCCTCCGTCAGCCAAATCATCCCGATCCACTGAGGTCAAGACGGCGTGCTTCACTTTCATGAGTTTGACCGACTGTGCCACACGCCCGGGTTCAAATGGATCTGCCTCCAAGGGTTTACCGGTCGCAACATTGCAGAATCCACATGAACGTGTACAAATGTTACCAAGGATCATGAAGGTTGCGGTCCCCGCGCCCCAGCACTCGCCCATATTGGGGCAATGACCGCTTTCACAAATCGTGTGCAACTTGTGCTCAGAGACAATGTCTCGAACTTCTTTGTAAGCCTGACCTGTCGGGAGCTTGACCCGGAGCCATTTTGGCTTAGGTACGCGCTGAGTTGCAGGTTTTGTGGAGGGGTTCGTAGGCGTAGTCATGGTGTATCGTCCGATTCAACGGGTCCAATTTCTTCCAAATTCAATCGTCGCAAATAAGGTGACAAACAGGCGGTTGTTCTGTTCAAATCGGTCCGCAAATATCTCAGGTGCGGTCAAGAAAGCATCCGCTGCAACGCCAGCCGTCAATGATTTGGGTATAAACCGTTCGTTGCCGTACTCAAATTCCAGCGCATAACTGGCATGCACCCCCGGTGTCAAGCTCAACTCATCCAACCCATTGCTCCATGGCGCCTGTCCATAAATGTTGTCCGAATAGTGCTCCTGAGGATTGTAACGTTCGGTAGCCACATAGTCATAGGGAATATCCGGATAGCCAATTTCCAAGTAGACCGGCTTCATCAATCCGATTGAAAAACCGGCTTTCCAGGCCGTACTAAATCGCACGGCATCTTTTCGAAGCTTCTCCGTTTTGAGCGAATGGCCACCAAACCAGAGCCGCAGAACTTGCAAGGTGTTCTGTTTTCCATAGATGTATGGGCGACCATTTTCGTAGACTGGATTCGACGTTTTAATTTCTTTCGGATGCCTGAAAAAACTGAGGTCTGCGCCAAAACTCCGAACAGAAAAAGCGTTCCGGTAGAATCCCCGTCGCATGGTCACACCAATCCCTTGGGTATGAAACAAGGCCCCTAGATGGATTTCGTCGGTTAGAGGTGTGTTCACTTTACCATCCCGATACACCGCTTGATCTCCAGTCAAAACCTCCCCGTTAGTTTGTCCCCAGCTGAAAGGCGTATAGCACATCAGGGCCAGCCATAGCGTTCCGAGGAACATCCTGTATTGTGAGGATCTTGGGGACAACATGTCCCAAATTTAGCGCGGAAACGTGAAATTGAAATGCACCTTTGCAACTCTTAAGAATGACCAGACCATGAACCCTACTTCACCCGACTACCAGTGCGTCTACGAAGGAAACCTCCGGACTCGAATGACCCACGAGCGGTCTAAATCTGAGGTCATCACCGATGCGCCGATCGACAATCAAGGCAATGGCGAAGCGTTTTCACCCACCGATTTGGTGAGTTCTGCGTTGTGCAGTTGTGTCATGACCATCATGGGAATCAAAGCACGGGATATGGGGCTCGACTCCGTTGAAATGAGCGCGAAAGTCTGGAAAAAAATGGCTTCGAATCCCCGGCGAATAGCGAAAATCGAAATCGAATTGGAGCTGCGCATTCCCGGAGCTACGGATCAACAGAAAATAATCCTTGAGCGCACGACAAAGGCGTGCCCCGTGGCGCGCTCACTGCACCCGGACACGCAAAAAGACATCACGTTTAAATGGCTTTGATTAGTCACACACTTCCACCTCTGCATATGCTGCACACGCTGAATAGCTTGTTGCACACGAAGCGAAGAGGGAAGCGACGAGAATCAGCCCGATGGCATATTGAAAAAACCGTTGCATGTTGCGCTTGTTAAAAGTTCTGGTATCCCTACGTACGTATCGTAGCGAAGGTTACGTTTAGATGTATATTTTGCGCATGGAGTCTTCACAACTTATCACCATCCTATTTTTAATTCTAGGAGCGCTCGCAGCAGGAATTTTTTGGTTGGCCCGACAATTGGGCAAAACGAGCACCGGTCATCCATCGCAAAACCAAGACCATGAGCGGGTGCAATTTGAGCGCGACCAGATGGAATTAGACCTGGTTCAAGCCAGAACAGAAATCACCGGGTTGCGGAACGATTTGCAACAGGCCATCGCTGATAAAAGCAAAGCCGAACAGAAATTTGAGGATCATTCCCAAGAAGAAGAAAACCGTCGGCGCGAGATGACCCAAGAGTTTGACCTGCTCGCTCGCAAGATCATTGAAGAAAACGCCAAGCGCCATCAGCAGCAGCTGTCCGAAGGTGGAAAGGAGACACTTTCGGCCGTTGTGAAGCCCATCCAAGAGAAATTCGTCGAGCTCCAGAATCAGATGAATAAATTCTATGGCGATGAGCGCGAGCAACTGGGGCAGCTCGACAAAGAACTTGAGAAACTTTTTGCCCTAAATCAAAACCTCCAAACTGAGGCGAAGCACCTAACCAATGCTCTCAAAGGAGAAAGCAAGGTGCAAGGTGATTGGGGCGAATACCAATTGGAACGGATTTTAGAACAAGTGGGACTTGTAGAAGGCATCCACTTCTCAAAGCAATCCTCTCAGCGGGACGAGGAAGGTCGGCTCTTCCGACCTGACTTCCTCATTTATTTGCCGGATGACAAAGTTTTGGTCATCGACAGCAAGGTGAGCATTACGGCCTACGAGCGCATGACCCAATCCGATGATCCCGAAGAAGTGGAGCGAGAAAGAGGGCTTCACGCAGGGAGTGTCAAAGCGCACATCAAGGAATTAAGCCACAAAGATTACGCTCAACTTTACGGAAAGAGCACCGACTACACCTTGATGTTTATGCCTGTCGAAGCCTCTTGGGTGGCCCTGGGACCACACCTGTTAACGTTGCAAGAGGAAGCGTTGCGAAAAAATGTATTGCTGGTTTCCACCAGTACGCTCATCGCTACGCTTCGCACAATCAGCTATGTCTGGCAGCAAGAAGAACAAAAGGCCAACATCCAAAAAATCGCTGAGCGCGGCAGCAAATTGTATCATCAAATCAACCTCTTCCTCGAGGAATTTGTCAAAATCAAAACCCGCCTTAACCAAGCACAGTCCTCGTATGATGATGCGTTGATCAAATTGCAAGGAAGGCAAGGAGCGATTTTTCAAGCAGAGCAAATGCGGGAGTTAGGGGTGAACGTAAAATCCAAAATTTCTGAGGACCTGCTCATCGAGCCCTCCTCTGCCGAATCCAAGCCGCTCGAACCGTCCAATGAATAAACCTGCTTCCAATATTGGAGTCCGAATCACGATGCTTTCCGCAGCGATAGCGCTGCTTTGGATGGGGTGCAGCGTGTCCAATTCCTTAATGAGCAAGGCCAATCAACGACCGTATGATTTCGAGGCGAGCATTTTACACCCCCAATGCACTGCATTGCCTCTCGGCATTGATTCCGTGGAAATTTTCTTAGAATGGAGCCGAGAAGAGAGTTTGTTTTTGAGAGATTCCCCGCAATCACCCTTCACCGCCAATTTGAGGCTCCAGGCAGGCACCTTTGAGGTGACATGGCGGGATACGCTGATCGATTTTACTCCTCCTGTAGCGCGTCGGATTTGGCGTGTATCGTTGGCCGAGTTTGCCGCAAATTGGAACCAAGGCACCAATTTAGTCCCAATGACGCTGGAGGACCTGCATCGAAACACCGCCACGACTTGGACCATACCCCTTCCTCAACCCGGGATTCCTCGAACCCCATTTCAAAGTGATGGCTGGCCGGTCTACAACGAACAAGCAGCGATTGGTGACACCCTTTATTTCTCGAGCCCACCCGATGCAACGTGGCAGCATGCGAGTGTTGAGGTTCCCAAGACCATGCCATCGCCACCGTTCTCCAATAACCGAGATAAGTCAGACACCCTTCAACCAGCGATTCAATCGGAGTGGTTGACCGATGAAACCGGATGGAGCGGATACATCGTCCAACCGGGCATCAATGTGGTAGGACAGCGAACCGCAAACAATACGCTCCGCGTCGCGCATCGGGTGCACGGAATGCCCGCAGACCATCCCCGTGTTCGTGATTTGAATCTCATGATTGAATCAAGCCGCTACATTACGACCCGAGCAGAGTTTGACCGTATGAAAAACGCTACCGATCCCAAAGCCTCACTGGATGCATTTTGGCTGAGTTGCGGGAACGAGAAAGGTGCTTCTGCAGCATTGATAAAGTCGTATTATGGACGAGTTGAAGAAGCAAACCGGTATTTCTCAGGGGTACACCCGGGATGGCGCACTGACCGCGGCATGGTCCACATCGTGTTTGGAGTACCTGATAAAATTCGCAACAGCAACGACAGTGAATGGTGGGTTTACGGGGAAGAAGGGTCTGCCAATGCTATCACATTTCGCTTTTTGCATGTTGAGCATCCATGGGATGAAAACTTTTACGTGCTCAACCGATCCATTCAATTTCGACCGCCATGGGACCGCATGGTCACCAATTGGCGCAACGGTCGAATCAAACCAGACTGATTTGCCGGTACCTTTACCGCACTGATTCTCGCGCACCATGCCATTTGATCTCCCCCCATCACCCCGTTCTTCTCGATCCGAAAATTCTTTTCATTCAGAAGGGGATAGAGCCGGCAAAAAACCACCCTATACGGGTCCCAAACGTCCACCAAAAGGCAGTTACGTGATGGGTTGGCATCCGGTACAAGAGGCCCTGGAGTCCGGAAAGGAATTTCAAAAAGTCTTGATTCAACGGGACGAAAAAGGAGAACGAACGTCTGCATTACTCAGCCAACTCAAACGGCAGAACATTCCTGTTCAGCGCGTCCCAAAGGAAAAGCTGAATCGGATTACGGTCAAAAACCACCAAGGTATTGTCGCCTTTCTGTCCCCCATCGTCTACCACCCTTTAGATGAATTGGTTGCGCAGACGTATGAAGCGGGCGATATTCCGTTCTTTTTGGCTCTCGATGGCGTGACGGATGTTCGGAACATTGGGGCCATAGCGCGAAGTGCCGAGTGCTTTGGAGCAACTGCACTTATCGTCCCCTCTTTTGGTGTAGCACCCATTCAAGAGGATGCCATCAAGTCTTCTTCGGGCGCACTCTTGCGGCTACCTGTTGCCCGGGTGCCTGATATGGCACGGGCGCTCCAAGACCTCGCTGCCAATGGAATCACCGCTGTTGCTTTGAGCGAAAGCGCAGAAACTTCCATCCATCAAACGTCTATTTCTGGACCCGTCTGCCTGGTAATGGGAGATGAAGAGACGGGGATTTCAGCCGGAGTCGAGCGCAATTGCCCAGTACACCTACGTTTACCGATGGTTGGGAAAACAGGGAGCTTGAATGTTTCCGTTGCGGCGGGAATCGCATTATCCCACCTTGCGTTGTGGAAAGACGCATCGGAAGCATCGTAAAGCCCCTAAGCAAATCGGCTATCATTGCTTAAGAAGGTTCCACGTACCGGAACCTAAAAAGCTTTGACTCCATGAACATCCTTCGGTCGACTCGATTCTTTACCGGACCTGCACTTGCTCTTTCTGCCCTCCTGCTACTCAACTCGTGCGGCTCTCGTTTTTTCTGGAAAGGACTGCGCATGTATGAACGTGAGCGCTACGCTGATGCTGCTGCTGGATTCGAAAAAGCATTGGCCCAATGGCCAAACGACACCATGAGCTGGCGACTGCTCGGCAAAACCCAAATGCTCATGGTGGATTATGTTGCTGCCGAGAAGACCTTTGAGGAACTGGGGTACCGCACAGCTTTGAATATGGAAGACCGGGTGAATTGGGCCAAGTGCATGATGAACCAAGAGAAGTACGCCGAAGCCTCGGATGTATTGGAATCCATCATGCTGAATGAATCGACTCCTCCATACGCTCAAAAAATCTGGAGCCAGTGCCAGAATCAGCTTTACGTGGAACAAGACGATCGACATTGGGAGATTAGCCCCTTGAGATTTCCAGGGCTGGAAACGGCTTCCGCTCCTCACATTACGGGAGATAAACTTTACTTTTCCAGCGAGCCCTTCAGATGGGGCCAGACAGATCACACGGCGAGGTTGGATCGGAATCAAATGTGGGCCTTGGACTTGAAACCCGGACATTTGCATACCATGAAAGCACGGGATGTCGTTGAATGGAATTTACCGGAACACGATGGCATGGTATGCCTCTCCCCCGACGGAAAAGCCATTGCCTATTCAAAGAAAAATGGCAATGGCATCGGATGGTTCGGGGATGCCCAAGAAGGCGGCTATCAGCTGATGGTAGCGCAACGACTTTCAACGGGCGACTGGGGTGAGGCGCGGCCTTTTCCATTTGTGGAAAAAGGCTATGTCTTTGCTCACCCAACGTTTTCGGCCGATGGGAAGCGCATGTACTTTTCGACTGACCTCCCATCGCCTGAGGCACAAGGTGGCATGGACCTCTGGGTCTCTGAGCGCAACGGAACATTTTGGGAAGAGCCCCTGAATCTGGGACCCGAAGTGAACTCCCCGGGAGATGACGTTTTTCCAGCCTTTGATGGCAACGGTCGCTTATATTTTGCCTCTGATGGCCACCCTACCTTGGGCGGACTGGACGTCTTCTGGACCGAAATCGATACGGAAGTACTTCCTGAAAGCCGTCATTGGCGTGACGGTGACGCTTGGACTGAGCCTGTTCGACTTCGTTTTCCAATCAATACCATGGCAGACGATTTTGGCCTGGTCATGGAGCCCGATGCGGTGCATGGGTTTGTCTGCTCCAATCGTTCAGGTGTCGATGAGATCTTCCGAATAGAATCCACACCGTCCAACGTCCCGTTTGCCATACATATTACCGATTACTCAACCGGATCCGCCATTCCCCGCGTGCCCATTCGTTGGATTGATCTGCGAGATGGATCAGCTTGGCAAACCCGAACTGAGCTCGATGGCACGCTCTTACTGGATCTCCCGCCCAATCGAGCCTATTCCGTCATCTGTGAAATGCCCGGATACATCACCGAGCGCACCGTGCTAACAACAGAAACCTCACAACCCGTGTGGGAAGTTCAATTGGCCAAAATCAAAACCCTCAACGACGAGCGGTACGCAGCCAAATGGATGGGCGGAACACCCTTTGAATTGGCCGGAATCGAATGGGACCCATCCAACGCTCTCGACCGCAAGTCACAATTTACATTGTACGATTTGGCCGACTTCTTGAAGCTAAATCCCGATGTTTTTCTGGAAGTTCGCACCCATGAAGACGCCTCTAGCTGGGATCTTTTTGATCAGCCAAACAACCGCGTTTCCAAAAATCGAGCCATTGAAATCGAGAGCTTTCTCCTGAAAGTCGGGGTATCCTCGAAGCAACTCATCTGCGTCGGAAAAGGAATTGATGAATTGCGCAACAAGTGCCTTCCGGGCCAGCCATGCGCCTCCTACAACCATGCTGAAAATGACCGCACGGAATTCCGAATCTACGGGCTCTTGCAACAGACACCGGGCCAAATTGACCCCGAGCCGTTCACTAAAACCTTCAGAGAAGAACGATAAGTGGAGCGCGGTGAACCGCTGCTTTCACGCAGTATTCAACTGACCTATCCGCGGAATGCATTGCCACGGTAAATCGCGGCTGATCCTAATTCTTCCTCGATGCGAAGCAGCTGATTGTATTTTGCAACGCGATCCGAACGGCTCGCAGAGCCAGTCTTGATTTGACCCGTATTTAATGCAACAGCTAAGTCAGCAATCGTCGTATCCTCCGTTTCTCCGCTTCGGTGGCTCATTACGCTGGTGTATCGATTCCTATGCGCCATGCTCACGGCATCAATCGTCTCCGTAAGGGTTCCGATTTGATTGACCTTAACCAAAATCGAGTTAGCGATGTTGTTCTCAATGCCGCGCGCCAATCGGTGCGTATTGGTGACGAACAAATCGTCTCCCACCAACTGAACTTGGTCACCCATCTTCTCGGTCATGAGCTTCCAAGCATCCCAGTCATCCTCGGCCAAGCCGTCTTCAATGCTTACAATGGGGTACTTATCTGCCCATCCTTTCCAGAAATCGACTAACTCGGAACCGGACATGCGATCACCGGTTGATTCGAAGACGTATTGGTTGGATTCTGAATCGTAAAATTCAGAGGCCGCAGCATCCAACGAAATCAACAAATCGTCACCGGGCCGGTAGCCCGCCTTTTCGATCGCTTCAATGACCACTTCAATGGCTTCTTGGTTGGATCCCAAATTGGGCGCAAACCCACCCTCATCGCCAACATTGGTGGCATGTCCGCGTTCTTTCAGCACTTTCTTCAACGTGTGAAATACTTCCGTCCCCATGCGAAGTCCATCGGAGAACGTTTCTGCTCCGACAGGCATGACCATAAATTCCTGGATATCAATCTTGTTGTCGGCATGTGATCCGCCATTCAGAATGTTCATCATGGGAACTGGCAACGTGTGAGCATTGACACCTCCAACGTAGCGGTAAAGCGGCTGTCCTGCGCATTCAGCAGCAGCATGAGCCGCCGCCAAGGAAACACCCAAAATGGCATTGGCGCCAATCTTCCCTTTGTTGGCTGTTCCGTCCAAGTCAATCATGGCTTGGTCGATGGCACGTTGATCAAACACATCCATGCCCATCAATTCGTCGGCAAGCACCTGATTCACATTGGCTACAGCCTCGCTTACTCCTTTGCCCATCCAATCATCCCCACCGTCTCGAAGCTCCACTGCTTCGTGCACTCCAGTTGAAGCGCCTGAAGGCACTGCTGCGCGTCCAACGCATCCGTCTCCTGTCATCAAGTCCACCTCAATGGTCGGGTTGCCGCGTGAATCTAAGATTTGGCGGGCTTGAATCTGATCAATGTAACTCATCTATATATTTTCTGTGTAAATGCGCTTTTAGGCGCTAGAATTTTGGTCATTTCCAAAATCAGGTCGAAACCGCTTCGAAGGTACTGAATCAGGCGGGGACTACCGCACGTTCCATGTTCTCCACAAACTCATCAAACAGGTACCGGCTGTCGTGAGGCCCAGCGGAAGCCTCAGGGTGGTATTGCACGGAGAAAACTGGACGGTCCTTCAATGCAATTCCTGCCACCGTTTCATCGTTGAGATGAATGTGGGTCAGCTCAATGTCTGGATGGCGATCCAGGGAATCTCGATCCACCACGAAACCATGATTTTGAGAGGTAATCTCTGCCTTGCCTGAAACCAAGTTTTTAATTGGATGGTTCACTCCTCGGTGGCCATTGAACATCTTTACCGTCTTTAATCCCTGACTCAAGGCGAGTACCTGATGGCCCAAGCAAATACCAAACAGGCTGCGTCCGGTTTCCACTAAATCCTTCACCAATGCGATGGTCTCAGCCATGGCTCCTGGATCTCCAGGCCCGTTGGACAGCATAATGCCATCGGGGTTTACGGCGAGCATAGCATCGAGCGTCGTGTTCATCGGAAATACGTGAACACGGCAACCGCGCTCGGTCAAACACCGTATGATGTTCTTTTTCACGCCCAAATCCAGCAATGCCACAGTCAACCCCTTATCCTTCTCCGTCGCAGGCGCCACTTCATAGGGCTCGCTGCACGTCACCTCGCTGCTCAACTCCAATCCCTCCATTGAAGGCACGTCAGCCAATTGCCGCTTCAATTCTCCTTCGTCTGTCCCTTCGCTACAAATGATGGCATTCATAGCACCCTCTTTGCGAATATGACGAACCAAAGCACGTGTATCTACATCGCAAATTCCCACGACACCATCTCGCTCCATGTAATCCTGTAACGTACCGTTACCTCCCACTCGACTGGCGATGGATGAAAAATTCTTTGTCACCAGACCTGATATCTGAACACGGTCCGATTCCACCTCCTCTGCATGCACTCCGTAATTTCCTACGTGCGCCGTTGCCATGACCAAAATTTGACGGTGGTAGCTTGGGTCCGTAAAAATTTCTTGATAACCGTACATGCCTGTATTAAAAGCAATTTCACCGGATGTCGTGCCGATTGCTCCAATGGATTTCCCTTCGAAACGCGTGCCATCTGCCAAAAGGATTACGGCAGGGACTTTCGGGGTGGATGCTGAACTCATAAAGCAAAGATAAATTCAGGCATTGAGCCGCTCATCATAAATGACGTCGATTTTTCATCATCTGAAAGACCGCATTGTGAAAACAAAATTCTCGTGAACAAAAACGGGAGGCATAGCGCCTCCCGTTTTCAATATTTCCTTATCGGATGAGAAAACTGACTTAGTCCTTCTTCTCTTCTTCTTCGTTCGCAGTGCCTTCCTCTGCAGGAGCATCTTCAGCCGCCGCTTCTGCTGCAGGAGCTTCTTCAGCCGCCGCTTCTGCTGCAGGAGCTTCTTCAGCCGCCGCTTCTGCTACAGGAGCTTCTTCAGCCGCCGCTTCTGCTGCAGGAGCTTCTTCAGCCGCCGCTTCAGCTACAGGAGCTTCTTCAGCCGCCGCTTCAGCTGCAGGAGCTTCTTCAGCCGCC
>Ga0209308_10002880_pt1 | contig 14526 bp, 9 predicted proteins | sample COGITO_mtgs_1204_3_FD_184806 | JGI IMG/M metagenome (GOLD analysis project Ga0209308, IMG submission 184806) | Pelagic marine microbial communities from North Sea - COGITO_mtgs_120405 (SPAdes) (version 2) | ecosystem: Environmental > Aquatic > Marine > Epipelagic ...
GCGCGAGGCCCGCTCGGCGTGAAGACCGAGTGGCATTCTGTTTCGTTTTCTTAAAGGGCTACGCCTCCATCATCTTTTCTTTTCGATGCGATAATTTTTTTTTATGGCGGCTATACGAGTACATACTGTGATGCAGAGGCTCTTTTTTCAACTGATTCTATGCACGGTACTATTATTTATTCTAACGTATACGCGGATATAGACTTTGAGACGTCGGCAATAACTACAACGGAGTCGTCGACGAAATCACCCGTGGCTATCGCAGACACCTTCAAACCGTGCTCGATTGTTTCCAGAACGCCTCCTGTTTCGAGCACTTTGTTGGCACTCTCTTCGCGTTCGAGCGTCCAATCCCAGATGACTATTTTTCCATCCAAACCTCCAGAGATGATTTTCGATCCCTCGTGTCTAGGCAAAAATTGCGCGTAAGAACACGCGTGGGTGTGACCGAATCGAGAACCATCCTCTTTCATCGCCTCGCCTAAGTGTATGGCGGAGAAATTCTGTAAAGGCATGGCGCTGCCGCCGCTCTTCTTTTTGCCGTTGGACGTATTCTTCTTTGAGGAACCTGTTTTACCATCTAAATCTAATACCGAGACAATACCATCACCTCTTGCCACAACGCACAAACGTTTCATGCTACCAATGCTAATATTGCTGTTACTGCTACTACTATTAATACTATTACTACCAACGAACGTATCCTCCTCCCAACATTTCATGGAGTTTATGAACGGCGGATTGAACGCCGTAGACGTCGATTCAACGAACGCTTCGTTTCCTTTTCGTGCCGATTGCACCTCTTTTATTTTCCACACGTTTAGCTCTTTGTTCTTGCGATTAATCTCCCATTTTTTCACCGTACAGTCGTATCCAGCAGAGATGATCTCCTCAGGTTTGTGCGCTCGAAAGCTCACAGCCGTGGCGCACCCGCTCGAGGCGTCGCCGTGCGCGTTCTTAAACGTTTGCATGAGTGGGAATTCTTCTCCTCCATCTTCTCTCATCGCTAAACTCACTACGTTTACATCACCACTGTCGTCAGCTACGGCCATCCTGTGGCACTTTGCATCAAGCGCTAACGCACTAACATCGTCTGAAAAAGTTCTCGAAAATATTTTTGACTTTGTTTGTTGTACGTCGTCGTCGTTCGAGGAGGAGGAGGAAGTAGTTTTACGTCTGTCGTGCATTTCGAGCACCGCGTTACGGGCAAAATAAACGTATCTTTCCGGATCTATTGCATCGAACAAACACGCTCCAATCTCCTCGCCTTTGAATCTCCACTTTTGTTGTTGTTGTTGTTGTTGTTGTTGTTGTTTTTCTTTTCCTTCAATGTCTTTGTTTCGGGAGACAGTTGATAAACGCAAGTCGGTGATGAAAACGTGGCCGCACTCTGTTCCCGCGAGAACAAGCGAGGATTGACGAGCGCGATCGACGCAGAGTGTGCCTTTCCGTATGGTCCCTGGCATGTCATTTACGAGCGTTCGTGAACGACTCGTGGTCGTTGTAGTCGCTCCGCCGCTCATTCTAAACAAAAATACGCGAGTAATTTTTAGTAAAGATGAGAGCGCGAATGAGTGAGGAAAACGCGCGAGGGGGACAGACAAATCACAACAACAAGGAGAGGGTATGAATCGAAACTTATATATTTTGTTAATCGTACATGTACAGATAGGCATTTTCGATATCATTATTCAACGCGAACAGACACTATTTCTCCTTCATTTTCTTCATTCTTTTGGAATGAGCTTTCTTTCAGGCGTTCCTGGACGCGGCGCCGCACGACTGAGCGTCGTCGCTCCACCTTGAGAAGATAGGTCGCCGCCTAACAAATCTCTATAATCCAACTGTTTATCGCCGTTGATATCCAAACGCATAAACTTTCTCCTAATTTCTTCTACATCCTCTGAATCTACTTTACCGCTCGCTAATAACATGGCGACGAGGAAATCGAATTCGCTCGCGTACCCTTTCTTTCCACCGATATCAATCAGCGTTTGCGCAGTGAGCTGAAAAGATTCCACGGCGGACTCATCCTCCAACGATTGGTACAACGTGTTCTTCGCAATCAACGATAACGAGTACGTCACCAAACCTATCGAGCACAAGCCATATGCACACGTAAAAAGTCTACCGGGGTCGGTGACGGGATAGATATCCCCGTAACCAACAGTTGTTGTGGTGACAACAGCCCAATAAATACAATCGAGATACGTGTGTCCTTCGATGGCGTGGAAAATCGCTGCTCCGGAAATCACCACCGCGAGAAGCATTCCTACGGCGTACCACACAGAATTTTTTCTCATGCTTTGGATATCTTCGTTCACTTTTTGCGTTGACTTTTCGTGGCTGCCTTTTTGCAACAAGTTTGGTTCGTACTCTTCCGTACCTTTCATTTTATGCGACGAGACGATGGCTTCTCGCAAGGTGACCAAGTCCTCTTCAATTTCGCGGCTACGCTTTTCTTCGAGTTTCCCTCGAACATCTTTCGCCTTGACGAGAAACCACATCGTCAAACGATCAAATACAGAAGCAACGATTACAATTCCCGTAAATATCAAAACCATGATGTATATTTTACCGCCGTCGGAGACTGGGTAATAATCGCCGTACCCGATGGCCATGATGGTTACAGCGACGAAGTAAAACGCTTTCACGAAGGAACCACTAAACGCCGGTTCGTTCGGATCCGTCATCAGAATAACCACCGATATGCCAATGTAGCAGGCAAAAATAGGCAAGGTCCAATCGATGACGAAGTTTGCTAACGCACTTCTCTCGCTCCGTTTATTCTTCGCGTTTAATCTCCACTTAGACAAATGGTCCACCAGCCTTCTCCTCCGAAAAGGAAACGTTTTGTTGGTGGAATCGTCGTGCGCGTCACCACCATACTTCGTGGACGGCGAGCCGTTGTTCGAACCACGACCAATCCCTGATGAACGCATGGCGTACGGATCGTACGCATCGTCGTCTTCGAACGAGTTGTCGTTCGAGTTACTCTTGCTCACGGTCCCGTACGTGGACGCGCCTTGGGTTATAGATTTCTTTTCAGCCATCCTCGCGTTCTTTTTGTCCTTCACGAATTTTGTGTTTACGAGACGATTTTACGAATACGACGATTCTTTATTTATGCTTAATTATATACACACTCGCTCGATCGACGACGACGTAAGAACGACGACGACGATTCTTTTATTCACTCTGTCTGCTTTTGTAGGAGTGAATGAAGTGCGTGTGTTGCTCCTTATTTTTGCGGAGATGATTAAAGAAATTGGCCGCGGTCTCTTTTTTTTTACTTTGGTGTTTAGGGTGGTGACAAAACGAGGAAAAACAAAAGAGAGAGCAAATGCACACGCCACAAAACGAAGAACGAAGAAGACAGAAAACATACAGAAACATCATGTTTTTCCGTATTCTCCCCTCTCTCTTCTACTCCTACGTGTCGTCGTTATCACAACAACAACAATTATCACAACAACAACAACAACAACAAAAGAGTAATAATAACTTTCCTTTGCCTCCTCAACTGTGCATTGCGCTCGTGTTTCTTCTCATCGACGCTCTGAAATTTGTTTTCCACGAGAAAACGGGCGAAATTTGGTCGTTACAGAGAAGAATAAAAACTTTAAACAACACGATCGGAAGAGAAGCAGACGAGAAACGAAAAGAGGAGCTGAGGAAGAAAGAGAAAGAGTTGCTGACCAAACGAACGCCGTTGATGCGAAAACTAATGAGCTTTGGACACTATCTCTCGTGGTTAAAGTTTCTCATCTCCTCAGCCTTCATAAAGAATTTCTTCGGTGTGCCTCTCTTCGAGGTGCCGAGAGTTTTAGTCTGGCCATTGGGAAGATTTTTAGCGTTTCCTCACGGTAACACCTTTGAGTTTGGCCAAATAGCGGTCATTCCGTGGGTGTGTCTCTCCAGCGTGTGTAGCGTACAACTGACGAACGTGTTGTTGGGACCGTTTATTCTTATGTGCTGCTCTTCTTCTTTGGTCGTTTTTGGTCGTCGGCGCCGAAGAGATTTGACTTTGTAGCATAGACGTTAGTTGGTACTTTATTAACAGAGATGAGTCCGACGACTGACTCCTTTACGCGCGCGGGTGTGTAACTGATAGCGTCGTCGTCGTCGTCGTCGTCGTCGTCTTCGTAGATTATTATTAGCGTTTAGTAATAGAGAATAGGAACTTGAGAGTTTAACAAAACAACAACCTTTTGTGACCTTTTCTTCTTCTTCTTCTTCTTCTTCTCCTTCTTCTTCTTCTTCTATCAAACCTCACTCTCTTTTCCTCTGCTCTACGAAAAACATAAGATGGGATTCCAAAAGTCCTCCGCGGCTGGTAAGAAGAAGAAGAAAAAGAGCAGCGGCAGCAGTAACAGTTCGTCCGCAGTGAAGATATCGTCGCAAACGCCAATTTTCGGATCCATCGAAGACGGCGACGAAGAGGAATTCGATTTGGTTTTACGAGAGAATCCCGACGCCATCAGCGAACGTAACAAAAACGGTTGGAGTCCTTTACACCAAGCGTGCTTCTCGGACAGAGCAGAGTTTGCGAGAAAACTCGTCGAGCTAGTCGGCGAAGAGAACAGAGTTGCTTACATCAACGCGCCGTGTAAAGATGGAGATACTCCTTTGCACTACGCCGCCTGTCAAGACGCCGTCTCGTGCGTAGAATTCTTACTCTACCAAAAAGGCATAGAGTTAGAGTGGAAAGACTTGGACGGCGAAACAGCCTTGGACGTTGCGCGGCCGAAAGCGAAGAGATTAATAAAGGAAAGATTAGAAAAAATAGCAACAAACAGTACAGACGAGGCGGTGATGATGACGACGTGATTGAGAGAGGTAAGAAGTTCCTCAAAAGGATTCTGATTTTTCTAGTCGCTGCGCGCGCAATTGTCAGTGTATCGTTCGTAAAAATAAAATGAACAGTACTGTAACCGAGTATATGAAACTACATCTTATTCTTCTTCTCTTCTATTCAAAGTGTTTCTTACTATTCGAAGAAAAGATTCTCCCTGAAAGCGTGCGTCGCGAAATCTGGAGAGCTGAGATGCACTCTCCGAAACGCGTTGTGTTCTTGTTGTTGTGGCGGTTCGTGCGCCATCTCCTCTGCTCCTTCCTCCTCTTGCGCATCGCGCGATGACGCTTTCTTTTTAAGAGTACTACTAATCCCTCCCAGACCCGCTGCATTCCAAGCCATACCAGTCAAGATGACAAACATGAACGAAAGAATAACATTCTCTCGTCTGCGTGCCTGCGCGCGACTGTTTTCAAACTCCTTCAGCGCACCCATCAAGGCGTGCTCGGACTTTGTGAATCTATCCGCTTGCCTCTCCGTTTCTTTGTCGCACTTCGACGCAGATTTTTCCATCCTTCTCGCGGCTTCATTCAACGCGTTCGAAGAGTTTGTCACCACCGCAGCAATCTCATCGATTTCTTTATTTAAATCGTCCAACGCACCAGCGTATCGCTCGTTCAAGCTTTCGATGTAACGGTCAAGCACAGATTGGTTCAATTCCAAATCTTTCACTTTCTGCGCGAGTTTACGGAAAACGTTTTCGGAACCTTTACCGCCTCCTCCGGGTTGCGAAGCCGCTGCGGCCGCTGCTGCCGCCGCCGCTGCCGCCGGCGTCGAAGCACCTTCAGATGAAGAAGCAGAAGCGCCGCTCTCGTTCGATTTCGTCTTATTGCTGAGGGACGACGATGATGGCGGCGGTTTCATCTGGCCAGCAGATGAGGCGTTGGAATTTTCTTCACTCGTCGCGTCAGCCTCGGGAACTTCCGTAGCAAGCGTTGCGTTCGCAGAAGTAGTGGTAGTAGCAGCGCTAGAAGAAGGGGTGGATGTGCCACTATTCTCTCTCGTGTCGCGCGAAGACTTATTGGCTGTTGCCGCCTGCTCATCCTTTGAGGGCAATGTATCTTGCATCGCCGCGTTCACTTCCTCCTCGTTCACTTCATTTTTTTTCACATTGTTGGTGGCAGCAGCGACCGACTCGCCGCCGGGTGAATCAGTTTTACTTGTACTACCACTACCATCACTACTACCTTTCGAATTCTTCTTTGTTTTCAAATCTTCTTCGCTTTCCCGAGCTGACACATCGGTAGTACTCGAAGGCTTATTCCCACCATTATCAGTTGCATTCTCGTTATTCCCGTCGCCGTCGAGGTTCTCGTCGCGAGTAATTCCCACAACATCGGCGTCGTCAACATCAGACAAGGCAGAACCGTCCAACGCATCGTTGTTGCTATTCTCTCCTTCCTCGAAAGATGCCGATGCTTCTGCTTCCTCAGTCTCGTCCGTTTCGCGAAACAATTGCTCTACTTCCTCAACCTCTTCTTGTAACCTCTCCATTTCTTCCCGAAGCGTCTCTTTGGCATCTTTACCGTGAACGCGAAAAAGAGAAACCGTACAAAAGTGATGAGATCCAAAATGCGTCAAGAAGCGAAGCTGTACGTATCGCACCCATTCGTTCGCGGGAATGGAAAACTTTTGCGGCTCTCTCGACCGCGAGGCTTCACAAGTAGCGAGCTTTTTCCAACCGTCCTTATCGCTGTGATGACCGTCCGTACCCCAAATTTCAAAGTCGTGCATGCCGGAAGAGTGAAATTCGTAGTCGGCGACGATAACTTGTGTCAAAGTTGCTTCTTCGGAGAGTTCGACAGTTACCCATTTGCTTTCTGCGTTGCACGGAGATATGTAATACGAGTCCATATCTTCTGAAAGCATCGCAGAAGCGTGCTTCGACTCCTCGTTACTCGAGATAACTTTTGCTCCATTTCGGACCGAGGCTAAATTATACTTTTCTCGGTCTTCTTTGGTGACGGATTGAGGATGTATAATTTTATTGGCCATGTCATCATCATCATCATCATCATCGTCATCGTCTTCATCATTTTCGCTTGCTTTGCTGTCTTCGCTGTCAAGATGGTTGTTCTCCTTCGAATCTGCAACGTTATTATGCTCGTCAGCACTGCTCTTATCAATCTCCGCTTCTACTTTTGTGCTGCTCTCAGACGACGAAGCCGCCGCGTTCACATCTAATGCGGATGTTTCAGATTCCTCGGATTTTTCCGCCGCGCTCTTTGTATGCTCAGTCTCATCGGCCGCTTTTTCGATGCCGTCATTCCCTGCGTGCTCTTCGTTTCTATTTGTCTCCGTTTCTCTGTCTCCTTTATTTTCGGAAGTCTTTGCACTCGACGCCGTCTCCTTGTTCGCGACTTGTGCTTTTTCAGTCTTCTCGATGTCCGTTTTCTCGTTCGCACCCTTTTCATCTCCATCAGAAGCTTTTTTCTCCGACGACGCAGTGGTAGATGATAATGACGACGACGACGACGACGACGACGCTGATGCTGCAGACTGTTCCTCCGCGAGAGTGGCATCATCCGAAACGGAAATTCCGGATTTGGTGGATTCATCTGCTTCCTCTCCAGGTGTAGACGAGTTCAGGTCTTTCTCGCCGTTGCTCGCGACCACCACCACCGGTTGTTGTTCGCCGCCGCTGCTAATATTCTCGCCACTTTTCGTTGCTTTTTTAGCCTTCTTCTCTAACGCTCGTTTTTGCTGAAGTTGTTCTTGCACGGATGTTTTGTACGCCTTCAATGAGGGCAAGACTTCGCGCTCTGTTTTCTCCCTCTTTTTCAACAGCGGCACGGGACCAATCTTTTCGTCTTCGTCGTCGCCTTCGTCGCCTTCCTTCTGGACGTCGTAAACGCAGAATTCATCTTCTAACGGTGACTTTTGCAGTACGAACGAGGCAAATTCTACGCGCGAGTACACCTTCGACCGTCGCTCGGCGTATTCCTTTTCCTTTTGTTTGTTTGATTCCTCCGCGGTGGCGTCTTTAAGAATAGTTGCCACCACGGGAGGCGCTCCTACTTCTGTGGTGCCAATTTCTCCAGCTTTCCTCGCGGCGTTGTCAGCAGAAGAGACCCCGGGTTCACTTGCCTCTTTTGCGAGCACGTATTGAACAAAGACTGATTCCTCATCGTTGAAAATCAAAAATGAGAGGAGGAAGAGAAGAAGTGCGCCCCATCGACGCGTCGGAAATTGTTGGCGCATCATTTTTGTTGTTCAGTCGATTCTCTCGGTGACGATTCTCTTTCTTTTCTTCTCTCTCTCACGTGGGAGTAATCGCAAACATGATGTTGTATCTGGCGCGTTATGGCTCTGTTTCACACTCACTTCTTCTTCTTCTTCTTTTTCCCTTCGATAATGATAACAACCCGGAGTTTTGCTCTCCACTACCTTTTCTCGCTGTTCGCTGTTGAATGCGTTGAATTTTTGTGGGTGCAGGTCACGTCGTTTTTGTTTACTGACTTCTTATTAAAATGTTCTCCTCCTTTCTCGCGTCAAAATCGAAGCTCCCTCTCTCGGGAGATACAAAAAACACGCAGCAGGTGCTCACTAACAACAACAACTACTATTATCAAACGTATAATAATATAAAACGAGGAAAGAAAGATAAAGAAAAAGTGAATAACGAGTAACAATGTCGTCGGCTGCGAAGGCGGTTTCGCTCAAGTGTAACGTATGCGGCCTTCTTTTGAAAAGCGTGGAGGAGTGTCAAACACACGGGGAGATGACCGGTCACGCCGATTTTGCAGAGTCAACGGAAACAATAAAAACGATGAAGTGTCGAGAGTGCGGGAAACGATGCAGAAACCTAGAGGAACAGAAATTGCACGCGAACTTTAACGAAGGTCACAGCGTGTTCGTTCCGTGCGAAGAGAGCGACAACGTGGTACAAACGGCCAAGGAGTTTCGAAAGATGGAGAACGACATGCTCGAAGATGCCGGGTTGCCTCTCAAGAAGAAAAGCTCAAATAAAGACGACGACGTCATGATCATCGACGATGACGACGACGACGACGACGACGACGAAAAAGTTGAGCCAGAAGTTTCGAAAGAGATGGTTGAAAAGTTAAAGGAGCTGGGATTTGCGCACAATCGATGCGTGCGCGTTTTATTCGCGACGCAGTCGGATTCAGTCGAGCAGTGCGTGCAATGGCTCGCCGAACACCAAGACGACCAAGGAATGGACGAACAACTGCTCGTTTCGAAGAAGAAAGCCGCGGCAGCGGTGAAGAAAAAACTTTCGAAAGAAGAAGCGCGCGTGGCTGCGGAGAAACTTCGCTTAGATGTCGCCGAAAAGAAAAAGAAGGAAGAAGCAGAGTTGGAAAAAGTGCGAGAAAAAGAACGCATACGGTCTGGAAAGGAACTCTTAGAGGCGAAAAAGAAAGAAGAAGCGCTGCAGTTCAAACGAAACGCAGAGCTGCGACGAATAGAAAAACAAGAAGAAGAGAAAGCTCGTGAGAAAATTAGAGTGAAACTCGAGGAAGATAAGAAAGAGAGACGAAGGAAACTCGGTTTGCCGGAAGAGTTGACGCCGGAGGAAATCGAGCGAGAGAAGAAACGAAACGAAGAAAAGGCGCGAAAGGTGAAAGAGGAGGTGGAAAGAAAAGAAAAACAAGGCGTGGGAGTCGTGCGCCCCGTGCAACTCGCGGAGAATTTGCGAAAAAACCTCGTCGACGTGAAGAAGAAGCACAACGATACCGATCCCGCTGGCGTGGAAAGGTGCTACAAAACGCTGTTAGCTTATCTGGGTAACATCGCGAAAAATTTTGAATGCGAACCGAGCGACGAGGCGTACGAAAAATACAGAACACTCAAAGTAAACGGCAAAGCTTTTTCGGAAAGAGTGAAAGCGTTCGATGGCGACGTGTTTTTGAAAACGTGCGGCTTTTGCGAGCAGAAGAACGACGCCGGCGAAGACGTTTTACATTTGCCAAAGGAAAAAATATCGCTCGCGGAACTCCAACAGGCTGGAATAGAAATCGATAACGCCTTGAAGAACCCATTCTTTGGAGTTTTGTAAATACTATACGAAAATAGGATTTAGCGCAAATGTTATTACTTACACATACAACTTGGGGATAGATGGTCGTCGCGCGTGTAATAAACTCGCACTTTTGAAAAATCGAAAAACACTTGAAATAAAAATACACGAACACAAAAGACGTCAAAATATCGCTGCTGCTTCTTGCGTCCTGTGAGCGCGCCGCGACGAACCTACTTGAACGTACCAAAGGAGACGCTGAAGACGCGCGATGGATAATAATGAAGCGCCTGTTATTAAAACAACCGAAGAAGTGAGCATTAAGCCGGTATGTGCGACCGTCAAGGAGAGAAGGATTCTCGTTCCTATCGATATCGCTTCTCACCAGCACTCGAAGATATCAACAGAGTTTGTGTTGAAGCATTTGATCAAGCCGAAGGAAAGCAGTATTCATTTCTTGACGATTATACCGAGGAAAGAAGTGAGCGAGTACTCGAGCACTTTGTCACAGAACGCCTCGCGTTGCAAAGCAACTGAACTCTCTATTGAACGATGGTTCAGGGAGATTTGTGAGAAAAATGAAGTCGCGTTTTCGGTGGAAGCAGTGGAGTTGGCAAAGATGTCGAATAAAACAATATCGTCAATCATTTGCGAACGATGCCTTCGTTTCTCGGGGAAAGTATACACTCTCGTCGCGTTGGCTGCGCACAACAGAAGCGGCATTGCAGAATTCTTTCTCGGAAGTGTTTGCAAATATGTCGTCGCAAACGCGTGCATCCCCGTATGTGTTATCAACACAGCTCCACAAATAAAAGAAACGGCTTGAAGTGCATGTGTGTGTGTGTGCGTGGTTGTAATAAGTAAGCGTACTGTAGCTAGTTTACTTTTAAGTTTTTATGCAAATACGCTTCGTTTAATCAACGAGCCGTAGACTCTCTTCCAACTCGGCGGCGTCGCCCACCGTAACTCGTTCGTCGGCAATAGCAAATCAGCCGTATTGAATGCGTTGTCTATGATTTCTAAAGCACGAGATGCCATTCTATCCGCATCTACGCTGTTATCGCCCTCGGAACACAAAGCGACTAGAAATTGTGTTGTCAGCGTTTGCTTAATGCACTCGTACACGAATGTCCACGGTGGAATGCGTCTATTCTTTAAATCCTCTGGAATTTGTTCAAATTCCAGAGGCCGTATCGGTGTTTTACCATCGACGCTATCACCAATGCTGCTGCTTTCACGTTCACCTCGCGCTTTTGGATAACTTTCGGTGACCACGTTCGGCGTTTGGATCGTTCGCCATATCGTGCCGCCTATTTGGCTATCTTTCTCTCCAACCGTCGATGGTAACGATGCGAGTAAAAGAACCTTCTTAAATCTTTTAATTTTCAACCAACTCGTCACCTCTCGAGCAAATTTACGTTGACACCCTTTTATTACTTCTCCTCTTTGTTGTACGACGACTAAACTCACATCCTCGTTCGCATAAATCTCTAAACTCGATGCAGGCGTCCCTTCGTTATTCTCTGAAAATGGATCTGCGCCGCAAACTGGAAGAACATCAGGGTGATACAAAACGCCGATTGACTTCAGCTTCAGATTGAAAATCAATAAATCAGCCGCGAGTTGTCCGACGTTGCCGTGCGTCACGCAAGGGAAAATAACCGTCGCGTTCTCGAATGAAACTGTCGATGATGATGTTGCGGAAGAGAACTCCATTTAAATATGTACAGTCTGTTTTAGTTTGAATAAGCTCAAGAAACAGAAGAAGTTCGTTTCTTATATCTTATTGTGAAACGTTGAAGGAGGAACAAAAAAGTAGGGGATATGCTCCAAAAATTCAGCTTCTCAAAAACGCGTATCTCTGTCTATTGTATTTATGAGCAGACTCGCATCTCTACCGCGCACATTATTTGCGAATAGAGTATCACGGTTATCTTTCGCTGGGAAAGAAAGAAATCGAGTGAGGAGAGATAGGACGATGGCATTTTCTCCGTCAGCGGAAAGTCTTCCATCCCCGTCATGGAAGAATGATAAAAGCGCAGCAGCTCTAATGCGTGGATTGAGAGAGGCTGTGGAATCATGCAACGATGTGACGGAAGAGGATTTATCTTCGAACAAGTTTATTGATTTACTAGTGAGCGGTTCGCACGTCGGTCACGTGCGACCCGACTTTGCAGAGGCGCTTGTAAAACACGGCAAATTGGAAGCAGCGGACGGATACGCTTTATTTAGCAAAAGTGAGAAGGGCGTTGTTTGCTTCGATAGTGAGAATAGATACGCAAGCTCTGAGGAAAAGACACGCGTAGTTGCTGAAGTATTTGAAAAGATGAGAGAACTTTCTTTGATCCCTGGCTGGAGGAGTGAAATGTTCCCAGTCGTTTCGGATGAAGGTGATGTGTGCATGAACGTCGAGCGTGCCTCGGCATCGTTATTAGGTATAAAAGCGTTCGGCGTACATGTAAATGGGTACGTCAATAGTAATAATAGTGGTAATAGTGAATCAAAAGTATTGCTTTGGGTCGGGACGAGGTCAAAAGATAAACAGACGTTCCCTGGCATGCTTGATCATTTGAGTGCGGGTGGGTTACCCGCCGGGATGGCTCCGACAATATGCGCGGTAAAAGAGCTCGCTGAAGAAGCTGGGGTTCCCGAAAAATACTCGGAGGAAAATGTCAAATCGGTTTCGTGCGTCTCGTATCGCATGTTTTACAAAGAGTGCGTGAAAAGGGACGTATTATTCTGTTACGATTTGGAACTAGGCGAATCATTCGTTCCGAAGCCCGTTGATGGTGAGGTCGAGTCGTTTGAATTACTTCCGCTTGAGCGAGTGTGCGAAATCATCGCGTTTGAACCAGGGCGATTCAAACCGAACTGTGTTCTCGTCATTATTGATTTCGCGATTCGGAAAGGAATAGTAACGTGCGACATGCCCGGGTTCCCAGAGTTAGTTAAAGCGTTGCGTCGATGACGTGAGTGCTTTTGTGATGCGCGCTTATGCTTTTCCTATTATATTTTGTAAATCAATCCTAATAAGTACTATTATTCGACATTCTCGCGTTTAGGTTCTTCGGAGGCGGTAGTGAAACCAACACTAGCATCGGCAGAAGTGGCGGTACAAAGAGGAAGAATTGGCGTTACCAATGTTGTTGTCGGTGGTGGTAGTGGTGTCGCTGCTGCTGGTTCTGCAGTTGTTGGTGGTGCTATCGTCGTTGTCGTTACCGCAGCCACCTTCTTTGGAATAGGTAAAAGTCCTTTCGTCTGTAATATCGCGGTGCGCTTGCGTTCATAGAACGCCTTTTCTTTCGGGCCTCCGGCGCAAGCATCGCAAAACCAATGCTCACACGAGGGAATCTCATCTAATCCGACGCAATACGTGTGCAAACTCCCGTCGCAACCATCACAGATGAGCATTTTCTCTTCGTCATCGCCGCTTTGGCATTTTGAACACAGCATCGTCATCAAAGAGTCAATTGTCGTCCCATACACCACGGCTCCTGGTGCTAAATCTTCCACTTTGACATCGCCGACATCCACATCTTCCAAAAGCGGCGTGTTTATGCACCGTTTCTTCAGCTTAGGGTTCAAGCAAGTCCTGCAAGTGCCACATTTAAACGCTTTCCCATCTGGGCCTTTTGCGTACAAATGGTTTAAAGATCTCTTCTTCTTGTTGTTGTTCTGACCAGGCTGTTTCGGTTGCGCCCCCGGCTTCGCCACCGACGCCGTTTCCTTCTTATGCTTCCCTATTCCTGCACTAGTTTTACCGCGCTTCTTCTTCCTAAATGTTCTCGCGAAACCAACAGAGGATGTCGTACCAGTTGACATCAATCCTTCGACCTCGTCTAAAAATCCAAACGTCTGTTCTTTGGTCTCGCGCATCCCCATGTCCTGCTCCTGTCCTTTTTTCAAAGCAGCAAAATCCGCTTGCGTTTCTCGCAAAGCGTCGTCAAACCACGGCGAGCCATACATTTTAGCGTAGTTTTTAAAACTCCACTGCATTGTTGTCGGCCAATTTCTCGACGCGTTTTCTCGCAAAATTCGGAACAATTGTTTTCGATCCGTTTTCACGTAGGCGCCGCCGTTGTTGTACGCAGATTCTACATCTGGCAACGACAGAGTACCTCGTCTGTCGGCGGAAAGAGAAGCAGTCGGGTCGTAAATTGTTTGTTTAAACCACGAGCACATTTGACCCCACGGGTAATGCGGCTGATACTTTTTCGTAAGTGTATTTTTTACGTGAATAGAAATTTTGCTCGCCGTTTGTTTACATCCTGGATCGTGTTCGCGAAGCTGCACGGGAGGCGACATGAAGCCGACAAACTTTTCAGGCGTGAACCATCGCTGAGTACGCGCGTACATGAGTAGAAGATCTGCGCACGCGCAGTGTTCGATACCCAAGTTTCGAATGGAATCCGATACTTCAGCGAGCCATTGTTTGGCTTCGCTCGCCGTCGACGGCGTCATTTTCGATTTTGCGATGATGTCGTCGAGAACCTGTGTCGGATTACCCGTAAAAGTCCGGGTCGTTTTCTTCTCCTTTATCTTCTTCGCAGAGATGGTGTTTGGAACTTCATCTTGTCCAACTGATGACGGAACAGCAGCCAGTGTGGATGCCTGATTCGTATTTATTTTTTTCAAAGGAGGGAGATCGTATCCTTCCGATAACGCCATAGCAATCGCGTGGTCGTCCGCAGTT
>Ga0209308_10002909_pt1 | contig 14442 bp, 12 predicted proteins | sample COGITO_mtgs_1204_3_FD_184806 | JGI IMG/M metagenome (GOLD analysis project Ga0209308, IMG submission 184806) | Pelagic marine microbial communities from North Sea - COGITO_mtgs_120405 (SPAdes) (version 2) | ecosystem: Environmental > Aquatic > Marine > Epipelagic ...
CGCCACATTGGCCGCGCCGCCTGCAACCACTTTTTCACTTCCCACTGTCAATACAGGGACGGGAGCTTCTGGAGAAATCCGATGAACTTCACCAGATACATAACGGTCAAGCATGACATCTCCCACGACAAGCACACGAAGTCTCTTGATTTGATTAAGAAGTTCTTTCATCAATGTTAAGTATGAATAAAACTATAAGAATTCTCAAATATCATTTATTTCTGTTCTGTTCTCTCGCTGTAATTTCATGCGGTGGAAAACCTAAGCAAGAAGATAACAACAAAATGGAGAAAACTAAATTTTATACTCTTCATGTAGGAGACAATAAAATCAAAGCGGAACTTGCTGTATTGCCAAAAGAGAGACAACGGGGTCTGATGTTTAGAGAAAAAATGGATCCAGGAACCGGAATGCTGTTTATTTTTGAAGAAGCTACTGCACAAAAATTTTGGATGAAAAATACGAGAATACCTTTAGATATTGCTTATTTTTCAGCAAACGGAAAATTAATGGAGATTCATTCCGCCAAGCCTTTTGATTTAGCAGGAGTACCATCGAGATCACAAAATATTCAATTTGTATTGGAATTGAATTTGCATGATTTTAGAAAACAACAGATTAAGATAGGTGATCGCTTAAATCTTCATGAAATTAGAAATGCCTTGATCGCTGAAGGCTTGAATCCCAATAGGTACAATATCGCATTCTAATTTTCTGAACGCCGATACCCCATCGGATTTTTTTTCTGCCAATTCCATGCGTCAGAAAGCATTTCATTAAGTCCAAGTTTTGCCTTCCATCCAAGTAGTTCTTCCGCATATGAAGGATTAGCCCATGCTTCAGTTATATCACCAGCACGACGATCCGCCAATTCGTAAGGAATCGTGACTCCAGTGACCTCCTCAAAAGCATTAATTACCTCTAAAACAGAGTACCCATTTCCAGTGCCAAGATTGCAAATTTTAATCCCGGGATTTTTTTGCAATAGTTTCAACGCTCGCAGATGAGCACCAGCAAGGTCAGAGACATGGATATAGTCTCTAACAGCAGTTCCATCGGTGGTTGGATAGTCTGAACCGAAAACCTTAAGCTTTTCAAGGCGCCCGGTTGCAACTTGGGTTACAAAAGGAACAAGGTTGTCAGGAATTCCATTGGGGTCCTCTCCAATATCTCCACTCTTATCGGCTCCAACAGGATTAAAATAACGAAGAATTGCCACATTCCATGAAGGGTTAGCCTTGCAATGATCTTGAATAATTCCCTCCATCATGTACTTACTTCGACCATAGGGACTAGACACATTTCCAGTTGGATGATTTTCGTCTAATGGAACTTTTTTCGGCTCCCCATAAACTGTGCAGGATGAGCTAAAAACTAAATTTTGAACGCCAACTCTTGTCATTTCTTCAAGTAAACATAACGAACCTCCCACATTATTTTGATAATACTGTAGCGGATATTGAGTTGATTCTCCAACCGCTTTTAAAGCAGCGAAATGGATGACCCCAGCGATGTTAGAGTGTTCTCGAAAAACAGATTGGAGAAACGAACGATCGCAAAGATCGCCTTCTACAATTGTTATTTTTTTTCCCGACAACTTCTGAACTCGATCTAGAGAGTCCGGATAGGAATTACTAAAATTATCCAATACTACCACATCGTATCCATCGCACAATAGACATAAAATAGTGTGACTACCAATATAACCTGCTCCTCCAGTAACTAAAATTTTTCTACCTACTTCCATTGCTTATAGTTCTCAATGTAGATAAAACTATTTCTAAGTCCAATGTTAAGGAAATGTTCTTAAGATAATATAAATCATAAGCAAGTTTCTCTTTTGAACTTAATAAGTCTGAAGCATATTCATAATTTACTTGAGCCCATCCTGTAAGACCGGGTTTGACCATCGAACGCCATTTCCAATTTGGTATTTTTGTATTTAAGTACTGATCCAACTCAGGGATTTCTGGACGAGGACCAACAATTGACATCTCGCCTTTGAAAATATTCCAAAGTTGAGGGATCTCATCCACTCTCCACTTGCGTAAGACTTTGCCAACAGTCGTGATTCTTTTATCTTTTTTGACAGCCCATCTTGTATTATTAACTTCCCCACTAGTGCGCATACTTCTGAGTTTATAAAGCTTATACGGTCGCCCCATTAGACCAGATCTTGTCTGGGAGAAAAAAACCGGGAAACCTGAATCAAAAATAATCGCCAAAATTCCTACTAATAGAAAAGGAGAAAATACAAAAAAACCAATGAAAGAAAATACAATATCTGAGAGTCTTTTGATCAAATTTCTGAAAGTTCTTCTTTTAAATAGATCCAATTCAGCAAGCATTGACAGATCAACATGTTCTGCAGGTAAAACCCGATACCATTCACACCAAAATTGGTGTAATGATAATATTCTAATTCCCGAGGACAAAAGGTCAATAATCTGTATTTCATTTAACTGATCAGTTTGCTCCACAACAACACACCTCAAATCACTAATTGTACTGCTTGTTAAACTGTCATTTTTGACACCGATATCAGACAAGTAAAAAAACTCGATAGAATTATTATTTTTTGCCACCATCTCGGACTTAATTTTTTCACTGTTTTTTAAAGAAACTAGTAATAAAACCTTAGTTTTAAGAGCGCTACTAATTTTCTGAAAAAACATAAACAAGATGAATGAAAAAAAGACTGTAATTCCAATACTGTAAGCAATAACATATCTACCAATAAACTGGTATTCAACTAACCACACAATTAAGATCAAAAAAATTGCAGCTCCTATGCTTGGTAAAAAAATAAAAAGTAGATTAATCAACTTATTTAATTGAAAATTATTTTCGAACTGACCGAATACTTCTAGTAAAACGATGAAAGAAAGTCCGTAAATTAGAGCGTAAATTACCAGCCAACTACGATTAATTAGGATTAATGTTTCGGTATTGGGGGCAAAACAAATAGGGACAAAATAGAAAACTATAAAAGCAAAAAGGAAATTAGATAAACATTTATGTTTTTTTTGAATTCTCAAAAATTTGGCAAATTCTTTAATCATTTAAAGTTAAACATTAAATGTATAAAACTTTTATTTTTTAACATTAGTAATATTATTGAGTTCAATTTTTTACAAATCTAAACATAAAAATTTATTACATGAAAAATTATAATCAAAAATTGGGTTTGGTAATAACATTAAAAAAACGTTTAGAAATGTACTTAATATGAAGAAATTCTGAAACTGCACTACGAGCATTTCGACTCATTTCATCACGTTGATTGGGGTCATTATACAATTGTAAAATTTTTTCAGATAAAAGTTGTGGACTATCGATGGGGCAAATTAATCCGCAATTGTGTTCCTTCAAAATCATCGAAGTTTCTGTTTCTTCACTTACTAACGCAATAATTGGAATTCCAGCACTCATAAGACCAATCGTCTTAGATAATACTGAATTTCCAGTTTGACTTTTATTAAGACAGACTAAACTGCAATCAAATTCACTGAAAACTAAAGCGAGATCTTCCCTTTCAACATAGGTTCGAAAATGACAATTACTTAAATTATTGGATTCGCAATATTTCATTGCTAGATCCTTCTTGCTTCCCTCACCTATAAATAAAAATTGAATTTTTCTTTCATGTAACAAAGATTTTGCAGTTTTAACTAAATCTTCGATTGGATGGTATTTAGCTAGATTCCCTGAATATGCGACTATAAAAGAATCTAAATCAAAACCCCATTTACTCCTAAATTTACTTGATTGCGGGAAATTTTTCCCAGTTCCTTTATGGACAAAATTATCATTATTACACCAGATTGGAATATAATGTATTTTATGTTTATAGTTTGGTATAAATTGAATCACAGATTTTTGCATACAACGCCCTATTGTAATAATATTTTTAGAGTTTATATAAACTCTTCTATACATTAACGCTAACATTCTGGACAACATACCATTTTTTGAAATGATCGAGTTTGATTCTAATGTTCCAGGATAAAGATCAAAAAGCACAACCGTATAATTAAACTTTCTTAATGGATAAAGTATTAAAAATAATAACGGGAGAAAAAATGGATCAGTAAATACGATAATATTTGAACCCTTAGGTAACCTTAATGTGGAAATTAAAACAGAAAATGCGTAGGTTAATTGATTAGAAAGTTTTCCCAACAAGATGAGTTTTGGTAACTTGGTTGACCACAATCTTCTGATTGAGATACCCATATAGCTCGAGAATTTGGGACAGATTGGTGATTTTACAATTGTCGGTTGGGCACATAATACTTGAATATCTAATTGATCAGCTAATCTTTCAAAAAGTTCAGTTACTACCTGTCCAGTAGAAATAAGTTCCGGATAGAACAATTGACATAAAACATAGAATCTTTTTTTTGATCCAATAATAGCTAAATTAAATCAGATGTAGAAAATGAAACGAAATGTCACCGACAAAATTGTATTTTCAACAATATGCAAAATAAAGTTTTTACGATCAAGCTTAACTACCCAAAGGAATAATCGTTTTTCCGTAATCGTCCCGCCAAATTGGATATAGAATCGTGGATTCTTTCCAATAGAACTTCGTCTTGAACTTTCAAACTGCTCCTACCATCCATAAAGCGGTATTGGACATTACCGTAGTAGTACTTCCTACCAGATATGGGAAATTCAACAACGAATTCCTGATCTTTTGGAAAATAACCGGTTTGGTTAGAATCTCGCCAGGAAATAATTCTACCTACGGTTGGAGTTCCATCACCAAATTTAGATCCAAGCTTACCTTCTTTTTGAAAAAAACAAATCTGAGCTTGTTCGAACTGCATGCCTTCGGCTGCTTTGCATAGGCAATCCTTTAAATTTTCTAAGTCAAAAGAATTAGAAACTATCAGTTCTGCATCTTTGATCGATTGCTCGGCAGAACGAATATTTTTTCGATCTTCAATCAGGGTTGATAAACTTTGACCAAAAAATTCGAAGCGAAAATAACCGAGGTACCGGAGTAAGATAAAACCACCCATGCCAAAGAAGACGAAAATTGCGAATAACTGGTCACCTTTTCCAAAAGCAGCCGCAATGGCAACCAACGAACAACTAAAAGCCATCGCCCACATGGATAACACAGCCTTTCCATGAGTCATTCCCTTCGCCATCAAACGATGGTGGAAATGTTCCATATCGGGAGAAAACGGAGATCGTCCACGAAGTAATCTTCTGCAAATTGCAAATACACAATCGGTAATAGGCAGTGCAAAAGCAAGAATTGGGAATATTCCATCAATTACTCCCTCATTCCGGGAGCTAGCGAGTAGCGACAAACAACCCGCTAAATACCCTAAGGTTAGACTGCCGCAATCCCCAAGAAAAATAGATGCGGGCCGACTGTTAAACACAAGAAAACCTAACAAGCATCCGATAAGAAGAGTGGCAAACCAAGTAACGCCCGGAATCCCAGTAAGATATCCTACAACATTCACTGCCAATAATCCCGTTAAAGTTATTCCGGAAGCCAATCCATCTAACCCATCAATAAGATTAATCGCATTAGCCATCCCGACAATCCAAAGGCAAGCCAAGGCAAACCCAAACCACTCTGGAAATGAAATTGTTCCTAATCCAAGAAATTGCACCTCAGTAAATGAGAACCTTGCTCCCCAGACGACTAAAGCTGCAACCAAAAATTCCCCTACAAGTTTTGTTTTTGGAGACAATCGACTTAGGTCATCCAAAATACCAATCACAAATATCGCAACTGCACCAATTAAGATGTATCCTCCAAAAGGGTTTTCGCCCCATAGGATCTCTCTGAGTTGAGGAATGAATACACCGCCCACTAACAAAACACCAAGGTAAGAAGTAAGAATCGCAGCACCTCCAAGTCTAGGCGTAGCTTGTTCATGTATTTTCCTCGCACGCTGTGGACAGTCCACAACACCTTTCTTCAGAGCAAAGTGACGAATCAAAGGAGTAAGGATGCAAGTCAAAACTACTCCTAAAACAAATAAGCTATAGATGGATGGTGTCATAGAATAAAATATTTAAATGACAGAAAATTACAAAATCGTCAATTACTGAAAAGAGGTTTGGGTGTCATTATAACTTCATTAACTATAAATTTAATTAGTGGATTGATTAGTTCCAGGTTTGGGAAATAATTCATAAACCTATGCCGATCACATGAAAGAAGTTTTTAGGATGAGCACATATAATGAACGCTAGTAAAATATATGTGATAACTTTTGAATATACCAAAATCACAAACTAATCTCTAGTTAAGCTCTAAATCTGTTCAGTACTCAAATTTTCATCTGAGATACTGGCAAATTTCTCGATTTTGGCTTTCATTCCATCCCAATCAGACCAATCTTCGTTGCTTTCTGCCATCTCTTTGTAGGTTTCTTCCCATGATAGTTTGTGGTCACATGGTGCTCTAAGCAAAAGACCGTCAGGTAGTTCGTCTACCTCAATAAAATCACCAAACTTGTACCGATTCAACAATTGTTTGTTTAGTCGAACACCTTTTGAATTTCCAATTTTTGTAAGTTTGATAGCTGCCATAATGTTATTACAGTACCAACTTTTAGGGTGAAGTTAAACTTTGTGCTTTGATCTGGACTTCAAAAAAATAGAAAATTTTTTATGCGAGTCTCTTTTTTTCTACGAAAACTCAGGGGAGCGATGATCTTATAATTTAACTAATTTTCTCTTACCAACAATAAACTGTTGGTAATCTTTTATGGGAAGATTTTGGGAGTCCATGATTATAGAAATGTTATCCAAGTTTTTTTACATTCGGGTCTATGCTTTCAACCGTATTATTATCGAACCTGTGCTGAAGTGAAAATTGATCTGATCATCGAATCTTCACAGGGACTGCTGCCCATTTAAATAAAATTTACCCAATAGATAAACGGGAGGGATTTAAGTGCCATCAAGAATTTGATCAAAAGAACCAAAGTGTAGATTGGTTGGGTAGTACACAACGGCGAAAGAATCGAATGGTTGGATGCAAAAAATATTAGGTATTCTAGCCACCTGTTTGTAATTTGCTTTAGATCTATAAGACTGCTCTATAATAAACATGAGTGAGAGGCATGAGTTGTTAAAAAAACATTTTTTCTGCAAGACAGTTGATCGTGAAATTTAAGGTTAAATAAAGACACACTTAACTTCTCTATTTTCTTTCATCTCAACTATCTAATTCGAGTAAGTATCAGGACATTTACTACAATACTTTGACCAATGAATGGTAAGGTGAAAGTATGTAGTCATTAGTTTAAAGGGGCATATTTTCCTAAATTGCTGTTGCAACCAAAATACGATCGAACGGATTTCGATGTATAAGAGGAAGTTTTAAAACCTCCATCGCATGTAAGGCAGAGACTTTTATTTCTTTATAACTATTTTCAACCAGACCTTCGTGTAATTTCTTTGCGCTAACCTTAAAATCTTTTTTTCCCATACTCTCTTTTATCGATATTTCCCAAATACTAGCAGAACGAAAATATAAACGGTTACTTGGATCGGAAAGTAAACTAGTTAGTTCGGATGAAATTTTATAAGGAGCACTTGCGGCCTAGATTAGAACATGAGTATCTAAAAGGAATTTCACTTATTCTCGTAAAACATACTTTTAACCTCACTTGAACCCATAGAGTTAAAATCATCCGGGACCTTTCATTCACCAAGCATAAAACCTAATCTCTTGACTTGTTTAAATTCTTCGCACTTTTCGACTTTTACTATAAACTTTCCTGCTTTTGCGATAATAAAGCTCTCTCCACATTCAGCTTCATGTACTAACCTTGATAAATGGGTTTTTGTTTGGTGGAGATTTACATCTTTCATTGCGAAAGCTAAGTTAGGAAACTAAGTATGAATAAGTGAATTTGATTTTACTAACCCAATGCAAAATTTTAAAAACAGAGCTTGGTTTTTCTTGAAATTAATAAAATTAAATCGATTTCCTTAAATGCAAATCAGTGAGGTATTTTCCGTAAGTCGAAGATCTATGCGTTTGGGCAGACTGCCTAAGCTCATCGAGACTCAACCAACTTTAAAAAAATTAATTTTACTAAGTAAGCGATCTTCACTACCCACTTTATTAAAGATCAGATCCTAATATTTTAACCATTCGATCTGCGAGTGCATTTCTGTCGTATTCACGGACTAAAGCCTGGCAACCTGACCTTAGTCTTGTTTGAGTTTGTTCATCTTGAATTTGATCAACAGCCTCAAGAAAAGATTCTTCATTCTCAGGTTCAAAAAATATCCCGCATCCATATTTTTCAATTATTTCTCTAGCTTGCCCATCGACTCCAAGAAGAAATGGTTTCTCCATGGTTGCAGTCTCAAATATTTTCGACGGTAAAACCGTGCGAAAAGTGGGAGACTTGATAAGAGGCACTAAGCAAATATCACAAATCGAGATATAACGAGGAACTTCAACTTTGGAAATAGGAGGCAGAAAGTGTACTCCATTGATATTTTCTTGTGCTACCAAATTCATAAGAGATTCTTTTTCAGCTCCATCTCCAATAAGAAGCAGAGAATATTTTTGTAAATCTAACTTTTTAAAAGAACGTATTATGAATTCTAAGCCATGAGCCATGCCATGTGTACCAATATACCCCAACACAATTTTCCCTTCCAAACCCAAATCTTTTTTTAAGTCTATGTCAGTTTCACGAGGGGAAAAAAGCTCAGTGTTGCAACCGTTAGGAATTACGTCAATTTTCCCAAAAGGAATTTCCCTTTGAATAAGATTTTTTTTAAAAGCGTCAGTAACGACAATAACTCTTTTTGCTCTTTTATATAAAAATAATTCAATTCTTTCGAAAAAATCTATAAATTTCGATTCCTTGCTCACAGCACCAACCGATCGAACTGATTCTGGCCAAAGATCGCGTACTTCGAAAAACCATGGTTTTCTTTTAAATATCGATAGTAAGTATGCTGCGAAGGTTGTAAAAAACTGAGGAGATGTTGCCACTATGACATCGCAGTGCTTAAACAAACCCGCTAAGAAAGCTGAAAAGGAGAAGCTTGTGTAATCGAGGATTCTAAGAAAAAATCCTTTATTTGAAGTCATGTAACTCCAAACCCTAATTACCGTAATTCCATCCATATTTTCAGTCTGGTAGAGTTTGTTTTTATAACCGAGGTAGACCTTTCCTTGGGGGAAATTTGGTGCACATGTTATAACTATCACATTAGAACCTTTTTGTACCCAACGCTTTGCATGCTCGTGGGTACGAGTCGCTGGCGCATTGACCTCGGGAGGAAAATTATCGGTTATAAAAAGGATATTCAGCGAGTTATTTATTTTTTTGTAAATTACACGAGAATTACCATTTGAAGCAAACTCGGCATAATCCTTTAATAAGAGTAACTGCTAAGCATGTGCTTGGCATGGACTCACCAAACCTAGGGTGCCAAGAACTTGCCTCAAGTTTTCCTGCACCCTTCAAGATAAACCAACTTATAATTTTGCCACTTTCTAGAGCAATGGTACCGCAACTTTGCGACTCATCCATTACAATCGTAAGACTGGGATGAAAATGGAATCGGGAAACAGCAGTCTCGTACTCGCCTCGAATATTATCTTTGATTTCCAAAACTTGCTCTTTAAAAAGCCAACTTCTTTGATGAACAGGTTTACCTTTTAAGCGACCATATCCATCGTGTGAACAATGAACTTCTATTTTATTTTCAAGGCAGGATTCTCTAATTTGTAAGTTTTCGGGATAAGCTCTTCTTGCAACTCGAAACCCACCCCAAACTTCTGAAGAGTTTTCTCCGTTAACTGTTACAGTGTTATGAGATAGCGTGCCTCTTTGTTTTAGCCTTTCAGTCGATGAACCATAGCAGGATGTTCCTGAATTTACGATCACTCGCTGATCACCTACAGACAATTCAAAGCTAAGAGTATCAGCATGCCCATGACCTGGAAGATAATCGGGCCCAATTTTTGCGACATCTAATAATGCCAGTAAAGAATCATTTTTTATTCGGATATATCCGCTGTCCTTTAATAATATTAACTTTTTATCAGTTGTTTCTAAAGTTACTATTCCCAATCTTTTTGCATATGTATCGAGTTCTGAAATGCTTGGCGCTACATCAAATGTTGAATCGTTAAAGAAACTTATCTCTCCATCCGGGTGACACATAGTATGGAGCCAAAAGTACATCTTTTCCGCCACATCATACCAACTTGATACTTGATTATTCTGTTCCTCGTTTAACTTACCAGAAAAGCATTTTAATATGTTTATAAGGTCTAGGATATCCTCAATCACTAGTGCATGATACATAGTACTAAGTTCAAAATGTCCGCCATCAGGTAAAATCTGTTCTTTTACTTCTCTTTCAAGAATTGCTAGACCTTTTTGAAGCCAATTATTTGCTTCCGTATTTTCGAAAAATAATCCGCCGAAAACCAATGCTTTTGCATTTGCGAATAGATGATTACCAAGTAGGTGGTACTCTAATCTTTTATTTAACCAGCGAAGTTGGATAAAGAGACTTTGCAAAGCAGATACGCTGAGTTGATTACCTCCCAAGTGCCATTTTATCCAGTTTACAATCCGTAAAGATGTGGGATAGGATTCCCAACCAGTTCCGACGAAAGGGTCATTTTCGACTATCCATTTTTCAATTAGACCAGAATGCCATGATTTGCGTTCCTCTACATTATGAGCATTTAGATCATCAAAATAGTGGAGATTATAACGCCAAAGTTTTTCACGAGAAGGATTATCCCAACCTAATTGATTTAAATTTCCCAATTCATTTAGAAATTTAAAATCATTAGGACCTACCATGGAAGACAATCTAGATGCAGGCTTTTGCCAAGAATCAGTATGTTTTGAAAGCTTTGGCAATGATTTAAGTTTAATACGAGGTCGCCAATAACGATGAATTAAACGACCGTAAAACTGAACAGCTTTTAAGTGGCGAATGGTATGCCAATAAAGCAGAATCATTTTGAGGTTTATTGGCAGAATAACTTTTCTAAAATTAAAACTATACGTTCAGCAGTTTTACCATCCCAGTTATCAGGGATGCCTCCTTTTTGCCACTTTCCGGCAAACAAGTTGTTCAACGCAGGTTCCAATGCTGATGGGTCAGTACCAATTAGGTGATTTGTACCAACAGTCACAGTCTCGGGTCGTTCTGTGCTATCCCTCAAAGTCATACATGGCACTCCCAAAACAGTTGCCTCTTCAGTCACACCACCAGAATCTGTGATAACTGCCTTTGCATTCTTTACCAAATAATTGAATTCAAGGTATGGTTGCGGATCGACCATATGTAGGTTTTTTGGCAAATCTTTAATCTCTAAAAGAGTTTTAGCTGTTCTTGGATGAACTGGAAATATGATTGGTAATTCGTGGCTAAACTTTCCAACTGCAAATAATAGATCTTTGAATTTTTTTATTGAGTCAACATTGGACGGACGATGTAGGGTTAAAATTAAATATTCGCCAGAAACTAGCTTTAAATCATTCCAGAAAGATGGAGGTTTTAACCTATCTAAATTAGCCAACAAAGTATCGATCATTGTATTGCCAACGAAGAATATATTTTCTTTTTTCACGTTGGCGTTAATCAGGTTTTCGTTCGCAGTGGCACTTGTTGTAAAAAAGTAATTTGTTATTGAGTCTGTAACCATTCGGTTGATTTCTTCAGGCATAGTCCAATCACCTGAGCGGATACCCGCTTCAACATGAGCAACAGGAACACCCATCTTCTGGGCTGAAATTGCACAAGCCATGGTTGAGGTCACATCTCCCACAACAATGCAAAGTTGAGATGGCTCATCAATAAGCAATTTTTCATACTTTATCATTATTGCACCAGTTTGCTCGGCTTGAGTACCAGAGCCCACATCGAGATTAATGTCGGGTTGAGGTATATTTAATTGTTCAAAAAAAGAACCAGATAATCTTGGATCATAGTGCTGACCCGTATGTACTAGTCTGAATGTTAAACTCCCGCCATTTCTCTGACTTTTCTTTATCGCATTTATAATGGGTGCGACCTTCATAAAATTTGGTCGAGCACCTGCAATTATATCGATGAGAATCATCTTTGATTAGTCGCAATTTCTATGCTTACTTTAGCTATTTCAAAAATCTCTTCAATCGGTATCGGAGAAGGCGTCTTTCCTTTAATAGCGTTCAAAAAAGCTGAAGCACATTCATTTTGCCCCTTATCCTGTTTCCATAGATTCATTTTGGTAAAGCCTGGCCATGAAAAACCTTTCAATTTACGAAAATTATCTAATTGAAGTGCTCTCCCCTGAGAAAAAATCTCTAATCTTTCTTTAGGTAAAGATTTCGGACCATTTGCGAAATAATTAATCGCCCCGATTGAACCATCTTCAAATTTCAACCCTATTGACAAAGTATCTTTTGAATTCGAGTTCATTGAGTTTTGATTCCAGTCAAGAATGGGACAATCTGCTAAGAAACGAAGTAAATCAATAAAGTGACACGCTTCCCCAACAACTCGCCCTCCCCCCACATCATTATCCTGCGTCCAATGTTCTTCATCAATATGCCCTGCATTAACATTAAAAATGAATGATTTAGGACCTGATGTGCCCAAAAGTAATTGTTTAATTTTTTGTATTTGAGGCGAAAATCTTCGATTGAAGCCAACCATGATAATAGGTTTGGTTTTCGACTTGTTATAGACTGCCTTAATCTCAATTAGTTCCTCCTGTTTGAGGCATAATGGTTTTTCCACAAAGACATGTTTGCCAGAGTCTACTGCCTTAATCACAAAATCTGCATGGCTATTATGTCTGGTGGTTATAACAATCGCATCTGTTTTTGTGTCCTGAAAAATGGAATCATTATCAGTCGTAGTTTTCTCGAATCCAAATTTTCTTCCAGCATGCATACCGCTAACTCCATTTGCAGAAGCTACATTGATGAGTTTTGCACCAGATTTTTTAAACGCTGGTATTAAGGAGCTAGTCGCATAATTTCCAGACCCGATAAAACTAACACCAGATTTCTTAGTAGAATCGGAATTACTTGGATAGCTTTTAAAATTAACTACTCTAGACTCTTTCGTAATTTTTAGTCCCGGATATTCTAATAAAATTCCTAACGATGGAGAATCTCCACTAATTAATTCATAAGCATTCTCAGCATCATCAATAGAAAAGCGGTGGGAAATAAGCGGCTTAACATCCAATGATCCAGCAGCCATCATATCTAAAACTGCCTCAAAGTTTCGTTGTTCTGTCCATCGAACAAACCCAACCGGATAATCTTGCCCCTTTTCTTCATAATTTGGATCATATCTTCCAGGACCATAAGAGGCCGATACTTGAAAAGTTAATTCCTTTTTAAAAAAATCATCTCTGGATAAATCAAGACCGGTTACTCCTACTAAGACGATGCGACCGCGTTTTCGACACATCAAAGCTGCTTGATGAATTGGTTCACTGCTTTTGGTCGCCGCAGTTACAATCACAGCATCCACTCCCCTATCTCTTGAATACAAATTAGAAATTTTGAGCGGATCCTGACCAGCAGAAAGATCTACAACCTCTGCACCAAAATTCTTGGCCATTTGTAATTTTTCTTTATCAAAATCAATACCTAGAACGCGGCAACCATTAGCACGGAGTAATTGAACTGTCATTAATCCTACTAAGCCTAAGCCGGTAACTACAATCGTTTCCCCCAATGTTGGCTTCACCAATCGAATACCTTGCAATGCGATCGCTCCCAAAACAGTAAATGCAGCTTCTTCGTCAGAAACTGCATCCGGAACCTTTGCACAGAGGTTGACTGGAACTGTTACTGCTTCTGCATGCTTACCATTAGAAATCACTCGCTCACCTGCTTTAAACTCTGAAACTCCACCCCCAACTTCATCTACAACGCCCACATTGCAATATCCAACGGGCAAAGGTTGATCTAATTTGTTAAGAACTGCATCTAATGTTGGTTTTAGACCATCTGTTTTAATTTTATCTAACACCATTTTTACCTTATCGGGCTGCTGCCTTGCTTTTTCAATCCATCCAGCCTTGCCAAAATCAACCAGCATCCGCTCAGTGCCAGCTGATATAAGGGTTTGCGAGGTCTTAATCAATAAGGCAACTCGTGAAGTTCTTGGCACAGGAACATCGGCTACCTCAGTGATACCTGTTTTAAGCGATTGTAGAACTTGTTTCAAATGTAAGGTAATTTAGTAGCTACTTTCGTAATTTTACCATCATAAACAATCCCGCATTTGGCAAAACTCTCTTAATTAACCAACGAGGCCAAAATAACTTTGCTATTCTAAGAAAACCACCTCTATGCTTTTGTCCGACATCAGACTCCAGCAAATCACCATGAGTCAAAGGCGAGGAAATCGAAACATGTGAAAATTTACAAAACAACTCCCTGGCCTGAGTGTAAG
>Ga0209308_10002911_pt1 | contig 14424 bp, 15 predicted proteins | sample COGITO_mtgs_1204_3_FD_184806 | JGI IMG/M metagenome (GOLD analysis project Ga0209308, IMG submission 184806) | Pelagic marine microbial communities from North Sea - COGITO_mtgs_120405 (SPAdes) (version 2) | ecosystem: Environmental > Aquatic > Marine > Epipelagic ...
ACATACATGATTAAACTTCGCATGATGATTAATGAAGTATATAACGCGGAGAAAGTTATTGTGTCAGATGTCGAACATCAAAAGGGTGATAGCGAATGCGGTATCTATTCGCTATATTATATTTATAGTCGGCTAAACAATATTCCATATAGTGATTTTGACGGCAAAAAACTATTCACTGATGAGTATGTCAAGAATTTCCGCAAAGTCGTCTTTTCATGAGCTTTTTAATCTAAATTAAAAACATCTTGTTTTTTTCATATATGATATCGAAAGGGTTATCTCGTTCATTGATTGCGCTTTCGAGAGCTTTCGCGGCGACCTCAGCTTTATTAGCATCGGGTCGCATCTCAGCATTAAACTCTTTTTCAAACTTCTTAACAAACCCAATCATCTTACTCCGAAATGAAATGACTGACTCGTGGAAGATCACGGGCTGAAGTTTAGAAGTTTGTTCAACGAACTCTTCATAGAATACATTATGGATAGCAGTTGAATAATCCCCATTCGTCGAGTTTTTCGCGACGTTAAGGGCTCTCGCTCGGATAACCGCTATAGGCGAAGCGACACGGCTAAGCTCAAACTCACGCGGTGGTCGAACGTGTTTCATGATATCATCATTAATGAGATGATTAATATACCATGTGGCCGGGATACCCGATATAATATGCATAAACTTCTCAACTGATAGTTTAAGAGATCTTACCGTTCCATTATCAATATACGCTACATAATTTGAAGGGGTAATTTCACATGATAGAGATGAAACATTTACCCTTTTCTTAAGCAAATCTATTTTTGATCCGCGATCATATAAGGTTGCACGTGGAGTAGTATTGCTTTTTACAGCCTTAATTGTTTGAAGAGACAATGAATGATCTCCAAGACTACCATTGCCAATATTACTGGCTTCAAGAGTCTTATACTCATATATCGATGACACTTCAATATGCAACACAAATCGAGCCGCATTAATATTGAGCTTTGCTATTGGTCCCACGGTTGCGTCTGCCAACCCGTATAGATTACACGAGAATAATAATGGTAAAGGGCTTGCCAAGGACATAACACTCTCCTTAACGCTTTCGTTCTTAAAGTAAGCAGTTGCTTGAGGAGGCATATTCATTTTTGCTAATATTGGCGCTAGTTTATTAATCGGTATCTTTGAAGATACAATATTCTCCCATTTCAAAGACGCGATATCGGCGCGCACCTTCTTATCAGAAAACACCTCACGACATTTCTCAATTAGATCGCGAGTTATTACAAATGAATTAATCACTTCTTCAATTCGTCTATCACTGGTTGAAGTAATTTGTTCTTCAATGTCGGCGACATTTAGCAGTTCATCAACTTTATTAAATTTATCTATTGCATCCATAAATAAATTATAGAACGACAGTGTTGATTGTTGTACCTTCATATTTGTATAGATATCACTAATACTAAGTGATAATTCAATAACACGATTTTTTCTCTCTGAATCATTTATGACTTGAAAATTAGAGACGATCAGCTCAAGACTCTTAAGAGTCTCTTTAATTATGTCGAGTATCATACCTATACAATATAACACACATCTTAATATGATACATATTAAGAATATACATCTTCAAATGTATCGTATCATGAGTGAAGCTGTCCCGGTTATCCCTAATATCCATCCAGATCACCGCCGACCCGAAACATATGGACATCCAACGCAGCCAGATGTTCAACCGCATATGGGGTATCCACCACAACCTATGATTCAGCAGCCCGCGGTGCAATCTACAACTTTGCATGCTAATCCTAACCCACATAACACAGGAATGCCAGTTGATTATACTCCATATACTCCGATGACCCCTCAAGAAAAGCCCCATGAAGTTAAGGAGAAGAATGATTATAAGATTCTTATTGTGGCCGTTGCATTTGTCTTGGTGATTCTTATCGTGGCCATTGTGTATATGGCCACCCAAACAGACTACTTTAAGAAGGATATGCCACAGCATCAACAATCGCAGACAATTAAAAGCACACCTTTAAGAAAGGAGCCGGAGCCGGAGCCGGAGCCGGAGCCGGAGCCGGAGCCGGAGCCGGAGCCGGAGCCAGAATCTGAAGAAGACTCTTCAGATGAGTTGGATGCGCAGTTAGCAGCACAATCAAAAAAAAGGCAAGAGTCTGTTGGAGTGAAACAAAAGAAGAGATTAGATTTGATTTACGAGAAAGTCCAAGAAGCATCATCAGCCGAAGGCGAGTCAAATGTTGAGGAGGAAAATGAAGATCATGAAGATGAAGATGAAGATGAAGATAAAAATGAAGATGAAGAGGATCCCGATATGACACCACCAGAACAGTCCGATACGCGGCAAAAGACGACACCAGAATTGAATCCTGAACCGATTATTGTGTCGGTTCCTAAGTATGTAAGAGATATGGCGGACACACATGAAAATGAACATGAAATGCTTTACCATCTATCAAATAGCACGGTTGATATCAGCATCGTTGATAAGATCATCCAAAGCGACTTCGATAACAAATCGCTTGACAGGTGGAAGAACACGAAAGGTTTCCAGACCCGATATACAGAATTTCTATCAATGAATCATGTGTAATATAATATTAATAATCAATATACATCATACATCATACTACATGTTTTTTTAGTCTATATAAAAATTGAAAGCGATTTCATTTAAAGAAACAGGTGGATATAGACATCAAGCAGAAACAATGGTTCAGAAGCAAGAAATCGCAGGAATTATCATGCCCCCAAGTCGGGTTAATTCGATTCTTGATAAACTCGGAATCAATGCCCAATATGAAGAGGTCAAGAAGATGCTCGATGATCTTAAGGCAAACAAGGGAGCTCTACATTCATTGCCCTCTGATACACTTACATGGGTGTCATCTTACAATAGTCAGGTCGATGAAAAGACTAAGGAACCTCTTCATTATACCGCTAATGTTGATATTAGTATTGTCCTGAAGGATTTTGAGAAAGCGCGCTTCCGTATTAGCGACCGAACCCCGGTTGCACTTGCCGCGCTTATCGACAGCCTTGTTCATGACATTGCTATTCATGCAATTAAGAACACGGTTGCCGCCGATCGCCGTATTATTAACACACATTTCTTTCTCCAGGATTTTGAGAATTGTAATGCCTACCCAATGATTTGTGCATTGGACACTTACAAGAATCTCGTTGATGCGGCCGAACAACCCGCCGCTGAGGAGACTGTTGCAGCAACAGAGGATCCCGTACCTATTATTGATGAGACAGGTCCTAAGCACAACAACTCTCTCAATGTGTTTATTCAGCGTATCTTTGTCGCGCATATTGGCACACACCCTACACCTGACGGAAAGACCAAACGTAGTTTGAGTATTTCACAGGTGCTTATGGACAATCTTAATGATGTGCTTACCGAGCTAATTAGTCAGCGCCTTGTTCGATTTGGCCGACTTATGTTGAATGCGCGTAAGGTTCGCACACTCTCATCTGAGAATATTGTGAGCGCTTATGAGCTTATTTATCAAGACTTCGGAGAGAGTGATCTTTACAACTGCAAGCCTCATTTGGTTTGTTGTGAGAAGGCTGTTGCCTCTTCTGATGCTCACCGCTCTGCTCATAATGAGTATGTTGCAGCGTGCAAGGCAGCAAAGGAGACGGGTGCCCCATCGCCATCCTTTGATTCCGAGTCTTTTAAGACTGATCTGCCAACCTTTGAGGTTATTAATGTTGCACCCCGCCCCTTCAAGACTCCTAAGCCGAAGCCAGATACCGCAGATGTGGCAACCACACCAGTTGAGGAAACACCAACTGAAACCCCAGCCGTCGCAGCAACACCAGCCAAGCGAGGAGGTCGCAAGAAGGTCATCCAGGCAGCTGATGTGGTGAATACTGTAGTCGCTGCATCAACCCCAGCATCGGCTTCTACAACATCAACTCCACCTATTAATGGAGTTCGCCGCCGCGCAGGTCGCCGCCCCGCCACAACCGCTTAAGGTGTATTATCGAAAATGAAGTTTTCGTATTTTTTGACAAAAAAAGATACGATGATACGATGATACGATGATACGATTATTATTTAATTTCCATTTGGGCAAACTGTTTTTCAAGAGCATGTGTTTCAGATGGAGTATGCACTATATTTCGACGACGGATGCCGCCGAAGAATCGTTGAAGAATATTTGGTTTAACGTCATGCTCCTTATTGGGCTCTGTAATGATTTGAATATCTAAATTATGTGAGATCAACCATGGAATAATATCATCAACAACTGACTCATGATAAAACTCTGACCCACCACCCAGATCAATATGACGAGGTGCAAAATAATCTTTCGAATCAACATCAAGTGAATATCGTTTAGATCGCGACTGGACCTTACATTTAATAACAAGAGTGTATTCCCCTTTGATTATTTCACCAGTTTTGTATGTCGATTCGCGCCCTTTTAGATTCTTTGTTTGGCCAAGTTTAACCGCGCTATGCTGGTTCCACCATTCTGTGCGGCGAACATACCAATAAAATGTATAACCCATATTGATTGTACTATATTCCATTATATCGAAAAAAATCAGCTAATTAATGAAATTAGCAAATGACTGAACAGTGATCAGCATAAGAGCAGACAACATAGTCAATGTGTATGAAGAAAACACATGTAATGCATGATATGATCATCATCCACATGTGTCCAATATACATATTCACAAACAGTGAAATGTATTGAGAGATATTGTAGAGATAGACGCTGATGACAATGTTCTCAATTCGAGCGCAAAGCGCGCAGTAATCGCTCGATGAGCTCAACATTCGCGCTGACACCCCAACTCCGAACAATAACAAGAACAGATGAATGACTGATCCATAATAATATGCGGCACTTCCGTGGATGAGCGCAATGCCAAACATATGGATCGCAAAGTAAGTAAAGGAGACGGAATACATCTCATGCAAATCTTCCATAATTAGCGCCATAATCATATAAATAAGACTATTCAACTTTTATATCCGTGTGTTAAAAAAAATAAACGATGGAACATCTAATCAAATGAATAAAGCTCGTTCAACATCATTTTTGGTTTAAAAACAAGAAACGTACTCAGTTGGATTTATCGACCTTCTTCGATCCAAATGGTGGAGTTCCAAATGGTGGAGTTCCAAATGATGGAGTTCCAAATGATGGAGCTATTGAACACGGGGCACCAAATGATTCCGGTTCTAGGTCCATAACTGGCATCCATCCTGCGTTCTTATAAACACAAAGTTCCTGAGCAGGAGCACCGTCTAAAAATTCTTTAATTGAAAGATATTTCATATCCCCATGTTCCTGGATCATTTTCCTATAACAACAGTAATGTCCAACTTTGGATCGTTCAACGATAGAGACAGTTTCTCCATCTTGAAGCAGATCCGAGATCTGCTTTTTAGGCTTCGAAGTGTCTCTATAACCTTTCTTGGCCATTTGGATAAACGTCTTCATATCAGCTAGAGATCCTTTCCAGTTCTCTCCGTCTGCTTCGAAAATGCAAGGAAGAATATCCATCACCTTTTCGGGTTTGACAACAGGAATCACCCAATGGAGAATGAAAATATGCGTTCCAATTTTCATTCTGATGTTTGATGAACATTTTCTTGGATGTTCAACCACAACTTTCATGTGAAAGATATTTACCGATTTATCGGTAATAAATTCTCGGTAAATCGCGATGAACTTCCTCATAACTATATTAAAATATTACGATTCATTTTTTCTTCTAACTAAAAATTGTATCGTAATATGCAATAAAATGACTGCTGGATGGATTTGCGCGTTCAACTGCGAGGCTTTCAAGCCAGGCACTTTTCTTATCGAGACTTCCGCGAAGCACCCGAATGAGAAACTCAAGACTTTGAATACTCACACAATTGCAGGCATGAAGTACTCGATTGCGACCTTTGTTAAGGTTTCAGATATGAGTGCCAAGATGAACATTATTGCGACTCTGTTCGAGACAGCGTGTGTTGTTAATCCGAACGTCTTCAAGGTTGATTTGACAGAGATTCAAAAGATGTTTGCTCTTATTGGCACTCATGAAGGAAATGCTCCAGGTCGCCCGATTCGAGACATGTCATCTGTTCTCTATGATGGTCAAGCTGTCATTCATGAAGACACCGTTAAAGAGCATGAATGGATCGGTGTTTATTCCGCAGCAGATAATATCATTTACCATGGCATAAAAGAATATACTTCACCAAGCAGATTTGCCATGGCCCATTATAATGCGACTCGCGGTGAAGAAAGATCCGCCAATGGTTGGATTGAGTGTCGTGTTATCGTAAATGGTAGATGTGTTATTCTTGACCATCTTCCGAAGAAGAGTTAAGTAAGCCTATTTTTTTATGATCAAAACCTATCCCTTTATACTGCATCTACCATATTCACGCATATTGTCAAGTGGAAGACTGCACCGAGGCTCTCGAAGCGTTTGGTCAAACTCATGAACGAATCACCGAACTGATCTACCGGGTTCCGGACCTGATCTAATAGTTCAGGTCTTTTTTTTTACCAAAAAATACGAATATAATCGAATCGAATAGATTCGAATAGATTCGAATTCTATTCGAATCTAATACACGTCTTCGTCGCCGTATGTCCAGTTCGATGCGATACCATCTCGGATGACAATAGCAACAGCATCGATTTCTCGCAGCCAGGTAGAAGCGCCCTTAAAACGCTCATTTGGCTTAATCTGTAGATCAGCTAATTCACGCCGCAAATCCTCAAGCTTCTCACGGCGCTTAGCATTAGGCGCTGCGAGACGCTGAGCATCTGTCAAATTCAATAAGAATGAGTAAGATGCACCCTTCATAAAGTACTCTTCAAGCTCATCGTAAGGCACATAAAGCGGCTGCTCAATATGAACATGGTTCAAGCATCGATAGCCGGCAGCGGCTAATATGGCATCGGCTTCGTCAGCCTTCTTGCCTGCAATACCGTACTTAGCATAGTGATCAGCATATTTAACTATTTGCTCATACATGTCAATTAGATACTGCAATTGCAGTATGCGTCTATCAATTCGATCAGCATAAAGCTGCTTACGCTTCTCAAACCATGTCATAAGAACCGCGGTATAATCGATACCATACTCTTTAACAGTTCCATCATTCACCATGTTCAAATGAGTCGTAAGTTTAGCAAAACACTTGAAGTAATGTGTAATGTAATCTAATTCGGGATTCTTATTGCCTTGCTCGGCTTGAATTTCTCCCAATGAACCGGCCTTGAGCTTAATCTCAATATCGACTTCATGTGCCGATGTTTCGTTGCGAATCTCGATAACATTCTTGTCATCAATAAAGTTCTCAACATAGTCATTAGCCCATACACCGTACGGCAGATCTTTGATATGGACTGTCATAGAATCAGTGTTAATACCAATATCACCATTAATAAGCATCTTAGCACCATCTTCACTCACATTACATTTTGTGCGTGGAAACCATGACTTCATAACTGGATGCGCGAGTGCGTCAGTCATAATCAAACTCTTAACATTGGCGACCACTTCATTAATATTACGCGCAAACACATCGGTCTTCCATCCTGCCGAGACAGCGTTAAATGACTCAAGAATCGCCATGGGTAGAACTGGTACGTAATAGCATGGCTGGCACTGCACACCTTCATCAAATACATAAGGTAGCAGAAAATCATCAACAACGGGGAACATCGCATCACACAGTTTCTTATTGAGAGCAACAGAAATGTATCGAGGCTGTGCCTTGTGCTTAACACCTGTGCGGCGCGATCCAAAATTACCCTTTCCATAGAGAAGCGGTAAATTCTTCGAACCCGGAAACGACTGCGCCATTTTAATAACAGTCTCACTTAGAGACGCATCACCGTGGTGATAATGCATCTCAGACGTGGCATATCCAGTAAATTGATAAACCTTCATTGGGGTATTTGCCTGCTTAAACTTCTTTCGTGCAGCAGCTAGTGCCGATCGCGAAGCAGCGCGCAGACCATCATAAACATGAGGTAAATGGCGATCAGCGCACTCAAGATAATACTCCTTTGTTTCACATAAGAGCTGTTGAGAACAACTAATCATCTTATTGGCCGGCACATCATAAGGTATGATTGGTGTTGCAAACTCAATTTTCCGACCCGCACTTGCCTCATCAAACATAACTGTGAATAACCTATCAGAGTCTGCATCCAAACTATATGTGTAAAGATGATCGCGGAATCCAGTAAAGATAGCAATAACGGCAGCTGTGTCGTGGCCAGCCAGACCTTTGAAATACTCAACACGATAAGCACTCTCATTATTTGTTTCACTCCAACGTTTATATTCGGCATCGCTATAAAACATAAGTGTTTTCTCACCTTTTTTACGCGGAAACGCTTTAAGAATAGGCGTGGCAAATCGTTTGATAAAGCCGCGACGGATCAGCATCGGAAAGAACAAATGAAAGTAATTAAGAATCAAACCAAAGATATGGCCAACTCCATCAACATCCTGATCAACAGCGACAATGATTTGCCCATAAGCTAACTGCGCAAATTGTTTATCACCTTCAGGAGTCATTTCATATGTGTGTCCATAATTCAGATTCATAATCTTTGTTAGTGTATCCCAACGCTCATATTCGATCAACTTCTTTGATTTGACAATAACGTGTTTATCGCCAAGAGTCTTTATCTTAACTTCTTTACGTGCGTTCATTGGCTTTCCTCCCATATTGAAGTAGCCGTAATACGAGAATCCACCAAGGGCAATCTTCTTATTCGTAATACCATCTGCCACAAAGTCGGCCGCTGAGTCTCCTTCTGGAATAAATAGCGAACATTTCGCTCGTTCGGCTCCACCACTTTTCGTAGCCCGAACATACTTCTTCGCTTTAAGAACGCGCTTCTTCTTCTTTGCTTCACTATCAGCAACTTTCTGAAGAATTGTGAAATCAATCACTTTCGTAATTGCAAGACGAATCTTGTTAATTAGCGTATCGGGTAGCTTATGGCCTGGAAAGGTGCTAGGGCTCTTAAGTTGAGCTTTGCTTTGACCATTGTATTTCGGATCTTCAATCGGAGCACGTACGAAAATCATTAAATGTTTTAGTATTTCAGCATTACGCCAGGCATCCCATTTGAGAGTTTTCTTAATCTTTTCACGAATCTCCTTATTGAATAGTTTGTCAATAATATCATCAAGCAGAGATCCGCCAGCATGGCAATGAACGCCATTAACCAATAGCATATGCTTATGACCAATATCCGGTGCCATAAAGATAAACCCTTCGTAATCGTGTTTCTCGGCGGCCCCTCGTTCATCTTTCATCTTGAATGGAAACAGCTGAGCAACAGACCCGGGTGATGTAGAAGATGTAGTAGATGCGCTATCAACAACATCAAGCTTACCACGTGCGTTAATCGAAACATTATACCCGTCGGCTAATGCCATAGCCTCGACATAATCTTTCATACTCACATTAATAACATCGCCATTGAAAGTAATCGGCATTCCGTGATAAATAGACATATAAACACATCGCATGTAAATCAACTTAGAGATCATGTCTTTCTCAAGATCCGATATGGTATCGCCGTACCCGATTCGTGTATAGTCGGGTTTGAACGAGATTCGCGTAAATGAATTGTGAAATACGGGATCAATGTCCTTCCATGCTTTAACAATCGGCGCATTAATTTCATGCATACAGTTTTTCGACACTTGAACATAATACTTCTTTGACTTAGCACATGAACACTCAACTACAAACTGATTTGAGAAAGCATTGGTTAGCTTTGCACCGATTCCGTTTTTTCCTCCTGTAGTTTTGTGAGTGCGGTCATAATTGCTACTTGTACCGAATTCGCAGAAGACAACCTGCGCGTTATAAAGTGTTGGTTGCTGTTTATTCATTTCGATAGCGATCGTCGGACCGTCATTAAACACACTAATCACAGACCCGTCAAATCGCACATCGATAGTTTTAACTTGGCGTGGATATCGGATTTTCTGATCACCTGCATTGGTGATAATCTCGTCAATCATTTTGTCAAGCATCGGTACCATTTTGGTTGTTATGTTCTGCATAATCTTGGCTACACCGTCATAATATCGTAAGGATTGAGTTTGGAGCTCACATGAATCACCATAAACGTCAGGATTCAAGTGCGTGCGTTCTAACTCAGTTAGTTTGGTATAGACTTCTTCCGCGCCAGCCATGATGTACAATGCAATATAATATAATATATTTCAATTTTACTTAAAATGACAAAGATATATCCCCACCATGACAGAATGTATCTATTGTATAAAAAACGGAAACCGCTACATAATTGGTTCTACAAGCCGAGATATATATGTTAAGTTAAAGTCGCTTAATATAAACCGAGACAAAAAATATGAGATTTTAATCGCTAAAATTGTTAATAACGCCAAAGATAAGTGTATGATTATTAATAGTATTTTAGGTATCATAGAATATGACTATAATGTTATATTCAAATTATTTATGCTTATGGATGGCACTTATGTTGATGTCGAACATGATGAAGAAGCGGCATTATTTAAGTTCAAACTGTCATCTCCAATGTCAGACCATTTACCCAAGAAGTGATTGCTGCCTTTGCATAAATTTAGATACAGCATTTTCAACATTGAAGCCTGATGATGAGTTTTTTGCTCCGCCTGAAAATGCCGATAGTTTTCCAGTCTGACTCAATACGACAAGAATTCCAATAATCAAAACTAAAATCACAGCAATGATTATATATTTTTTTCCACTCTTAAGTCCCACATTACTAGAAGCAACAGCCGCCTTAGCCGCATTAGATGCGGCTGGCTCAATATTGCCAATAATAGATGCACCAGATGTACCAGATGTACCAGATGTACCAGATGTAGATGATTCCATGCTCTATAGTATAAAAAAATATATTTCTTCCAATCGAATGAAACACATTCGATTAGATTTCATTCGGGTGTCCGCGGATGACCAATCGATAACTGATTGCTGTGCCAGCGATCTCGCTTACATTAATTATCTTGACAATCTGGCCAATTTTCGCATTAATCCATAATGCCTGAGGATCGTTCTCAAGAATCTTCGGCATGTTTTCTTTGTTAATGTAGAATTTTTCAAGCTCAGCATACTCCTCATCAGAGCAAATCTCATGACGCGGAATACCTTGAACCTTTCGCATATCGACGGATATCAAATCTAGAGGATGATAAACAAATTTAATACTCTTTACCCGCGCACTTTTCTTAATGTTAAACTTCGGTGGGCGAGATCGAATAGCGAATATAATCATCATTTTAGGCTTTCCGATAGCGTTCCATAAATCTACAAATTTTGCAGTTTTTTGAAACACCTCACTAATTGAACTAAGCATAACATATGCAACATCATCACATGGGATAACGATATAATTCTTATTACAAACTTCAGTTTTGAATGTTGGTTCATCAATCGGAGGGTATATCATTGTATGCCCTCGAGCAGTAATAAATTCCTGAAGATTTGTATAACACCTCCATAGTTGATCAGTCGTCATGTATAATATGAATACTATGTATTATATTATACAATGTCATTCATTTTTTAAATTAATCAACAACATTCGCAATCAGCGCAAATGTATGAATAGTCAGCATCTTCACCATGAAAACACTCGGAGTCAGAACAAAGAATGATACAGTTATGTTTCTGTGCTTTCAAAGAACGAAGAATGCGTGCAAGAAGAAGCTTATTCATGTTTTGGGCATTCTCAATAAGGTGATTCTTCTCGTGTTGTGCCTTCAATTTCTTACCTATACGAATTGCATTAGCCCCGTATAATAGAACAACAAATTGCTTAGACTCCTCTTTTAGTTCATTAAAGTCTTTCCAAATCCTCTTAACAAACTCGGCTTCCTTATCCACAGGTGGTGGTACTGGCTTCGCTGGCGCGGCCACAACTTTCTTCTCAGCTTGCTTAGGTTCGGGGGTTGATGGCTTCGACGGCTTCGAGGGTTCCGGAGCAGGTGTAGCTTGCTTAGGTTCGGGGGTTGATGGATTCGACGGCTTCGAGGGTTCCGGAGCAGGTGTAGCTTGCTTAGGTTCGGGGGTTGATGGCTTCGACGGCTTCGAGGGTTCCGGAGCAGGTGTAGCTTGCTTAGGTTCGGGGGTTGATGGCTTCGACGGCTTCGAGGGTTCCGGAGCAGGTGATGTGGTAGAAGGGTTTGGGTCGGAAGCTCCAACGGGAGACTTCTCTTTTATCGTTGCATCTGAAAACGACTTCGGCTTTGAGTGTTCTACGTTCTCCATGAATATATTATATGATATATTTATTTAGATGAATAGTGGAATTTATTTATTTATTTTTTTATCATATGATACATATAGTTCGATTTATTTACACAATATCAGAAAAGATGCACGTAAGCAAAGGGGGTACAATATTTGATAAATTGTGTGGTGAAAGTATTTGTAAGGCAGCGAGTTGTGTGTTTAACTGGATGCTTGCCGTTGTTATTACCCTTCTACTGCTTGTTATTATGAAGATGGCGGGTAAGCTCCTATTCGACAAATTCAAGGCCAATTTCGTGGATATTCCAAAGGGTGCAAAATCAGCCAATGTTGCAGGTGCATCCGGACGCGATCGATCACGCTTTCATCAGGTGCGTAGTCATTCCGGTAGCGACCCCCGATCGCTTGCTGAGATTTCCGGCATGGAGAGGTACTCTGCACCGGAGCTGCCCATGTCCGCATACTGGCCTGTTGATGATGCTCTTGCCGAAGAGCAAGTGCGTTCTGCACACGGACCCGTAGATCGATCATTCTATGGTGAGGAAGGTGCTGGAGTTGATTATGTTTCCGAAGATATCATGGATAAGGTGGTTGAGACTACTATGCGCGAGCGCCCTCAGGAGGAAGAAGACCCTGAGACATCAGCATACCGAGAGTATGCACTTGAGACATCTAAAACCCCCGCCGCTGTCGCACCCGACTTCAACAGCGCTGAAGAGGAAATGCTTTCATAATTAAATCATCCGAATTGTAATTTTAAATTTAGAATTTAAGTAAGATTAGATTTCTAATTATTTTTTTATCACCTATTCATATAGTCATCATGAGTGATACGCGATATTTTGAATTTGAAAATGTTGATACAGAGCCCATCGCATCAAATGAAGCGACTAATGCAGTTGTTCCGCGTAGTGAATCTAATGCACCTGAATCGACAAATAAGCCATCGTGTTCATGGGGTGCAGTATCTATGGGTCTTGCTATTATTACTCTTCTTGTTGTCTGTGTAATTTTGCTACTTGAAGTTAGACGAATGCAGAAACTATCAAAGGTGGTGCCTGTAGAATCCGACTCACCATCTACTGATTCGCCTGATGTTGATACATTTGATGGTGAAAAGGAGCTAAGTCAGTCGCTTATGATACGCGATGCTCTCGGCATTCGTGTGCCACCCAGCGAAGATGCACTCATGTCCCTTGTAATGGAAAAAAATTAGAACCATGTTGATTCAAATCAATTTAATTAAAATAATCCATCAGTATCCATTTCTGCGATCGGTCTCGCCAATTCAGAAAGCGGTTCTTCAGAATCAACATCAGATTCAATACATAAATCAGATCTGTTAGCGCTAATCTTAGGAAAGGCTTCGCACAATGCCGCGATTTTTTCTTCTTTGCTATCACATATATCGTTAATATTATTAAACCATTTCGCGACTTTTTTCGCACATGATGCCATTTTCATCACACGCTCATCGTCTCGCTGCATTGGAATAATTTTAACATCAAAGATCTTATAAAACAGGTATCCATAAACATTCTGAGACCTGAACAATTTACTCGCATTTATGACCGCTGCTGCATAAGCTGCCGGGTCGCCATGATAAGCCTGCATTGGTGGGTGGTAATAAGCCTTAAGAGCTCCAGTCCGAATTGCCCGCATTGTGTTATTAAATGATGTAAAGCTCTGTGCTCCAACATCAACAAGCGAATGACTAAACTCACTCGCACCATAAACCAAGATCATACCATAACCAATCGGATATGTCAAACTCTTTTTACAGGTGCTATGATATTGAGTATCATAATCTTTTGTATCTACATTAAGTCTTAGATCTTCATGATCTACTTCTAGTTGACTTTCAAGTTCACGCAGATACTTGCGCTTCATATTCTCGATGTTATCCATATTAATTACTCGATTTTTTTGGTAATTTGAATTATTATTTTTGATGTTCTTTGTTTACTTTACTAGCCTTCTTTTAACAATCTCATTTTTAAGCCAATTTTCCCATTCAAAGAATATTTTATCACTATCTAAACTTCCAAACCGCTCTCTTACTTTTTCTGAGAGTTTGTGATATTGATCGTTTGCTTTAATGTTAAATTCTGCTTCAAGAAGTTCTGGGTCATTTAAATCA
>Ga0209308_10002913_pt1 | contig 14420 bp, 8 predicted proteins | sample COGITO_mtgs_1204_3_FD_184806 | JGI IMG/M metagenome (GOLD analysis project Ga0209308, IMG submission 184806) | Pelagic marine microbial communities from North Sea - COGITO_mtgs_120405 (SPAdes) (version 2) | ecosystem: Environmental > Aquatic > Marine > Epipelagic ...
TTGAATGGTTACAATACGAAACACTTTTACGCCATGACCGCCAGGCAGTTAGCTAATACCAAAAAACTCAGCTAACTTGAGGGTTTTAACAACAAGGATGATCAACCCAAATATCGACTTGGCAGCCATTTTACTCGGCGCAATATCTACGTTCGTCGCTCAGGCAAAGCGATGGGGCACGATTCCTGATACCGAACAACAGAATCTATAGATCACATCATCGGAGATTGCAGTGAAGAATCAACACATCGTTTCAGCAGGTATATTGGTTACAGTAGTACTTTGGATGGTTATCCCCCAGAGTGCCGAAGAACCCGATGAGAGCAATATGCCGACTGCCAGCGTCGTATTCGCCTTGCCTGAAGGCGAGTCGCTGGGCGAGAACCCAGGTAACTTCATCGTTCGCGCCGCCAGAATTGGTGAGCAGACCTATGCCGAGACGGTACGTGTGCGCGGCAGGACACAGGCTTTTCGCCATGTCGAGGTTCGCTCCGAACAGGCAGGCCGAATCGTAAGTGAGCCTATCCCCCGTGGCGCGCGCGTGCGCAAGGGCGACCTGCTCTGTGAAATCGCTACCGATGATCGTGATTCCAATTTGCTGGAAGCGGTAAGCAGGCAAGAACAGGCAGAATTTGAGTACGCAGCTTCGCGAGATTTACAGAGCAGAGGCCTGCAGTCCGACGTGATCGTTGCCCAGCTTAAGAGCGCCCTTGAATCTTCCAAGGCGGCCGTTGCGCGAGCCGAACTCGCATTACAGCGAACCAAGATTGTCGCCCCCTTCGATGGCATCGCTGAAACTCGTACCGTCGAGTTGGGCGATCTATTAAATGCCGGCGCCGTGTGCGCGTCGGTGCTTGACGATAGTCCTATGCTATTAGTTGGCGTCGTTCCAGAGCAGGATATAGGCAGCTTGCGCGTTGGTGCGAAAGTTAATGCCGAGCTGCTCACGGGTCAGCAGGTGACCGGCTCAGTGAGTTATTTGGCGCGGGCAGCGGACAATATCTCCAGGAGTTATCGAATAGAGGTAGAAGTCGATCCGGCTTTTACAGACATTCGCCAGGGCATCACAGCAGAAATCCTAGTAAATTCGGCCGACATTCAGGCGCATCTGATTCCCTCTTCTTCGTTGACCCTAGACGATAGCGGCAGAATCGGCGTTAAGGCTATCGGTGCAAATAACATGGTGGAATTTCACAACGTGACAATCGTTGGGGATAACACCAGTGCAATCAACCCAGGCGTTTGGGTCACCGGCCTGAGCGGCAACATTAACCTTATAACTCTGGGCCAGGAAGTTGTCTTTCCCGGGCAACAAGTAGAAAGCAATTTCGACTGGTCCCGCTAGCCCTACCCCTAATTCGCAGTATTGAAGAGAGCTACCTTCATGAAAAATTATATTGATGCCGCCGTTTCAAGAGCACGAACTACCTTAAGTGTGTTCGTGGCCATAATGATAACTGGCTTCGTTTGTTATCTAGCGATTCCGGCAGAGCTAAACCCCGACGTCGAAGTGCCTATAGTTATCACCACGATAATACATCAAGGCATTTCTCCAGAGGATGCCGAACGTCTGCTGGCAAAACCGTCCGAACTAGAGCTAAAGACAGTAGATGGCATCACTTCTGTCAGCTCCTTCTCTAGTGAGAATGCGGCTACTATAATCACTGAGTTCGACATCGACTTCGAATCTCAATTTGCATTAAGCGAAGTTCGCGAAGCGATCAATAGAGCCAAGGCACGCTTTCCTGCAGACACAGAGGAACCACTGATTCAGGAAGTGTCGGCGGCAACATTACCGGTAGTCCAAATCGCGATAGGCGGTAATGGGGTTCCCGAGAGAGTTCTATTGCAGGTAGCTGAAGAACTGCAGCGGGAGATAGAGATTCTGCCTACTATCTTGGAAGCCGAGATGGTTGGTAACCGCGAACAGCTGTTAGAGGCCGTTATTGACCCGGCTAAACTTGAGACCTACGGAATATCCAATGCGTCAATAATACAAACGGTAACCAGCAACAACCGGCTTATTCCTGCGGGTCAGGTAGATACTGGTCAGGGTAGTTTCTCCATTAAAGTCCCAGGATTAATCGAGAATGCCGACGACTTATTTAATCTGCCCCTATCATCGAATGCCGATGGCGTTTTGACCGTATCGGATATTGCAGATGTAAGACGCACTTTTAAAGACGCTACACGCTACTCCTATGCAAATGGTTCAGCCTCAATCTCATTAAACGTAATGAAGCGCAAGGGCACTAGTGTTACTGAGGCTATGGAACAGGTCGATATCGTAGTAGCAGAAATGCGCCCCAGTCTACCGCCCGCTGTCAGCCTCTCTTATATCAATAATACTGCGCCTCTGGTTATTGAACAGAATATGGGCCTGCAGGGTAATATGGCTACCGCTATGGTGCTTGTGCTAATTGTGGTGATAGCCTCTGTAGGCGTTAGGTCAGGGCTTTTGGTTACTCTTGCAGTCCCTTTCTCTTTCTTCTTCGCCTTCATCGTTATTCGCTTACTGGGATTCACCTACAATTTTATGGTGATGTTCGGATTACTACTCGGCCTGGGTATGCTTATCGATGGCGCTATAGTGATGGTCGAGTATGCAGATCGTAAGATGGCAGAAGGTCTCAATGCTCGAGATGCCTACAGAGCCGCCGTAGACCGTATGTACTGGCCTATCCTCGCATCGACAGCAACTACCCTTGCTGCGTTCTTGCCGATTATGTTTTGGCCTGGGGTTTCCGGACAGTTCATGAGCTACCTGCCTATCACGGTGTTCGCCGTTTTAATCGGCTCACTGTTCTACGCGCTTTTATTTGCCCCAACCATAGGCGCATTGATAGGAAAATCCAGCGCCGCCGATCAGGCCTACCTGCAAAATTTGGAAGATGGCGATCCGCTTAAGACCGGCGGCATCACGGCTGTCTATGCCAAGATTCTAGGCTTTGCAGTCCGCTCTCCTCTGGCTGTATTTTTCACCAGCATCGCCAGTCTAGTAATTATCGTCATGGCCTATGGTCAGTACGGTAAAGGCGTTGAATTCTTCACGGGCGTAGAGCCAAGTCAGACCCAAATTCAAGTCTTCGCTAGAGGCAACTCCTCTCCGGCCGAGCTGCGAGATGTCATGCTAGATGCAGAGGCTCGCATCCGCGAAGTCGGTCATTTCAAGGGCATCGTTACTCAGTCCGGTGCAGGTCAGCAGCTAGGAGGCGGTCAACAGGCGGCTCCAGATCTTATTGGCACAATCTTTCTCGAGATGACGGATCGCCGCGATAGAGATATCGATGGCTTCGAAGTGGAAAACCGCTACCGAGACGCTATCGCCAATTTGCCTGGCGCAAGAGCAGAAGTAGTTACTATTGAACAAGGCCCACCAGTTGGAAAAGCGGTGCAGCTGGAACTGTCCGGCGACGATCTAGAAGTACTCTTCGCCGAGGCTGCTCGTATTCGCAATCATATGGAAAACGAGATGACGGGGCTGATCGATGTCGACGACACAGCACCGGTACCGGGCATAGAGTGGGAAATCGTCGTTGATCGCGCCAGAGCCGCCATGTTTGGCGCCAACATGACCGAGATCGGAACAGCCATTCAATTAATGACCAATGGCGTGTTCATGGGTGACTACCGACCAACGGACAGCGAAGAAGAAGTCGATATCCGAGTGCGTTACCCGGCGGAATATCGCGGTCTTGAGCAGATGGACACGATTCGCATTAACACGGCGAGTGGTGATCTGGTTCCGATAAGCAGCTTCGTCACCAAAGTAGCGAAACCCGCAGTGAGCTCCATTCAGCGCGTCGACGGAGAGAGGGTTGTCTATATTCGAGCGAACCCAATGCCTGGCGTTGTTGCAGACAATAAGGTGCAAGAATTAGAACAGTACATGGAAGAGACACCAACCGCGCCGGGGGTAACTTATCTATTTAGAGGCGCAAATGAAGAGCAGGAAGACTCGGCTGCCTTCTTGTCTTCTGCTTTCGCCCTCGCTATGGCATTGATGGCGATATTGCTGGTTACTCAGTTCAATAGCTACTATCAGGCACTACTGATACTCTCCTCTGTATTGTTATCTACTGCAGGAGTATTGCTGGGACTACTCATCACAGGCCAGACATTCAGCATAATACTGACAGGCATAGGCATCGTTGCCCTGGCCGGAATTATTGTGAACAACAATATCGTTCTGATCGACACCTTCAATCATCTGAGGGAACAACACAAGGACTGGTCGCTCAGGGATATTATCGTTCACACCGGCGTACAAAGGCTACGCCCGGTTTTTCTTACAACCTTTACCACAGGCTTTGGCTTGCTCCCATTAGCCATGCATGTGTCAGTTGACTTAATCGGCGCCGAGATCGAAGTTGGCGGCCCGATAACATCACAGTGGGTAAGCCTGGCCTCGGCAATCGTATTTGGCCTGTCTTTCGGCACGATTCTGACACTGGTGGTGACTCCGGCCATGCTCGCTCTACCAGACCGTCTTCGCTCATTGTTGGGCAATCTGCCTGGTATCCGAAAGCCTGAGCCTAGCCTTAGCCACTAGACTCAGCGGGGTTCTCACTTCTGCGCTGCGGCTGATTCTGCCACGGGTTTTGGCCGCCAAATTCACTGTACGCGGATTTGCGTTCGTGTGAGAATACAGCCTTGTTCTCAACCGAAATGGTTCATTGATGGGGCTTTTAGTCACATTCTTCGCTGCCAGCATCTTCTTTTCTTTCCTCTGTTCGATCCTAGAAGCAGTATTGCTTAGCATCACCCCTGCCTATGTAGCAGCGCAGGACAGAGACGGCACGGCCATATCCAAAAAACTCTCCCGTTTCAAAGAAGATATAGACCGCCCACTTGCCGCTATCCTCACCTTGAACACTATCGCTCACACTGCCGGGGCAATAGGCGTAGGCGCTCAAGCGGCTGTTATCTTCGGCGCAACCAAGATCGAAATTTTCGGTTTAACAATTATCAGCTGGGAGGGGTTTATCGCAGGAGCGATGACTCTAGCAATTTTGATATTCTCGGAAGTAATTCCGAAGACCCTGGGCGCGAACAACTGGCAGGCCTTAACCCCTCTATCCGTCAGGCTTATAAATTTACTTATGCTAGTTCTTGCCCCAATGATCTGGCTGAGCCAGCTCATTACAAAGAATCTAAAGAAAGACAAAGATAAGCCCGTTCTGAGCAGAAGCGACTTCCTGCTAATGACCGAGCTCGGCAAAGAAATTGGTATCCTGAAGGAGAGCGAACAGAAGGTAATCAAGAACCTGCTGCGCTTTAGCCGGATATTAGTCAAAGATGTGATGACACCGCGTATCGTAGTTGTTACCGAGAATGGCACTACCACCATCCAGGATTTTCATGACCGTAACGCGGAGCTGCCCGTCTCACGAATTCCCATCTATCAGGATAGCAACGACAAGGTTACCGGTTATATTCTTAAGGACGAATTACTGCTCAGTCTTGTAGAGGGCAAAGGAGATCAGGAGCTGAATTCCTTGCGCCGCGACATAATCATTACCCATAGCGCCAGCCCGATACCCGACCTGCTCGACAAATTCATTCTGGAGAATGAACACATCGCGCTAGTCGTCGATGAATATGGTGGCACAGAAGGCATTGTAACCATGGAAGACATCATAGAAACCCTGTTAGGCATCGAGATAGTCGATGAGATGGACAACGCCGAGGATATGCGTGCTCTCGCAAGGAAAAACTGGGAGGTCCGGGCTCACAAGATGGGTCTGCTACCAACGGCTAAAGAAAAAAATGCGAAGCCTTAGTCTGCACAGGGCAGCGCAGACCTAGTGCCAGCATCAAATCACCTTAGCCACTGAGCTGCTGAATTACCAGTGACACATTTTACTACCAAGCGCTCGCTCGGTTTTTCCCTAGCGAACTCTACCAGTAATTCAAAGAAAAACCGATCGAACGTTCAGTAACAGGCTAATGCGCTAGGCATTGTGACAAATTGTAACCCCTTAGTTACTCTCGAAGGGTCTGTGATAATATTTTTCCACTTTACGATTTAGCGCTATGAGGGATATATCGCAGGGTCTGTAAAGAGCTAAAGCTTGGAACTTGGGAGTTTTTCTTTGTTCCCCCCCCTTTTCTTATAGCATTGAGAAGCTTTCAAGTTTCCACTTTAGCGCCTTAACCTTTCCCTGTTGCCAAGCTTATTCTCTATTCGAGCGCAACGCGCAACTCCCAGCATCAATACATCTCGTTCGAATAATCGAAGGCAATCGATCTGCTTTGAGTCGAATCCTTAGGATAGAACTTAGGGAAGTGAGATTGCTAGTCTACGCTGACGAAGACTCTACCCTTGCTCTCACTATAGCTGGGTCTACGAGGATTTGAATCTACCGGCTGTTGCGGGTGTCGACGTCGCATTTCGCGGTTGAGATCGGATGCGAGAAAAAGCTCCCTCTCACAGATTTTTATATTCTTCTCCAGCATCGAAAAACGAGGGTCTCCAAGTGACAGAGTATTTTCCGCCACCCGCATCCTAAGCTTAAACAGCTTGTTGGCTTTCTGCAGATGCTGAATGCGATTTCCATCAAGATTCACATTAAACGCGGTGATATGCCAATTACTTATCTTCTTAAGCCCCTGCTCGAGACGTAGGTCGTCAGTGGCATAGAGCCGCAGGTAGAGATGCTCCTGGTAGGCATAATAATTATTCACTTCTTCCCAATTCTTCAGGGCAACTTCGGAGGAAATAATACTATCGATGATAGAAATCTGAGATTCGTGATAAAGCCCTCTATTTACCCTCGCTACATGCAAAGCCTGCTTAAAGAAGGATAAGGCTTGCTGAAACTCGCCAGCCGATTGGCTCCGCCTGCCGAGGTCTTGAAGCGGCTCTATCTGGCGTTGATCGTAGGCTCCAAAGTCCGTATCGAGTTCTGTGATTACCCTTGAAATGGGATCCACAGACGGCACCAAGTCCTCGGTCATAATGACTGACAGCCCCTGAGCGAATGTGTTATTGGAAAAAAGTGCAATACTTAGCGATGCGATCAGCGTCGCTAGCAGTTGAGGATTGAATGAATAATCTGTTGGATTCAGTTGCTCTATTTTCATCATGACTCTGCGCCACTAATGAAAATACTATGGCGCAAAAAAATGCAATGTTCAATCAGATTCGGCACTTATTTTACAAAGTCGCAAAAGTTTTTTGATAAAAATAAATTATAAATCCTTTAATAACAAAGAGATAAAAAAGGCTTCGAATATAGAGGGGTTTTGCGCTTAACGGTAGGTGCGATTGGCAATCAGCGATTCTGCAAGAATTAGAAGCATAACCAGGCATAAAACCCACCACCAAACTCGTTGCGGCCGCTCCAATTCTTCTATCAGCTGTGCCGTTCTTACCTCTCGAGATTGATTCGGCTCGGTATCGGGATTGATGATCTGGTCATACAAGTTCGCGACCGGAGTACGACTGAAATTCGATTCCTCGGGTATGCCATTTACCGCGAAGCTGACCAAATTACCGTCAATTCTCGCATTGATCATACCTGGGGTAGTCGCCGTGGTTACAAAATTATTGTTGGCGAATTGAATAGCGCTTCCGGCTGCGTCAGTAGCCTCGATAGATTGAGCCACTCCCAAGGGGTCTAGATCTAGGCTATCCCCAATCTGATAGGCTCGCTGCTTTGGGTTCTGCTGCACCAAGTGTCTGAGCGTTTCATGCACGAAGGGCAGGAACAGTCCCTGTAGCGCCAGGTTATTCCACTCCAGGTCCAGTGATGAGGCAAACAGGATCACCTTACCCTGGCCCGCACTACGCTCTAGAAGAGCTGGTTCGGTATTATCGAACTGCATTAGCACATCGGCGTCTTCATCGGCTAACAACGACCAGTGATTCTGAAACCGGGCTGACCAGTCACTGCCAAGAGGGCTCAGTATTGGATGACGACGATCAAAATCCGCTATAACCAGATAATCATCAAGCCCAAGCTGCCCTCTGCTTTGAATGATAGCAGGCGCTATCTCGGCAAATTGTCGATTGAAAACCTCAGGCGTTACTCTGTCTGCTGGCGCCAATAGCAGACTACCGCCCTCTCGAACATAGCTAGTGAGCGCTGCCGCCTGACCGCCGCTAAGATCACCAACATTCAGTAGTACCGCAACATCGTTCTGTCGCAAATTAGCCATGCTAAGCTCGCCAGGCTCAATTGTCTGTAACACGAAAGGTGACTGCGACGCACTGCTCACAGCGAGACCAAACCAATGCCCTTCATCATCGAACCAATCGTCTGATGCCTCACCGTTGACTAACAACACGCGGATCTTCGGCAAGACATCAACTGTGAAGAAATAGGAATTGTCGACAGCAAAATTATCGCCACTCACCCGCACCTCACCCGTGTGCGTTCCCTGTGCGTCAAAGCTGGCAGAGAAAGTGACTACTTGCTCGGAACGATCTGCCAGATCGACAGGCACCCGCTCGATTAAGTCCCCATCAACATAGAGGCTAACATCGCCCTGCTCTAAGTACAGAGTGCCGGTAGAGCGCACTCGAGCTAAAATTTGCTGCTCGGCCGCATCTTCCAGGAGTTGTTCGGGGGATCTCACATCGGTTAGCACGAGGTTGCTACTCTCCAGCGCCGCTACATCTATGGTATTAAAAGCAGTGCCCGGAGAAAGCTTCCAGCCCTCCTCAGAATCATTCATAGCGATATCCTGAAAATCACTAATCAGATAGACGGCGCGATTTTCATAGCGCGAGGTTTCAAGCAGTTGATCGGCTAGACGTAGATTAGGCATATAACGCGTAGTGCCATAGCCTGGCTCGTCGAAGCTATTGATAAGTGATCTGACGCTATCGATATCAGTACTCAACTCGCGCACCACGTCGGCAGAGTTCGAGAACGCTATCAAGGCAACTTCATCACCGGAGGTCATTCCAGCAAGCAGGTCGATAGCCTCCTGTTTTGCCTGATCAAAATTATCCTCATAGCGCATGCTCATCGAGAGATCGAGCATGATCACCGCGGACATGGGGTCTGCATCAAGCAGTCGCGCCACCGTCTGATCAAACAGTGGCCTCGCGAAGGCGAATACCAACAAGGCGATAACCGCCGATCTGAGTGCTAACAACAACCACTGTTGGATATGTTGAAAGAGGATCAATTTCTTGGAGGTTTTCTTAAGGAAACGAATTGTACTGAACATCACCTTTGGCGGTTTTTCCTTGCGAATAAGATGAATCGCTACAGGAATCAGCGCCGCCAACAGACCAAGTAGAAATAGAGGAGTCAGAAATACCATTTAGAAGCTCTTCGCTCGTTTGCTCATATAGGCTGACAGGGCCGCATCTAGAGGCTCGGACGTGTTCATGAGACAGTAGTCAACACCGCTACGCTGACACTGCTTCTTACAGAAGGCGAGAAACTCATTGAGGTTCTCAAGATAGGCTTTGCGGATGGCTGCCGGCGTAGTGATGAAACTCTCATCGCTTTCCATATCCACAAACTCTGATGCCTCGTTGAAAGTAAAATTCAGCTCAGCATCGTCCATCACATGAAAAACTATGACGTCGTTACCCATTCCGCGCAGATTCTGTAGAGTTTTTATCAGCCGGTCCTCGTCATCGAGCATATCCGTAATCAGAATGACCATACTCTTTTTATTTAGCGAGGCTGCCAGGTCAATCAAGGGCTTCACTGAGTCGGTTTTCTTTCCCGGCTTAATTTGAGCGAGGGTTCGCAATATTTGCATCAAATGTGGCTGCCTACATTTCGCAGGAATATAGTTGTTAACCTTATCATCGAAAGTAATCAAACCGACTGCGTCGCGTTGCCTATTGATAAAATAGGCTAAGGCTGAGGCCAGTGTAATGCCATAGTCCAGCTTACTCGTTTCTCCCGAGGAATAAGACATAGAAGCACTGGTATCCAGTACAACCATACAGCGAACATTCGTCTCGTCCTCATACTGCTTGATATAAAACTTTTCGCTTCGTGCATATAGCTTCCAGTCTATATGCCGCATATCGTCACCACGGTAGTAGTGACGATAGTCATTAAATTCCGGGCTAAAGCCTCGATTTGGGCTTCTGTGCAGGCCCGAAAGGAAACCTTCTACGACCACTCTAGCTCTAAGCTCGAGATTATCGAGCCCGGCGAGGACTGAAGGGTCTAGAAAATTTAGCGAGTCAGACATTACTGTTCCGTTTTTCGATGATCAATCAAGGCAATTATAGATTCGAACTCGGCTCGGGCACTTCATCGAGCAGGCGCTTGACCACATCGTCGGTTGTAATTCGTTCTGCCTCGGCATGAAAATTCAGTAAGACCCTATGGCGCAACACAGAGGGGGCTAGTGCGCGCACATCGCCGTAGGACACATTATAGCGACCGAGTAACAGAGCCCTTACCTTGCCCGCCAGAATGAGATTCTGAGAAGCACGAATACCTGCCCCCCAACTCACCCAGTCTTTTATGAACTGTGGCGCGTTCTCGGACTGCGGCCGGGTCGCATGCACTAGCCTGACCGCGTATTGAATAACGGCCTCAGCGGCTGGAACCTGTCGCGCTATACGCTGAAATTCGAGGATATCCTCCCCACTTAACGGATGGCTCAGAGCCGTGTCATTCGTCTGCGTGGTGCTACTCACCACTTTCACCTCGTCTTCTTCCGTGAGATATCCAAGTTCAATCTTAAACATGAAGCGGTCGAGTTGAGCCTCGGGCAGCGGATAGGTTCCCTCTAGCTCTATCGGATTCTGCGTGGCTAGTACGAAAAATGGTGCCGACATAGGATGAGTGACCCCGGCAGCCGTGACCTGTCGTTCTTCCATCGCCTCCAACAGCGAGGACTGCGTCTTCGGTGGCGTTCTGTTGATCTCATCCGCTAGAAGAATGTTGGTAAAGATTGGACCTTTGACGAACTTGAGAACACGGTTACCGTCCTTCTCCTCAACGATCTCCGCACCCACCACGTCAGCCGGCATCAGGTCCGGCGTGAACTGTATCCTACTGAAATCGACCTGAAGAATATCGGCGACGGTCTTGATCAGAAGCGTCTTTGCCAGACCGGGAACACCGGTGATCAGGCAGTGACCTCCAGCGAACAGGGCGATTAACAATTCATCGATAACATCTACCTGACCGATAATAACCTTCTGAATCTCGGCGACGATCTGATCGCGACCATCCTGCATCTTCTTAACCAGGGTCAGGTCATCTGCAGTGTCGATTGGAGCGGCCTCGATGGAGTCTGTTACTGTTTCTTCAATGTCTGTCATGTCTAAGTCCTGTCTTCCGATTGTTCTATTTATATTAATATTTATATTTGCGATTACAGTTAACTTTATAACTACTTCTATTTTGCGACCGTTGCGTCAGATCAATACCCTGTAAATGACTAATGGCTAAACGCGTAGATTAGAAAATTGATACCTATCTTGTAAGCATCGTTCGTAGACTTTGTCGGGTAACCCTTATAGAAGGTATGCTCCCAACCGTCACCGAGGTCGGTATTATAATTTGCCACCATCATGACACGGCCGTCATCGTCCAAGACCGCATAGACTTCCGGTGGATAGCTGGGGTCATCGAGCTTCATAAAACCGCCGAAATCCCAGGTCACCATGCGACCGGGAACCTGAGCCACTTCGTCTATATCGAAGAACACATGAAATATCTCATGTGTATTATTTAGTTTAATAATCTCGCGCTCAGGAAATATCTTGCCCATCTCCATAAACATATCATCGAGATGGGGCTGACCCCAGAAGTCGTCAACCATGACGAAGCCACCACGAAACATGAATTCACGCAGTGCCTCGATCTCCTCTGGCGCAAAATTAGGACCGCTATAGGACGAACCTATAGGTACCCTCTTCCAGTTCATGTAGAGAAAAATATTCTCGAACAACTCGGGATCGGTAAGCTCGATAAACTTGTGATTACCTGGATTCGTATCGACATTGGTGTAGCGCTGTACGCCACGCAAAAAATTCTCATCGGAATCGGGATAGTCTGTATCCCACCATCCACCGCGACGACGCATGCCGTAACCACCTCTGGCTCCGCCCGCGTGATTTGTGTACTGGCCGCGTATCCACTGAAAATCGGTTATCTCGTCGCCATAGATAGCAGGATCCTCATCATTGCCAAAATCGAATACCTGAGCAACTGCAGCCGACTGGGCAATTAGGAGAACACCAGATACAAGCAATGAGAGTGGCTTAAGATTCGTCAATTTAATCCGAGTCCCCGTCGATAGATTGCAGCAGTATTCTCTGCGCACGCTGATAACTAGGCGCAGTTTCCAGCGCCCGCAGGACGTTTTCCTTCGCCTCCAGGGTCTGTCCGTTCCGCAGATAAGCCTCCGCGAGGTTTGTCTGCGCCTCTGCCGGATCGTTTATCTCAAGTTTAAGGAGCACCTCATACTCGGTAACGGCCAACTGACTATCGCCAATGGTCTCGGCGTAGCTGGCCTTCAACTGATGCACATCTGCGCGATAGGGATCTACCTGAATTGCGCGATCGATATAGTATTCGGCACGCTCGAAATCTCCGCTTTCCAATGCCGATTCAGCCAAGAGCACAGCGGAACCGTAATCGTGTTGCAGATTCTCCAGCAATATTTCCAATTGCCCTAGCTGCGCCTCACGATTGCCTTCTTGCTCATAGATCTGAGACAACACCAGAGGAGGACTGGGATAGCCGGTATAGGATGGAAGCAATTCATAGGCCTGATTCAAGTACTGCTTTGCCTCGAAGAAATTTTCTTCTTTAAACAGAACAATGCCCAACTGTAGGTAGGCTTGAAAATCCCTGTCGTTCTCTTCGATGCGAGCCCGCATATGTTGCTTCAGTGATGCGTTGTTATAGAGTTCTGCCAGAATCGCACTGGAATTTTCACGCACCCCATGGCCGTGACCATCGCCTTCATCTGGCACATCTTCTTTATGCACATAGACATTGATCTCAGCGACACGGCGATCAATCCAACTTCTGAAGCCATCGTCGAACTGATCAAGGCTTAGATCGAATACCTCGTCGAAACGCTCGTCATCTTCTTTAATAAACCCATATTGATCGACCAGTTCGACCAGTTTCTCGAAGCCGTATTCGTCGGCGATATAGTCGACCACCAGGTAGGCCTGAAAATAGGCAAAACCCAGATCGGCGCTGTTGCGGGCGCCGGAGAATGCCGAATTAAGATCAGCTACATGGAGTAATTTGTCTTGCTCTGCGGCACGAACCAGGTCCAGCCCCTGACTTCGGCCCCAGTAGGGTCGTCCTTCACGCTCTTCATAGACCGAGATGCCTTCGGAGAGCCAACGCGGCATGCGATTACCTGTCATCTGCAGAGTAATTACATGCATGAACTCATGCCAGACGATCTCCTGCCAATTGGCTGACAGGGTGTCAGGCGATATCAGTGTAATCACCTTGCCGAAACAGATTCCTACCAGAGGCCCAATATCCGGCAGCCCCACAGAGCGCACGGCAAAGTCTTCCGATTTTTCGAATACTTCAATAAGGATAGGCCCTTCGGGCTCGAAGCCGTATTTAGCCGTTAACGTGTCCCAGCCTTCCTCTAACAGAGGTTCTAGATAGGGCCAGAGAATGTCTGCATCGTTCTGGCTCATGTGAACCTTGAAGTGCGCACTCTCCTGCGTCGTATAGGTTTCCAGAGTATCGAAAACTTTCAACATGTTGGAAGTCATAACGTTGAAAGGATCATTCTCGTAACCGATCTCGAGATTCGCTTTACCCTCTTCCTCTTCGCCCAGACGAATCAGGTTACTTCCAAGGAGAGTGTATCCCTGCCAGTACTGAGAATCGGCCGCGATAGCCGCCCGCGCAAATTCAACAGCTTCGTCGAACAGGTAGTTGTTGCCGAAGGTATCTGCGACGTTGCCCAGAAATATTGGGTTGTTAGGACTGAAAGCCTCTACCTGCGCAAGATAGTCCGCATACGCATCGCTGCGCTCTTCCAGCGCCGCCTTCGATGCCAGCACGCTCAGCGTCTTCAATGACTCCGGATTGAGCGCAAGCACACGCTCGAAATAATCCATCGCTTCATCTTCTCTTCCATTGAGCATCAACAACTGGCCGTAGGTCTCCATGGCCGGAATAGAATTTGGGTTTATCGCTAGAGCACGCTGCAGCGCTCGTTCGTCACCAACAACGTTAGCGATGCCAACAAGAGCTGGCACATAACGGCCATTTACATCCAGGGCCTCCTGATAAGAGCGTTCTGCATCGGAGGCATTGTATTTTTCAAGGAAGAGATCGCCCCATAGCGTGTGGGCTTCCAGATTGTTCGGGTTAGCTCGTGTAGCTTCGCTAAACAGACTATTCGCATCATGGAAATTCCCCATCAGCCAACTTGCCAGCGCCACCATGCCAACGTCTTCCGAGGCGAACACCAACCCATTGTTATAACGCTGC
>Ga0209308_10002917_pt1 | contig 14405 bp, 12 predicted proteins | sample COGITO_mtgs_1204_3_FD_184806 | JGI IMG/M metagenome (GOLD analysis project Ga0209308, IMG submission 184806) | Pelagic marine microbial communities from North Sea - COGITO_mtgs_120405 (SPAdes) (version 2) | ecosystem: Environmental > Aquatic > Marine > Epipelagic ...
TTGAATAACCGTTATAAGCAACAACACCTACTGCAGCTAGGATACCAATGATGGCTACTACGACTAGGAGTTCTATTAGGGTGAAAGCTTTGCGGTTCATATAAAATTTAATCTAATTCAATTTTAGAAAATAATAATTCACCTTTTTTTACACAAGTTATTATTTCAATCTGATCTTTTGTTGCATTAGGATCAAATGAGTAGCCACTTGGATTATTTTTATTTCTAAATTCAATATAAGTATTTCCCCAACCGTGCACAGCAACTACACTGGCACCACAAACATCGCCACTACCTGTGTTAATTGCATTTTTGTTATTATGTGGATTTACAAAATCACTTAATACACCGCTAGAACCTGCTACTGCTCTACCTACAACATTACCATTTTTTATGTTATTGCAATTGACTTTATTTTCAATAATCAAAGATTGACCTAACTCACATTTAGTAATTTCTCCTGATAAGTATTTATGTGTATTTTTATGTTGTTGTTTTACAACTGAGTCTTTAGCACTGGCCGTATACCCATTATAAGCAACAACCCCTACCGCAGCCAGGATACCGATGATAGCTACAACAACTAGGAGTTCTATTAGGGTAAAACCTTTTTTGCTCATTAGTCTAATTATAATTGATTATATCCTCTATAACCTTGTCTCTACAATATGTTCTTATTCGAAATGAATTATTATTAAGTGAATGAACAAAAGTTTCTCCCATATTTGAACTTGATGGTGAGCCACTATTTGGAATTATGCTATATCCCCAATGTACATTTGGGTTATAAGGATTTTTTAAAAAATTTGTTAAATGGACTGTGACGGCATTTGCAAGAGAAGAAAAAGTACTTGAACAATTGAAACTAAACTCATTTCCTTGTTTAAAACCAGATTGCCAACTTCTCAAAGTAATCGTGTTATTTAATTCACAGAAAGTTGCTTTTTCGACTATCATTTTTTTAATTCTATTATGATTATCTGCACATACACTTTCTTTTGCACTCGCAGTATACCCATTATAAGCAACCACCCCTACGGCAGCTAAAATTCCAATAATTGCTACTACGACTAGGAGTTCTATTAGTGTGAAGGCTTTATTATCTCTCATCTAATATTTCAGTTATTAAAGCTTCACTTTGATTTCCACCCCATTGACCTGTACTGCCATCAAACTTTGATACTATTTGTATTTTATTTCCACCAGCATTAACTATTCTTGTTTGTCCTAATACAGGACTATTTCCTGTTGTAGAAAATACTGTTCCATTATTGTCTGGATTATTAAACGGATTCTTAAAACCATCTCCTCTAAAATGATCAACAAATCTTGAGCCTAAAGTAATTGTATTTACAGATGAAGGATCACACGAAACGGTAGTGCTTGCACCGTTTGACCTTTTAAGTTCTAAGTTTGATTGTCCGAGCGAACATTTCATTATTTCAGATTGCATAAATTTAGTTATAGTTTTGTGTTGAGATTTTGTTGCAGCTATTTTTGCACTCTTGGTATACCCATTATAAGCAACCACTCCTACTGCAGCTAGTATACCTATGATAGCTACGACGACTAAGAGTTCTATAAGTGTAAAGGCTTTACGGTTCATACAATTTTAGAATTTATAATAATTTAAAGTAAAAATAAAAAACCCAAAGAAAACATGTAAACATTGTTAAAAATATTAAAGCTAATCCAACTAAAGTATCTTGATTGACTTTCTTTCTCCATTTTTTTGGAAAAAAATTTAATGAAAAAGCATAAACAATTAAGAATATATTTAATGTTGTAATGATAATGTTGAAAAATAAAAATTTTTCCATATCTTTCCTAACAACTGTTACTGATGTTTGGTTTTTTATTTGTTTGTGTAATTGATATAGTACAACTTGTATTTGTTTTTTTAGTTGCTGTAATTGTTAAGGTGTTAGCGTTTGTAGTTTTAAAAGTAAACGATTGTTCAGATAAATCATCTATACCATCAAATAAATTAGTAACTAAATTTGAAGTAGAGGAATTAAAGTAGTATTCACCATTATTAGATTTATATTCTTGCTCTGCTAAATAAATTGAATTGAGAGTTATTTCTGCTTGTTTCTTTTCAGCTGATGCTTTGTAACCACTATAAGAGACTACTCCTACTGCTGAAAGAATTCCAATAATAGCAACCACAACCAAGAGCTCTATTAAAGTAAACCCTCGGCTGTAGTGCCTCATTTAAATATTATTTATTCTACAGTAACTGTACTTGATTGTTGGTTCGCAGCTGTACTACATCCTGTTTTGTGACAAGATTTGATTGTAATAGTAGCTCCACTTGCGCTTAAGCTTATGTATCCAACATCAGCATCATTCGTATTGCTTGAAGATGATCTTACAGCATTGTTTGCAGTTGAATATGGATTTTTATCTTTCATAACACTAACAGCAGCTGTCACAGTATTTGATCCAGTTATACCTGTGCAACTTCTTGTAGCGTCCATAATTGATGTTTCACCTAAACTACATTTTTGTAATTCAGCTGAAATATACTTAACTGTTTGTGCATGAATTGTTTTTGTTGCAGAAACTTTTGCAGCTCCTGTGTAACCATTATAAGCAACAACACCTACTGCTGCTAGAATTCCTATAATTGCTACAACAACTAGCAATTCAATTAGTGTAAAACCTTTATTCTTAATTTTTTTCATTAAATCTCCCTTAGATTAAATATATAATACACTACAGTATGAAGAATAGTATTAAAGGTCAATTAATATAAATTAATTAAAAATTCCTTTATTTTATCCAATAATAGCACCAACATTAAATATTGGGGCATACATGGCTAACATTAGACCACCGATAGTAATTCCCATAAATACGATCATTATGGGTTCAATTAAGCTTGCAAGGTTAGCAACTGCAACATCAAACTCTTCTTCATAATAAATTGCAATAGAGGTAAACATTTCATCTAAGCTCCCTGTTTGCTCACCAACCGAAATTAATTGACTAAATGTTGGGGGAAATATTTTTTCTTTATTAAACAAGTCTGTTAAACTTTCACCTGAAAAAACTCCTTTCTTAATATTTTCTAAAGCTTCAACAACAATTACATTATCAGTTACTGATTTTGCAATATCTATACTCTCAATTAAATCAACACCTGCTTGGTTAAGATTTCCTAAAACTAGAGATACTTTTGCTAAAATAGATTTTTGAATTAAATTTCCAAAAATTGGCAGTTTTAATGTAACACGGTGCCAATTTTTTCTTACTTCATAATTTTTTTTAATTAAAAATTTAAAACCAACTACAAAAGAAATTATAAAAACAAGAAGAAAAAACCCACCTGATGAACGAACAAATTCACTCATGGACATAATAACTGCTGTAGGTGTTGGTAGATCATCTGCCATCCCCATACCTTCGTACATATTTACAAAAGTTGGCACAACATTCATTAACATAAAAACTGTAACTAGTACTGCAACTGAAAATAAAACACCTGGATAAAATAAAGCACTTTTAATTTGAGATTTAATTTTTTCTCTTTTCTCTAAATTGATTACAATTTTTTGTAAAAAGGTATCAAGCTTACCACTGGCCTCACCTGCTTTAATTAAATTAACAACTACTGTATCAAAAATTTTTGTATGTTTTTCAAAACATTTTGATAGTGCATTTCCTGATTCTAAATCTTTTTTAATAGTTGCAATAACTTTTTTCATAGGAGGTCTTGATGTTTGACCCTCTAACATCTCTAAAGTATTCAATACTGGCAGTCCTGCCCTAAGCATAGTTGCAAACTGTTTACAAAAAATTAAAATTTCTTGGGGTTTTATTCCTGTACCAAAACTAATTGGTGTTTTTTCTTTTTTACTAACAACTTTCTTTTTTTTAGCTTCCTTTAATTTTGTGATAATAACTTTTTTTTCTTTAAGTTTGTGAGCAGCTTCGGCATTATTTAACGCTTCAATTTCACCCTCAACATATTTACCAAGAGATATTCCTTTATATTCAAAATTTAACATTAGTTAGATTGTAAAACTCTTTCATACTCAGCAAATGATAGGTCACCACTTAACAACATTTCTTGCCCCATATCTTGCATGGTCCTAAAGCCATTTTTTTTTGCTATAGCATTTAATTCGTTTTGTTGAAGATTTGATAAAATTCCAGCCTTTAACTCACTCTCAATTTCTAAAATTTCATAAATTCCCATTCTTCCCTTATAACCTGAGCCACTACATTCATCACAGCCACCCCCTTTATAGATTTTAGCTCTTGCAGATTTTTCGGGTAAAAATCCAATAGAATTTAAGAGTTTTGGAGTAATATTTTCATCAATAACACGACAATCTAAGCAGGTTTTTCGTGCTAAACGTTGTGCCATAATTAGTGTTAATGCTGCAGATATTAAGTAATTTGGTGTGCCCATATTTAATAAACGAGTTATTGAACTTGGGGCATCATTGGTGTGAAGTGTACTGAATACTAAGTGACCTGTTAAAGCAGCTTTTAAGGCAATATCTACTGTTGCTTTATCCCTAATCTCTCCAACTAAAATTACCTCAGGGTCTTGACGCAAGAAAGATCTTAAAGCTTCCTCAAAAGTATAACCTATCGATTCTTTAATTTGAACTTGGCCAATCCCTTCCATTTCATATTCAACAGGGTCTTCTGCTGTTAAAATGTTCATGCCCGGCCTATTAATATGTTTTAAAACACTGTAAAGAGTTGTTGTTTTACCACTTCCAGTTGGACCAGTAACAAGTACCATTCCTTGGGGTGATGTAATTGCTTTAGTTAATTTCTCTAAATCTTTAGCTTCAAAGCCAAGATCACTTAAAGCTTTATCTCCCGCATCTTTATTTAATATACGCATTACAACACGTTCTCGATTTTTTGTTGGTAAAATTGAAACCCTCAAATCAATTTCTTTTGTATCAGATATAAAAGTTGAGGCGCCATCTTGTGGCTTTCTTCTTTCAGCAATATCAAGTTTACTAATTATCTTTATTCTTGCAATAACCGCATCATAGTTTTCATGTAAAAACTTAGAATACTTATCCATTACTTTTAAAATACCATCCACTCTAAATCTTGTTTGTGCACTATCTCTAAAAGATTCGATATGAATATCACTCGCTCCTAAATTAATAGCTTCTGTAATTAATTTATTTCCAAAAACAATTACTTCTGTTCCAACTTCAACAAGCTCTTCATTAGTTCTTTCAGCTTTTTCAACTTTGACATTTGTAGCTGATATTTTTTTAGTTTCATTTCTTGTAAATCTTTCAATAAAAGAATTTATGTTGCTTATAGATGCAGCATATAATTCTGGTTCCATCTTTGTCATTGTTTTCAAATTTTTCATTAAACTTAATTTTGATGCATCTGCTATTGCAATTTTTAAAACTCCATTACTCATTTCAAATGGAACAAGTGAATTATCTTCAATGTATCTATTATCAATAATTTTTTTAATCTTTGGATCAATTACAGTTTTTTTTAAATCTATAATTGGTAATGAATAATTGGCTGATAAAATTTGTAATATTTTATCTTCATTAGCAAAATTTAATTCAAATGCAGTTTCTAATTTTGTTTTTCCAATTTCAGCACTTGTGTTATTAATCTTGGTCATTTGCTCATTTGAAATGGATGAGCTTTCCATTAACATATTTAAAATATTTTGTTCACTAGTGGTATCTAGTTTTATTTTACTCATCTTACTCAATTACCCGTGGAGCAATAAATATTAATAACTCCACTAACTCATCACTATTATTTTTACTTTTAAACAAATTGCCAATAACTGGTACTTTGCTAACCCCTGGAGTTTTGCTATTCACGTTACTTGTTGTATTTTTTTTAATTCCACCAATAACAACGATATCTCCATCACTCACTAGAAGTTTTGTGACAATTGAATTAGTTTTAATTCCTGGTTCATCTGAGCCAGGAACCTCAACTGGGGAATCATTGTTTACTTGAATATCTAACAGTACATTTCCATCTCCTATTATGCTTGGAGTAACAGTTAACGACAGCGCTGCTTCTTTAAATGCAGTAGTTGTAGTCCCATCAGCTGTCGTTTGATAAGCAATTTGAGTTCCTTGAGTAATGGTTGCTTCCTGGTTATTAAGTGTAAATACACTTGGTTGAGAAAGTGTTTTACTTAAACCTAACGACTCTAATGCTTCAATTTCTATTTTTAAAGCTGATGCTCCCATTTGTTTAAGAATTCCTATTCCACTAGTACCCACAATGCCTTGATTGGAAATAGTTCCTGCTGCTGCACCTAAAGTTATGCCAGCAGATGTTGTTGCCGCATTTCCACCAGATGTTATTCCTGAAATAGTGGTAGTTCCCTTAGCACCTCTTTCACTTACACTCATCGCGCCAACTCTAGCCCCTAAAGCTTTTGCAAAAGTTGATGATGCATCAATTATAAATGCTTCAATTAAAACTTGTTTAGTTTTTATGTCTATCTCTCTAATGACTGCATCAATGGTATCAAGGTCTGGTTCGTGCCCTCTAACGATTATTGATCTAGTAGTATCTTCAACAGTAATTGAAAGGTTAGACATAGTGCTTGCACCTTCTGCACCTTGTGTTGCAAACAAAGCCTCCAACGTGGTTTTTGCTTGAGTAGGACTAATATAATATAGTCTAAATATTTCAGCTAAAATTGGTTCAACTGATTCTTCTAGTTCAATTTTTTTCTTTAACACTTCTGCTCTGGCAGATTTTGCTGTTTCTTGTGCAGTTAATTTTTCCGGAGTATGAACTCTTATAATTCCATTAGTAACATCAACATCAGCAACTAATGTTTTCATATCTAATAAAGTTTGAAACGCAACATCCCAACCTACATTATTAATTTTAGCATTTACTGTACCACTTACTTCGTCACCTACTAAAATATTTATATCTGCAATATCAGCCATCAATGACATTACATATTTAAAATCTAGGCCTTGGAAATTAATATCAACCATTTGTTTAAGGTTGGTATATTCATCTGAAATAGTTACATAGTTTTTAACGTTCTCTGTAGTTATTGTTTTACGCTTATCCACTCTTGGTATACTTGTGTCGTATGGTTTAGGACCATCTAAAACTTTCTTGTCCATGTCTGCTCGACCTTCAACAATAATTTTAGCTGTATCGATTAAAGGCTTGTCACCATGAACTGATTGTGGTTTTTTATCTAGTGTTGCACAAGATTGTAATAATACAATAAATGATAATGATAAAATAATTTTAAGATATTTTTTCATTTTATCCTTCACTCGGTTTAATTATATTGTTCATATAAACTTCAAATAAATTATTCTCTCCATCTTGGACAATCACTACATCTGAATAAATATCTCTTATCGTTGTCGTGTCTGTGATAGCTTGATTTTCCTCATACTTATAAGCTCCGCCATCAGCAGCAGAAAAGACTGCTATTTTGTTGTTTGCACCAATAATTGTGCCAACTAATCTCATATTATTTAAAAGACCATTGTTTGAGCTTACCTGATTATCTGTTTCAATTACCTGATTAGTAGATCCAACACCTCCAGAAAAAGGATCAATTGCTGGCAACTCCTCATCATCTATAGAAGAATGTTCATCTGCTTTTAGGTTTATTGTTTGAAATTGACAAAGCATAATAGTCATTAAAAAAATTAATATTTTTTTATTATTTATATTCATCTGGCAGCCCCACTATTGATATTGTACCTTTTGATAAAATCTGTCCTTGAATTTCTGCTATTGTAGTAATTTCTTCTTTATCAAAATTAATAACTTTTTGAGATTTAGATAGTGCTCTTCTAAACTTAAGGTAGCTTAAAAAATTTCCTTGAATTTCATACTCAACAGGAATTGTATAATACATTATATTTTGTCCTTGTTGATTTTCTGTTGTAGTTGTGTTCTCTGCTGTTTGTTCTGTACTTTGACCTTGTACTCCGGCAACACCTTTTGGTTCGCCTTTTTTAAGATTAGTTATTGATAAACCATTGATCAATGCAAATTTACTTATGTTTTGATAAAGATCTTCCACTTCTTTTTTGCTGTGAAAAAGTTTACTGTTTTTAGCATAGTCAGGCTCTAATTTTTTAACACTAGCTGTTAAAGTTACAATATTATTTTTAAATTCATCTATTTTTATTTTATTTTCATTCATTATGAAAATCTGTTCTTCTTGTTGTTTTACTATTGGAGACACAAAAACATAATAACCTATCAAAAAGATTAGTATAGCACCAAAACCAACACCAAATTTAATTAGAGTTTTTTTATCTGCTAAACCACCACTTTTCAGTTTTGCAAAAATATCCTTTAAATCTAAATCTTTTAAACTCGCTAAATCCATTATATCAATTTCAATTTACAATTGATTGTAAATCCCTTTTTATTATTATTGCCTGATGCCTGATCTCCAGTTTGATTTTTCATTGCAGCTAGTGATGCTTGTTCAATTAATGATTTTGCATTTAAGTTTGAAATAAAATTTAAAATATCTTGATCAGAAAAAGCAACACCTTCTATAATTAAACTGTCATTGCCATCAAAAGTCATTTTAGTAAATTGTACTCTTTGGGGGACACTTCTAGTTACTTGAGCTAATGATCTATAAGACCTTGCTTGATTTGAATTGACTAATTTTCCAAGATCTAATGCTCGCTGCATTTCTCTTCTTTTCTTTGCTAATTTTGAAAATTGAATATTATTTTTATCAAATTCTAATTGCACTTGATCAAATTCTAATAATTTCTCTTTATTATTGCTAATTTGAAAGAATGAAAAAACTGTTAATATTAAGTAAATACCTGCAATTGCACCTACCGCACCTTTAAAAGCAAAGCCAGATAAGAACTTTAATTTATTTTGCTGACGGACGGCATCTCTATTGGGTAATAAGTTAATATTTTTAACAGCAGTTACAAACTTGTAATAACCAAACACATCAAGTTTTCTATAAGCTAAGCCAAGTACTGATGATAATGGTGAATTATTATCACCAGAAATTTTTTCACTGTTATATGAAGGTATACTTACACTTTGTATTGGATCAAAATTAACAAAACCTGTTGTTGGTAAATTCTTTTTAAATACTGGGAGTATAAATGAAATATTTTTTAAGCTTGAGACTACTTGAATAGATGTGATTTTATTTTCATATTTACTTTCATAATCAGTAATTGCTTGTTTAATCTGCATTGCATATCTTCTAATAACCGCTTCTGCTTCTGATGAAATTTGTTCACTTTTAATGTTAATTAAATATTCTTTTTCTTGAGGTCTTAAAAATATATCGGTGATTACTGGAATATTATTATGAATAATCATCATATAATTTTCATCTATTCCAAGTTCTAAAATAGCAGAATTTCCTTTATCTGTAATGGATTTAAATTTTGTATTATCATGTGCGTTTTTTAAAGTGAAACACCTAACGTCCATAATTACTGGATTGAGACCTGCTTTTTTTACAATAGATGAGTAAGCATTTACGTCAGCAAGTTTTGATGCAACAAACAAAATCTCCATTGTGTTATTTTTTGAATTTCTATTTATGATTTGATGAAAAATTGAATAATCATTTAAATTGTCAGTTAACTGAACTAAATTTTCCCAAAGTGAATCTGTTTCTATTGCTTTTTGTAGTTCATCATCAGTCATCAAAGGGCTTGTGACTACTCTTATGATCGCACTGGTGACTGGAATTGATAATGCAATATTTTTTGAAGTTATTTTTGCATTAGACATCGCTAATTCAATTTCTTCAGCTAAATAATCTTTATGTTCTAAAATATCTTCACTAATTTTTTCTTGATCCAGTAGACGATAAGAAAATTTATCTAATATCCATTTTTCATCTTTGTCTTGAGAGACTTGAGCAACCCTAATTGCTTCTCTAGTCATGTCTAAGCCAGCTATTTCTTCACCAGCAACACTTAATTTACTAACTTTAGATTGAAAAAAATTTTGAAAAACTTTTTTTATTTTATTTTCTTTAATTTTTGGATCTGCATTATCATTAACTTCCTCTTTATTGATTGAACTATCAGCTTTTGATTTTGAAAATTTGAAATTTTTTAGCTTCTCCAGCATTCCAATTGTTACGCCTTTTGTTGGTACTTTCATAGCTTCTTCAGATACTTGAGATGAAGAAGGAGGGCTAGTGATATTGGTATTTTCTTGAATTGGCGCAGTAGTTATGTCTTTTTCCAGACTTACATCATCATTTTGACCTGTAGCTGCTTCATTAGATGAAATATTTTCATTTTTTTCTAACTGAAGGTCATCAAACCATTTTTCTAAAATTGGAATAGCTTCCTCAAGGTTAGTTGTCCCCGAAGATAACACTTTTTGCTTACCATTTATATATGTCCTACCGACAAAATTGTGAGATTTTAACTCACCTTTATATTTATCCTGACGGACATATATATGTAACCTTCCATTTTTTTTATGAATGGTTTCCATATAAATTTTCTCCCAAATTAGCTAAACTCTAACACAATTATAATTTATCGTCAATTTTATTATGTGTTAGAGTAAATATTTTTGTGTTACAGTTTTTTATTAATCCAATATTTTAATTAGAATACCATATTCAATAAAATAAGTCTTATTTTATTTGGGTATTTCAATATTTTCATAAAAATACCTCTAATTATTATAATATTATTATTTTTTGTGTTAGAGTAATATCTTCTTGTGTTAGAGTTAATCTACTTGAGCTAAATAACATGAAATATCAGAAAAAACCACATAAATCATCACTTTTATATAATATCAAAAATTTGTGTTAGAGTTTGTATATTTTGTGTTAGAGTTTTATAACTTTAATAGTTTTCCTTCCAACTCTCTATCTGCACTGCTCCCGATGACGCTTTTGCTTTAGATTTACCAGTAATTAGGTTATCTTTAGAAGTAAACCCTGCAATATTCTTATTAGCCTCTCCAGCTAGGCCAATATATAGATTATCTCCTTGTTTTACAACTTTTGAGAGCACTCCTTTACCCATATTAACATTTAGAACTGAATTTCCACATTTGGTATCAAATGCCATTAATATAGCACTTCCGATACCACATTTGTTATTGGCTGGACTTGGCTCATATATAGGGAAATATACTCTATCTTTATCAACTGTAGGTTCTGCTGTCAGTTTTTGGGCCTTTTGAAGGTCTACATACCATCCAAGATCAGATCCACCTGGACAATTTGGAGCTGTTTTACACATTGAGACATTACCTGTTGGGTTTACCTTTACAAAATTTGGAAAATTAACATCCTTTATTCCATAAAGTCTATTTTGTACCTGACTTGACTGTTCTTGAAGCTTTTGAGTGTTTCCAGTTCCAAAATATAACCACAAATTGTTATCATTGTTAATTGTAACTTCTGGTCTTGTATAAATATACCTTCCGTTGGCTGAAGTAGCTTCAGCAGTAAATAAGGTTGTTTGTTGTATATCTTTATCTGATGCAACAGGACGTATAATTGAATTGTAACTTGGGCTATTTGTATCTGTATCTGTAATAAAATTTTCTGTTAAATTAATTTTAGTAACTTTACCCTCTAAATCTGTAGCATAAATTAAAGCACCATTATAATTTGCTTTATTAGTACCATCAGCTGTTATTACACTTAAGTCTGCAGGTACAGAGTTGGCAATATCAACTTTCATTTTAGTAATTATGATATATCCAGGTCTCCAAGTTGGAAAAGATGCTTTTGTAACAGTTTTTACATCTCCTGTACCTGAAAATGATAATATAGGTTGAAGGGAATTACTTGTTTCAACTTTTACAGACTCTCCCTTACTTACATCAAATGTAAGATTTGGAAACAATCTACTTATGTCCAATTCTGTTCTATTATTTAATAAAAGACTGTGAGATGACCCTATAAAAGTTCTCCAAGTATTTATTATTTGACTTGCTTGAGTTTTAATATTTATTGCTTTTAAAACTTTTCCTTCATCTTCCAAGTCTATTACAAATACAGCTGAACCAATATTTGGGTTTACTGCACCATTGTATCCTCCACCAAATACTGCGACCCATTTATCTTTACCATCAACTTTAATTCTTATTATTTTTGGAGTTGACCAAGTCTCCCCAAGCTTTCTATAATCATATTTGGGATCAATGCTTCCACTTGCATAACCAAATTCATTTTTTTGTCTATTAGAATTCCAATGTTGAACAACTTTATTAGTTTCGTCATTATTGACTGCAAATAAATGAGTTGGACTACTTGGATTTGTAACATCGAGTGCAAATAAGCCTTTCCCACCGCCACCAAGTCCACTTAAAAGTATTGTTCGCCATCTTGGGTTCGTTGTTCCATCATTAGGAGTATCGTCAAAGTAAATATCTTTAACAACAGGTGAGCCATCTATACCATAAATCGCATTTGTTGAATTAGCCTTACTTGACGGGACTTTTTCGAAGTTCCCTAAAACATTTGGTGGTATATATCCCCACAACTCTTCACCATTTGATGCTTCAAAGGCATGAAGAATACCATTATTTGCTCCAGCATAAACAATTTCTTTTCTGTTTATACAAGGTCCACCACAAGTTGTTCCATTTTTGAAATTATTATAGTTATTTTGCAATCTATAATATGAATCTTTCTTTTGTGAATGAGCACTACCATCATCTGTGGCTGGTGCTTCTGGTTTTCCAACTATTATTAAATCAGAGTGATAAATATCTGCAAGTTTATGTATAGATTCTGTCTTATTGTTATCTCCATCTTGATCATAAGTATCAACACCCCTGATAAAGTTAATTAAATTTTCAACCTCAGCATCAGTTGGAGATTGGCTAGGAAACATCCTTGATTTTAGAGCATCCCTATTAGAAGTAGTGAAATTATTGATCGCTGTACTGATCTCTGGTGTCCAAATATTTCTAGATGATGCGCTTTTAGCATTTAATTTATCTGCAGCATCCCACTGAACTGCACCAAAGCTACCATTAGAATTTAACTTATATTTTTTCAAACTACCTTTCCATTGCATATTTTTTGCATACTCAAAAGTTGATTGATAAACAAAATTATTTCTACTTACATCAGACATTACTGCTGGTGTAGTAAATGTTAGTCGACCTGAAATAGCCTGTTTAATTGCATCAGTTAATTTTGCTAATAACTCAGTTTCATTAGATGCATAAAGTGGTTTAACTGTACCTCCAGCTGTTGCTAAAGTACTATAATTAGAATTAGCTCCTCCTAAAGCAAATCCTACTGCAAAAGTTTTAATATTATAAGCAGTTCTAATTTGATTTGCGACACTAATTACTGAATTATGGCTACTCCAATAACCATCACTAATTACAATTAGATAGTTTAATGAACAAGTTAAATTCCAATTAGCAACTTGACCACTGGTAAAATAATTTCTAGCATTATTCATTGCTCTATTAAGATCAGTTCCACCACTTGCGTAAACACCATCAACATTTGAATAAATTTGTTTGGCACCAGTATCAGATATTTTAACTCTTATATTATGTCTTGTTCCCCATTCCATTAATCCAAAGTTAGCCCCTGATGTTAAGTCTGTATTTGAAACTATTTTTTTAATAACTTTTTTTGCAGCAGATAAACGAGTACCAGCACCCCCACCATATGTGGCTGTTTCACTTAAACTAGTATCATATTGTCTAACTGCATAATTATAAAAATCAGTTGCATAAATTTTATCATTACTATCCACATGCATTCCATAAGGATATCTAAAACCTGATGATGTAGAATATGATCCAACTTTTCCTTGATAAACTAAACTTGAATTAAACTTTTGAACTCTATGTGCATACAGATCTGTTACATAAATATCTCCATTACTATCATATCCAGTGTCTGTGGGTCTTTGAAAATATCCATTACTACTTGAATAAGTAGAGCTTGTTTTTTGAGTATAAGTTAGCCAATCACCACTTATTGAAAATTCAACAACATGATTTTTATTATAATCAGCTATGGCTAATTTATTGCCAGCCGGATTAATAGACATTCCCCAAGCATAACTTAGATAGTTAGAATTTATACTTTGCCTTGTTCTTGAATTCAGCCGGTGGTCTAGTACATATATGCCATTTCCAGGATAACCAACAAATACATAATTGCTGTTTGCAGCTATTGCATGAGGCTGTATACTTGAAAACCATACGTCTTTACATTGACCCGTTAGAGTAAGACTTTTTACCTTTCGACCATAAGTATCTGCAATATAGATTGTGTCGTTATAAATTGTAAATTGTCTAGCATATTGCCACTGATAACATGCATTACCATATCCACCAAAACTTCTAAGGTAAGCACCAGAACTATTAAAAACCTTAATTCTATTATTATAATACTCCATCACATAAACGTTACCTGAGCTATCTGT
>Ga0209308_10002923_pt1 | contig 14390 bp, 18 predicted proteins | sample COGITO_mtgs_1204_3_FD_184806 | JGI IMG/M metagenome (GOLD analysis project Ga0209308, IMG submission 184806) | Pelagic marine microbial communities from North Sea - COGITO_mtgs_120405 (SPAdes) (version 2) | ecosystem: Environmental > Aquatic > Marine > Epipelagic ...
CAGATGTGGCAAGCGGATGTAACTTTACCGCCTATGCACCGACCTGATGCTGAGAAGTGGGTAGCTTGGCTTGTTTCCCTTCGTGGTCAACTTGGAGACTTTTATCTTGGTGATCCTTTAGGGGCTACACCTCGTGGTTTAGCTAACACCTTTACAGGAACACCTATCGTAACCAACCAGACGGGTGGGACTATTTCTGTAACTGGTGCATCTCTGAACAAAGATGGTTGGTTGTTGGCTGGGGATTACATCCAGATTGGCACTGGCTCTGACGCTACGTTACACAAGGTTTTGCAAGATGCTGATACAAACTCTAGCGGGAATGTATCACTAGAAATCTGGCCTCATGTTCGTGGCACTAGAAGTGGCAACGTGACAGTAACAAACGCCAAAGGTCGATTTAGGCTGGCTTCAAACGAACAGTCTTGGAGCATCAACAGTACTTCAATCTATGGTATCAGCTTTAGCGCAATGGAGAAGATATGAGCCGTACAGTTCCTGCTGACCTGTTGACCGCATTAGGTCAGTCAGAGGTCTACCCCTTCTATGCTGTGGATATGAACTTTGATACAGCACCCCTACGTTTTTGGACGGGTTATGGGGACAGAACTATCTTCACCAACACGTACACTGGCACAGGAAATCTGTTAAGCATCAGTGGGCTTGAAGAGGCTAATGACCTGTCTGCCAAGGGGGTAACCCTGCAACTATCTGGAGTACCCACTGAGATCGTCTCTCTGGCGCTCCAAGAGCCATACCAGAGACGTAGCTGCAAGATATACTTTGGAACTACCAACACGGCAGTGCCTATTGAAGTGTTTAGCGGCTTGATGAATACGATGGTCATCCAAGATGGTGGCGACAGTAGTGTAATTGAGTTGACTGTTGAGAGCAAACTGCTTCGTCTTAACAAGGCAAGCAACTGGCGCTACACTCAGGAAAACCACCAATCCCGACATAGTGGAGATACAGATACGTTCTTCAGTTATGTGACAGACTTACAGAATAAGGACATCATATGGGGCCGCGAGAAAGCCTAAATGCCTACCTCAAAGGGGTTAAGGGCGAGAGCTTCGTCTGGGGTTCTCACGACTGTCTGACGTTCACAAATGATGCTTTCCATGCTATGTATGGCGAAGGTTGGGCAGACGATTGGTTGGGTCGCTACATGGACGAAAAGAGAGTTCTGCGAAAGAAAGAGCTTATGCATGAATTTGGCTTTAACGACTTCACAAAAGCTGTGGATAGCAAGCTAAACAGAATTGACCATGTGCCACCTTTAGGTTCTCTGGTGACGACAAAGAAGGCTCGTAAGTGGGTAACTGGAGTGGCAATGGGTGTCTGTACTGGGACTAAAGCAGCTTTCTTAGATGAGGTAGGTTTAGTATACTTGCCGTTAGACGACATAGATCAGGCGTGGATTAGAATATGAAGAGCGGTTTACCATACAATGTGTTTCGGAACCCAAACGATTGGGCGAATGTTCCTAGAGACCCTCTCACGATTGCTATGGCTATTGCTCCCTCCCTGTTTACAACGGCAGGTGCAGCTATAGGCATAGGGGGTTTTCTTCTCACAACTGCTATCTCTATTGGTATCTCAGCAGTTACCTCATGGGCGTTGAACGCACTTGCTCCGAAGCCCGACCTGTCTTCTTCTCGCGGTACTTTGGTAAATGCTCGTGATGCAGTAGCCCCTGCTGACTTTGTATATGGTGAGGTCCGCAAGGGTGGCATCATTACATTTTACGAAAGCAATGGGGACGAAAACAAGTACCTTCACCAAGTGATCGTCGTTGCGGCTCACGAGGTTGAAGAGATTGGCGACATCTACATTAACGATCAGGTTGCCACTTGGAGTGCCAGCACAGGTCTAATTTCTACTGCGGGTAGTGGAGACGCTCAAACAGACTGGGGTGGAAAGATACGCATCCGCAAGCATCTGGGAGATCAGACGACAGCAGATAGTGAACTGGTAAACGAGACTTCGGCACCAAGTACCTTCATCGGAAAGGAACTTGCGTATCTGTATGTCCGCTATGAGTACGACCAAGATGTTTTTGCAAATGGCCTACCTCTGATTACCGTCAAGGTTAAAGGCAAGAAGGTCTACGATCCTAGAAATCAAACGACTGCATATAGCAACAATGCTGCACTTTGTATCCGTGACTTCATCAAGTCTACATACGGTCTGGGCGACAGTGCTATCGACGAAGTAAGCTTTGCTGCTGCTGCTAATGAATCCGACGAAAGTGTTTCTCTTGCTGAAGGTGGGACCGAGAAGCGTTTTACCATCAACGGTGTCGTAAGGGCTAGTGAGTCTATTGGTTCTGTTCTTGGCAACATGTCTACAGCTTGCGCAGGAACAATCTTCTGGGGTTCTGGCTACTGGAAGTTAAAGGTTGGAACATACACTGCGCCCACCAAAACGCTCACACTTGATGACCTCCGTGGCCCAATCAACCTTCAAACTCGCGTCTCCATCCGTGACAACTTCAACGCGGTTCGAGGGACATTTAATGATTCTGCACAGAACTACATCACGGCTGATTACCCTGAAACCACAAGTCCAACCTTTACGGCTGAAGACCACGGGGAAGAGGTCGCGCTTGATCTTCCTCTGCCGTTCACAACTTCTGCTTCCGCTGCACAGCGAATTGCGAAGTTGACGCTCTTCCGTGGTAGGGAACAGATGACAATCTCTGCCGACTTTGGGCTTGAGGCGTTTGGAATTGAGGTCGGGGATATTATTGCCTTTGACAACCCACGCTATGGGTTTGATGAAAAAGAGTTCGAGGTTGTCGGGTGGAACTTTTCTGCTAATCAGGAAGCAGGAGACCTTCGCGTTGCATTAACCTTGAGAGAGACAAGTGCGGCTGCGTTTGATTGGAATGCAGAAGAATCTGACATTATTGGCAACAACACAACACTCCCTGTCTACACCTCTGGCATGGACATTCTTGGCCTTAACGTAGGTGAGGGTGGAAGAACTCAGTCGGATGGCACTCGCGTTTCTACAGCCCTGCTTGGGTGGACAGCCGTGCAGAACGCTTATGTTGAGCGCTACGAGGTCCAGTGGAAACCAACAGCCGATAGCTCCTACGCGACAACATTTACCAGCAACAGAACTGTTGAACTCTCGCCTATTATTGACAACGTCGAGTACACATTCCGTGTTAGGGCTGTCTCTGCGAATGGCTATCGTGGACCGTTTTCATCAATCACGTTTACAGGCGGTGGCGATACTAATGCGCCAGCTTTACCTACTAATGTCTCTGCTTCAGGCCACTTCAAGTACATTTCCCTTGAGTGGGAAAATCCTCTGGATGCGGACTTTAACTATGTAGAGGTTTGGGAAAACACAACGAACACAAGCGTGGGCGCAAACAAGGTTGGCACTAGTGGCGGTGACAACTTCCAGCGCACAAACTTGGGTTTAAGCCAGACAAGGTACTACTTTCTGCGGTCTGTAGACTACTCAGGAAACACCTCTGACTTTACTGTTGGTGTTAGTGCTACGACCACATACTTAGACGACCCTGACTTTGCTAACGGGATATACACTTTATTTACAGAGCAGGGCTTGTATGCGATTGAGGACGTAACGTCTTTACCGCCAGCGGGTACGTTTGTCGGGGAGAAGGTGTTCAACCGTACCGATGGAAAACTGTATCAGTGGACAGGTTCAGCTTGGGATTTGGTAGTTGCTGATGTTGCGGATGGTTCAATCACTTCGACAAAGATTGACGATGATGCGGTTACAACACCTAAGATACTTGCGGGTTCGATTACTGGTGCCAAGATTCTTGGCGGTACAATCACGGGCAACAAGATCACAGCTAATACGATCACGGGCGGTTTGCTTGCTACGAGTGGTATCATCACGAACTCTGCTCAGATCAACGATGCAGTAGTGACTAACGCTAAAATAGCCGACGCTGCAATTACAACCGCCAAGATCGGCACAGGTTCTATAACTAACGCTAAAATAGCCAACGCAACTATAACCAACGCCAAGATCGGCGACGCAGCTATAAGTAGTGCTAAAATAGCCGACGCAGCTATAACCAACGCTAAGATCGAAAGTTTGGCCGTCAGCACACTCAAGATTGCTAACCAAGCTGTTTCAAACACGGGCTTCGCCTCTGGGTCTGCTAACATATCAGCCTCCAATACTTGGACAACCGTAACCTCCTTCGTTCTTAGCACCGAAGGGTCTAATCAACTTATTATTCAAGCGGCTGGGTCTGCTACTGGTTTTGCTGAGGTGGTCAATGTCTTAGGCTTTTATCGGATATTAGTCGGAAGTTCTGTTATATATACCTCAGAGGAGTTTAACCTTTTTGATGGCGGTGGTGGTCGTATATACACTTTAATTCCTGCAATTAGGTTGGGTACGTCTCTTAGTGGTTCATCAAATATAAGGATTCAGGCTAAAAGGACTTCTGGACAAACCTTAGCGACTACCTTCCAATTACTAGCAACGGAGTTAAAGAAGTGATGTACCATTACTCTGTCTATGAGCTTGACACAGGTAGGTTCACGGGATTCGGCAGTAACCCAGACCAAGATTTAGTCGAAGCGGGAGAGGGCCAAGGCTTAATAGAGGGCCATTACGATCACGACACTCAAATGGTGGTCGAGGGTGTTGTCGTTGATATACCTGAAGCCACTGTTGAGCAAGAGGAGTTGGACAAGGCTTGGATCGAGTTTAAACACAATCGAAATCGTCTATTGCAAAATTCAGATTGGTCTCAAGTCCCTGACGCACCTGTGGACGCTACTGTTTGGGCTTTGTACAGGCAACAACTCAGAGACTTGCCAGAGAATACATCCGATCCACGAAGCGTAGTCTGGCCTACACATCCACAATCAAACACGGGAGCCTCATAATGGCAACAATTACACACAAGCGCGGAGACACTTTCGAGCTTTCTGCTACACTTGAGAACAGTGGCAACCCTGTAGACATCACTAACTTCACCATTACCTCTCAAGTCAGGGACGTTGCGGATGCACTCCTACAAGCCCTGACTGTCACTGTGACGGATGCTAATGCTGGCGCATTTACAGTCTCAGCAACACCTGCTCAAACTGAGACGTGGGGTGTTAAAACCTACGTCTGCGACATTGAGTTCGTAGAGGTTGGCGGTGAAGTAAACTCTACAGAAACCTTTGAGATCAACGTCCTCAAAGACATTACAAGGGATTAATCAGCATGTCTGTATACACAGTAAGTCTTCGAGACACGTCCAACCTTGGTCAAGTTAATATCGGAGATGGAACACTTCTCGCAAACCTTTCAGTCGCTGCTGGTCGCGGACCTAAAGGCGATGGCTGGACAGGCGTAACTTACGATGAAAACACAGGTACGTTTATCTTCACGTCAAACGACGGACTAGCGTACACGTCACCAGACGTAAGACCAGAAGTTGACCTAGACAATGTTGACATCAACAGCGGCACAATCGATGGCACTGTCATTGGGGGGTCTACTGCTGCGGCTGGTAGCTTCACGACAGGATCGTTCACAGGTATTGACGTAACTGGCACTGTCACGGCTGATGGGCTGACTGTGCAAGGGGACATCAGTGCAACTGGTGGGGATGTTGACCTAGATACGCTGGACCTAAATGCAATCGCAGCCTCCAAAGCTGTCACAGCCGTAGACGTATTCGTGTATGACACCAGCAATGACACCGATGGCGGAAAATGGCGTAAGCGCACACAGGCTACTAGCTGGTACAACGAGACATTGAACACCGCGACACGCGGTTCTCGGCGTGAGTTCCCTTCGGTTGCTGTGATTGTGGCTGAAGATGACACGGTTACGATCTACGATGGCGATGACCCTGCGCTGCCTATGTGGATGGTGTTTAATGAAACATCTGGTATGTGGGGAAGTGGAGCAGCTAGTGCAACCTCTTGTTTTGCTCTAAACGGCGTTTTGGCTGTTGGACTGAACGGCAATCAAGGTATGCCAGTTTGGAACTTTTTGTCTGACATTCAATATAAGTATGATGACAGTATTGATGTACGAGAATACGGAAGTATTTCTAAAAGAAACACTGACAACTCTGCAAACTACAGCATTTATAGCACTGAACGTCTTGTTGATGACACCGTCAACGACGTAGCCATGACCGTCCTCCCTGACGCCCCGATTGACCCTGCTACAGGATTGCCTGTGCCTACGATTGCGGCTGCGACTGCTGGTGGCGTGAGTGTGATCAAGGATGATGGGACTGTTGTTGATAGCGCATTAACTAGCGAAGCGGGGAGCATTTCGTTCACAGACGACAACGGTCTTTTGTTTGCCCGCCACAGCGCAGCGAGCGCGTCATCTCTTTACTTAGCTGCTTCAGATGTATTTACTTCTGACGGATGGGCGGCAACTACTATCGGCGGTTTTAGTGGCGTAAATGGTTTTCCTCTTTTGTACGTTACAGTAAATGATAGTTTGTTTTCAGATGGCATTTCTCAGGTAGCGCAAATCTATGGTCTTTCTAAAATCCTTTGGAACAGCACCGAAAACCAAAGCCTGCTAAATTACACCACCTCCACCTACAACACAGGCTGGATGAACGGCGACATCAAGGGTGCCTTCCTGTCTGACACCGACGACACTGACTTGGTGGGTGGTGATTTTGCGGTAAATGGTGGGTTTGATACCAACACAGACTGGACTCTGACAAATGCAACAATATCTGGTGGTGAAGTTAGCTGGACTACAAACGCTTTTGTATCACAAATATCCGCAATTACTTTGAAAACGGGGATGGTTATTCGTGTCGGTTTTGATATAACTTCATACGCTTCTGGATATGTTTATCCCTATATTGCTGGTAAAGTACAAGACGGTTCGCAAAGAGGGAATATTGTTGGCTCATATTCATTTGATGTGGTCATTGATGAAGTAGTAAATCAATCAATAGGCATTCAATCCGGCAATAGCCCAAATCATAGTGTTGACAACTTAACCTTTGAAGTTCTTGACGCAGACCGCAGCGTTAACGCCAATCCGCTCACCGTCAACGGCACTGTAACCCGCAGCCCTGTAGCCACTGGCGCTGATCTGGTGGCCTACTCTGGCTTCTCATCCAGCAACTACCTTGAGCAGCCTTATAACAGTGACCTCGACTTCGGGACGGGTGACTTCTCGATTATGTGCTGGGCGACTGCTTCTGCCTCTTCTGATTGGCTGATGGTTAGGCAAACAGGAGGAACAACCAATACTTCTGGTTTTTGGCTTTATCAAAGCGGTGGTAACTCCCTTTCAGGGGATTTGATATATCGGTCTTATGAAGGCGGCTCTAATACACAAGTTACAGTTGGCACAATGACAGATAAACTCCAGCACTTTGCTGTGGTGAGGAAGTCAGGTGTAACTAGCACTTACATTAATGGCGTGTTGCAAAACTCAGTTGCTGATACAAGGAATGTTAGCAGCACAGATGCAAAGCTATTCGTGGGTTGCCGAGCAGACCTCTCAACCGCATACACTAACGGCTCACTAGCCCTCCTACGCATCTCAGGCACAGCACCCACAGCCGAACAGATTGCTAAAATCTACGAGGACGAGAAGTTCCTCTTCCAAGAGAATGCCCAAGCCACACTCTACGGCACGTCTGATGCAGTCACAGCCTTGGCTCACGACAGTGACACTGACTTGCTACACGTAGGAACAAGCGATGGTCGATCAGTCTTCCAAGGTTTGCGTCGAGTAGAGAACACAACGACTGCGGTGGGAACTGCAATCAGTGCCAACAATGGCCTAGTAGTCGAGGAGTAATACGATGACAGTTTTAGTATCGAAACCAGCAGTTAATCTGCGTGAAGAGCTGGCTTCCCTGCGCAATCAGGGGGGCTATCAAGAGCAGCAGTTCTACTTTGATGGGCTGGTGACGAATGGCACGTTTGATAGTGATACTAGTGGTTGGACTCCTAAAAATGCGAATACCACGCTTTCGGTTGTAGGTAACCAACTCAGTGTTTTGACGGACGGGGAAACGGGATACGCATACCAAGCAATCACAACAGTCGCTGGTCAAATATACAGGCTTACGTGGGATGCGGACGAGTCTACAGGGGACTCCTATGCACGAATTTTTGTAGGGACCACCGAAGGCAGTTCTAATTTAGTTTCCCATACCGTCACGGGTATAGAGACAGGCCTGTCAATTACGTTTGTTGCCACGTCCACGACGACATACATCACGTTATATAATACCCGCACGACACCAGTGTCATACGCTCTGTTTGACAACATATCCGTCTTCGAAGTCGATGCCAACGGTGACGTAATCCACACTATGCCAAAAGGCTGGAAGCCCAAGGATGTATTCGAGGATGGCCTGTTGCAGCGTGAGGGTGCAGCCCACGACTACGAAGTGGTCTACGATGGTTTCGATTATGTCGTTAAGCCTACTGTAGCCCCCTCAGCCACTACTCAAACCTGCGTGATCGGAGTTAAAGCATGACTATCTTTGTAAACAAGGGCGACCTGCCCCTGACACCAGCACAGCTAGAGAAACGTGCGCAGAAGCACATCAAGCGGGTCTGGTCTGACCAAGCTCGTGAGAAGTCCATCCGTACATCTGACGGTACCTTCGATGCCTTCATGTCTACCTTCTCAGCAGATCACGATGAGAACATTGCCAACAACACGTTCAACTGGCAGCTTGCAGAATACCGCAAAACCACTGCACGGCTTGCTCTTTATGTCTTGGCTGATGGTCGTCCTGATGTATGGGAAGACCAGCCTACAGGTGAGTACGACGAAGAAGGCAACGAGGTCATGGAGAGTGTGCTTGTGCAGACTGCCATAGAGCCACTGGAAGCCACCGTAGAAATCACAACGTATGACGTTGATGGCAATGAAGCGACTGAAACTGTCGCCAACCCGCTAATCGTTAAGGACGACGAGGAGCGCTCTGCTGCACAGGCTGTTGTTGATGGTACGCCGCAAGCAGTAAAGGACGCCGACTAGCAATCGACATTTTACCTAAATACTACGCTCTTGCCTACATCATGAAGACCTAAGGAGAAAGCAAATGCCCTATAAACTAGGAAACCGTAGCTTACAGAACTTGTCAGGTGTACACCCCGATCTTGTCGCTGTCGTTAAACTGGCCATAAGCAAGACCACCCAAGACTTTACAGTCCTCGAAGGTATCCGTAATATTAACCGTCAACGAGAGCTTGTTAAGGCTGGTAAGTCTACTACAATGAACTCACGACATCTCACAGGTCATGCTGTTGATTTAGCTCCTTGGCCTATCTCATGGGACTGGGAGTACTTCTACCCTATTGCTGATGCCATGAAGGCTGCTGCTGAAGAGCTTGATATAAACCTAGAGTGGGGTGGTGACTGGAAGAGCTTTCCTGATGGCCCGCATTTTCAGTTGTCGAGAAAGACGTACCCGTGATGAGCCAAGATACACAGTGGCACTTATCTAAGAGTGTACCGATCACTTTCATCTTGGCAATCCTTCTACAGACACTAGCCCTTATTTGGTTTGTAGCTACACTAAGAACTGATGTAGATATCAACCAAAAAGAGATACTCCGTCTTGAGACAAGGACAAGCAGTCTTGAACAGATCGTACAGAGCCAAGCCATTACCCTTGGTCGCATAGATGAGAATATTAAGTCTATCCGTATGATCCTAGATAGTATGGCAAGAGAGAAATGAAGAAAACTTACAAACGAGAACTGGCTGTACTACTTCTTGTGTGGTTAGTCTACCTAGTAGAGACAAAGGACATAGATGTTGTTGAAATTACTATCTGGCCGATCTTCTCGTTTGTTACTGCTGCTTTTGGTTTTGACGCTTACGGTAAGTTGCAGCAAGGGTCCACTAAGTCTCCTCACGGGAGGGGGACCGAACGTAGCAGCAAACGTCCAAGCAGGGAAAACCAACTCCCAGACGATTGGGACAACAAATAATGTAGCCCCTACAGTCACACTAAGGCCCAACTCTAGGGTAGACACCATAGACCAACGTAACACGTCTACAAGGGTGTCCTCAGACGCTGTAGAGACCCTTGTGGTTAATGAGTACCCCCTTTGGCTAATCCTAGTCTTTGGGGTGTTGTGTGGCTTCCTGATACCATCCCCTAACGAGATTGGTCGAGGTTTCATCAGGCTATTTAAACGAAAATAATATTATACAAAAAGCCCCGCTTAGGAATTAACCTAGGCGGGGCTTATTTGATTCTAGCGTTGCCCTTGAGCTTCGATCAGAGAGCCTAAGGCTTGATACAGGGCTTCTATGTCGTCTGATACAGAAGATATTCGGTACACAACCCAAAGCAAGAAGACTAGGTTAAGAATAATGAGGCACTCAAATAGCGTCATACAGTTTGCCCCCAGTCAAAACAATGGAAGGCCACTAGACCGTAGCCACCACTCAAAGCTACACTCTCTGCAACCCCCCTGTCTTTCATGCACATTTCTACTGTGGGGAACAGCCGCATGTTAGAAAGTGACCTGCAATTCGAAGGGTCGCTTAAGGAACACACAAGGGCTATTGCTGCAATCATTCGTACTTCTCCTTCATTGCTTCACACATCTTATTAAGATACCAAGCTGCTTTATCCATATCTTCTGTGGGATTACCTTTGTATCGGTAACGGTGCTGATACTTAATCATATTACCATGACAGTATGCAATGAAACCGTCTAACCCCAGTACTTGCTTTATGTAGTCAATGCACTCAATCTCACCCTGATTGTAATGCTCTGGCTTTTCTACTGGGTCGTACTCATGCAACTTAATTCCCCTGTCCGCATGAGCCAGATTTTCCAAATTCCATTTAGCCATCGTGTATCTCCCCTCTTCTGTTGCTCTTATCTCCGCGTCACGTACCCACGCATCTGTCACAACTTCTCCTTTACAAATGCCTTGACCCACATAGCTGTGATGTCAGACCTTACGATGTCATCGACAGTGAACTCAATGATGTTCACAGGCAACATATGCTTTTTAGCTATGTGAATAACCTTTGTCAACCCATCCGCTTCTTTAAGGTCACTCTGTTGAGCATCCCCGTTTAGTACAATCGTAGTGCCTTCCCCCACTCGTGTCAGCAACATCTTAAGTTCATGTAGCGTAATGTTCTGTGTTTCATCGACAATAATAAAGGCGTTATCAAAGCTACGTCCACGCATCAACGCCATAGGGGCAACTTCGATGTTACCATTCTTGACACCTGTTTCCACTGCACCCTTGCCTAAGTGCTTCTCTAGTACGTCCAGCACTGGCAATGCCCAAGGCATAGTCTTCTCAGCTAAATCACCCTTTAGGAACCCTAGTTCCCTTCCTACGGCTACGTGAGGTCGTGTGATAACGATCTTGTCAACCAACTTAGCTGTGTAAAGGTCTGCTGCATACGTCGCTGTTACATACGTCTTTCCAGTACCCGCTGGACCTAAGATGAATACCTGCTGACTTTCCTTTAGGGCTTTAATTAGCTCACCCTGCATTTCAGTCTTTGGTACTAGACCAGAGGTCTTCTTTTTTGCTGCCCCCTTGTATGTAGTCTCCCGCTTAGTCTTCTTAGGTTGTTGTTGTACCAATTTGGTCTTCCTTCTTATTTTTGATAAAACCCATAAAAACCTCAAGCTCACGAAAGCCACCAATATGGTTGCCATCGGTAGAAAATACCTGAGGTACAGTCTTAATACTAGCTTCTTTCAGAAGGGATAGCACCCAACGATTTGAGAAATCTTCTATGTTGTATGTTACATACGGTATCTTATCTAGGTCTAACATGGCCTTAGCTTTATCACAATACTTGCAGTTGTTACGGGTAATGATGGTGTACATGATCTCTCCTTTGACTATGTGAGCAGTTTATACACATGCTCAGGTGCGCCCTTGGCAGGGTCTTAATGCAGATACCTAGGTATAGCTGCCACCTTACACTAAGTCCACAATCTCACAGCTATCCCCTGAACAAGCTAATGTCTGGCTTCCTGCCGTATTATCTTCAACCTCATACTCAGAGAGTTTAGACCAGTTAATAGAGGTAGGCATAAGAGATAGAAGCTCTTCATAGTCTGACTTGCCTACATCTTGGTAAGGTGCCTGTTGATAGGTATGCTCAGAGAACGGCAGGAACGACACCCCTGACATCTCGTCGAAGTACTTATACACAAAAGCACCCACCTCAAACCACTCCTCCGCTTTGACGTTGATAGTTACAGAGGGCTTATGCTCACACCATGCACGTTGATACGCCAACCACATCTCCAATTGCTCAATAGCTGTCATGTCTGCTGTACATACTGCCCCCTCAGGTGCCTTCATAGGGAAGCTAAACACTGTAGTAGCTTCAGGCTTCATCACGTCAGGCTCATTAGGGATACCCTGATCCTTCATAAACTGTGTCAGTGGATCTTTGTTATCACCACGAACAGTTCGGACGTAGTATGGGCTATGACGGGCATGAATACCAGAAGCGCTGTCCACGAGTTGAGAGACAGTACCCGAAGGCTTAACACAAGTAATAGCAGCACTGACAGGAATACCAAGGCGGTCAGCCCACTCTGCGTTTGTAGCCACAGCAACAGACTTGAGGTGTTCAAGGGTACTCTCCAAACCTTTGTTCTTGGTTGTCATTAAGGGGTTATCCATGATACCTGTCAACGACACACCTAGCAAACGCTCTTCCTCTGTGTTACGCTGCCATATCTTACGCAGGTAAGGAAACTTAGTGTAGCTAGACTGAATAGTACCCAAGATAGTAGCCAGACGAACCTTGTTCTCCAGCGTCTCAACAGTGTCAGTTGCACGTACAACTACCTCCGTAAGATTGCAGAATTGATACGGGCGTAAAATTATCTCGCTGCAAGGATTCGTACCAAAGTCAAAGGCTGCATCACGTCGTCCATTCTTAGCTGCTTGCTTCTTAGATGCCTCACGATTGAAGATGCCCCGCTCACCACTGCCGCTTTCCACTAGGGCCATCCACTCACGCATGAACGATAGGCTGTCTGGCTTCTCAGTGTATGACACAGAGTTGTTAGCCAAGGCACGTTGTGGGTTGTTCTCCCACCAAGCACCTGACTTAGCGTGTCGCATACGATCATCAGAGAGGTTAGACAGGGAGATCATAGCACTACGGCGTACACCACCTACCACAACCGCTTCACCAATCTTACACATCAGATCGTGACACTCCATAGAAGACAGCTTTCGGCCCTTTGCGTTAATAAAGATACGGACAGCAAAGTTAAACAGGTCGATCAGAGGTGCTGGACCTGAGGCGCGACCACCAAATGTCTTTAGCTTGGCACCCGCTGGACGAACCTTGGATACATCCCACTTAGGGATTTCACCGCTGTACAGCAAAGCAATAACCTGACGAAGAGCTTTAGCCCAACCCTCTTTGCTATCCTTAACAATGACTGTCGTATCACTGTTGAACATAGTGTCAGGAACCTCTGGGAGATTGGTGATAAACTGTCGCTCAACACTGAATCCCACCCCCGTTCCACACAACAAAATGAACATAGCCTCGTCAAAAGACTTAGGGTCATCTACTGGCAGGTAGCTACAGTTATACCCTGCTGTATTGTCACGGTCTAATGCTGGACCAGCAGTCATCAAGGCTCGCATGGAAGGCATGACAGACAAGTCTGTAATAGCGTCACGCAATTCCTCTAGTGTACCCTGCGGCACTTTACCCATAACTAGGTTGTTGATGTAGCGACCTACAGTCTCGCCCCAGTTCTCACGTCGTCCTTCGTCATCTAACCACCGTGCATAACGGGATGTGTGAATAAAGGCTTGATAATCTGTTGGTAGGTAGTTGTTCATTTATCCGCGTCCTCGCATTGTTTTATCTTCTTTTAGCCAGACCATACGATCAATGTCGCCACGGTTGAGGCCAATATCTTTCAGTTGCTTGTCACTGAGCTTGTTAAGCGTCTTAATGGCATTACGGTGTTCCCGCCAAGTAGCCAAGTAGTTCATGTACCGCCAAAACCAAGTCATCGGTTATCTCCACTACCCTTTAGTGTACCACGATCCTTGCGGCTGTTTAACTTCTCTGTGTTCAACTCAATGATCTCTTGCAGAGTGTAACCGTAGATGTTGCCCAGTGCCACAGTGTAGAACAGAACGTCCCCCAACTCCTTGGCAATCTCTTCGTTGTTAAACTTGGAGGCATCCCTGATTAGCTTCTTGACCTTCTCTGCTACCTCCCCTGCCTCACCGACCAGACCTAAGGTGTTTTCTACGAGACGGTCTTTACCTTTAGTTAGTATCATACCCTCTACCCACTCATTGTAGGCACCCAATGAGTCAAAGTACTTCATGTCTTCTATGTCTTCCGCTGTTATCATCATACAGTCCTTCCATAAAACTCTGTTGGTGTGTCGTCT
>Ga0209308_10002938_pt1 | contig 14364 bp, 13 predicted proteins | sample COGITO_mtgs_1204_3_FD_184806 | JGI IMG/M metagenome (GOLD analysis project Ga0209308, IMG submission 184806) | Pelagic marine microbial communities from North Sea - COGITO_mtgs_120405 (SPAdes) (version 2) | ecosystem: Environmental > Aquatic > Marine > Epipelagic ...
CTTAATGAAAAAGTAAATATTGAAATTAAAGATTATAGAGATTTAAAAAGCAAATATAATTCTATTGCATCAATTGAAATGATTGAAGCTGTTGGGCAAAATTATTTAGAAAGTTATTTTAAAACCATTAAGGATAATTTGTCTGATGGAGGTAGAGCTGCCATACAAGCAATTACAATTGATGATAGCCTTTACGATAGGTATAAAAATAAACAAGATTTTATTCAAAAATATATTTTTCCAGGTGGGTTTTTGCCAAATAAAAATACAATCAATAAGCTGGTATCTAAAAATGGTCTCAGTGTGAATTCTTACATTTCATATGCTGATCATTATGCAGATACTTTAGCTATATGGAGAACTGAATTTAACAAAAAGTGGAGTTTGATTAAAGATCAAGGTTTTGATTTAACCTTCAAGAGAATGTGGGAATTCTACCTTTCTTATTGTGAAGCGGGTTTTAAATCAAAAAACATTGACCTAATTCAATTTTCACTTCAAAATAAATAATACATATAGGAGACTTTAATGCGTCACATAAATATAATTAGATCTATTTTATTGATTGTTTCAATATTCTTAATTACAAGTTGCTCAAACAATAGTGCTATGAAACCAGAAGATTTTAAAAATAAAGAACCAAGATTAATTATTGAAGAATATCTATCAGGAAATGTAAAGGCATGGGGTGTCCTTCAAAATAGATCTGGCAAAGTAACAAGACAATTTTCAGCAGATTTAGATGGTACGTGGGATGGCAAACAATTAATTTTAAAAGAAAAGTTTAATTGGGATGATGGAGAAGTTCAAAATAGAGAATGGACTATCAACAAAATTGATGAAAACAATTACGAGGGTACAGCAGGCGATGTTGTTGGAAAAGCAAAAGGTTACTCTTATGGACCAGCCTTTAAATTTGAATATGTTTTATTAGTTCCCGTTAAAGGTAAAGAGATGAAAATTACATTTGATGATTGGATTTTTAAACAAGATGATAGGGTTGCAATCAATAGAGCGACTATGACAAAATTTGGATTTAAAGTAGCTGAATTAACTGTTGTATTTGTAAAAGATTAATTATTTTTTCTGATATTTTGTTAATCTGCCGATTAAACCAAAATAAATTTTACTAGGTAAAAAACTCAAAAGTTTTAATGTGATTGTTAATGCTTTAGGAAAATGAATTTCAAATATATTTTTATTAATTAAACCGTCATAAATTTGATCAGCAGCATATTCTGGTGTTTTTAGAAATGGCATTTTAAAATCATTTTTATCTGTCATAGGTGTTTTAATAAATCCTGGTGACACTAAACAAACACGTACATTGTCTCTTTTAAAATCAAAATACAAACTTTCAGCTAAATTATTTAGCGCTGACTTAGATGGTCCATAACCTGTTGAATTAGGCAATCCTCTGTATCCTGCTATAGATGAAACTATAGTAATAATGCCATCTTTTTTATCTCTGAAATGTTTTTCAACAGCTTTAATAGTATTTACAGTTCCAAAAAAATTTATTTTAAACACATCTTCAATTTGCTCTATATCGATATCTTTTTCTTTTTTAGGGTTCCAAGTACCAGTTGAAAAAAAACAAATATCTATATCCTGAAACTTATTTTTAATTTGGTTAAATACTTCTTGGCATTTTAGTTTATCTGTTACATCCAGTGGAAATGCTGAAATATTTTCATATGTATTTGAAAGTTCATTTAATAACTCTTCTCTTCTAGCAGAAACAGCTACATTCCATCCTTTGCTTGCAAATTTAATTGCTAATGCCTTGCCAATTCCAGTACTTCCACCAGTTATCCAAATAGTTTTTTTGCTCATTTTTTGATATGTATTAATAACATGATTAAAAATAAACTCTTAACATTTATATTGTTTCTAATCATTACCTTTTCGGCTTCTTTAGTTGGGGGTTTAGCTACCATTAATTTTAAAGAGCCTTGGTATTCATTATTGAATAAACCAATATTTAATCCTCCAGATTGGGTGTTTGGTCCAGTGTGGACTATTTTGTATTTAATGATGACTATTGCTATATGGCTTTATTGGCACTCAAAAAATAAAGAAATGAATACGGTTTATATTTATTTCATACACTTAGTTTTTAATACAACTTGGAGTATAACTTTTTTTGTATTTCACAACATGCTTTTAGCTTTAGCTGTCTTAATCATATTAATAGCTTTTATTATTAATCTGATTTTAAGCTTCAGACGCGTCAAGATGATTAGTGCATATTTAATGATTCCATATTTACTTTGGTGTTGCTTTGCACTAATTCTAAATACTAGTCTAATAATAATAAATTAAATATGGATGATGTTGTAGTAATTGGTGGTGGTATTATAGGAGCAGCTACTGCTTATTTTTTATCTAAAGAGGGTAGAAAAGTAAAAGTTATAGAAAGAGATCCAACATATAAAACAGCTTCATTTCCTTTATCCTTAGGTGGCTTTAGAAGACAATTTTTTCAAAGAGAAAATATTTTATTAGGAAAGTTTGCTAGAGAATTTATTTATCAAATTCCTGAATTACTAAAAACTGAAAAAAATCCAAACCCTACAGCAAGCATGGTGACAAACGGATATCTTTTAATGTTTGGTCCAGAACATGCTGAAGAACAATACCGAGCTTTAGAAAATCATAAAGAATGTGATGCGGGTACAAAAAATATTAAAGGATCAGAATTATCAAAAATATTTCCTTATGTTAATAATGAAGGAATTGAAACAGCAACTTATACTGATAATCAAAGCGAAGGTTGGATTGATCCTTTCATGTTCCATAGTGCTCTTAAAAGTAAAGCTATAGAGCTTGGTGCTGAATTTATTAAAGGTGATGTTAAAAGTATTTCTGAAATTAATGCTAAAACAATTGTTTCAGCAGCTGGTTGTTGGACAAAAGAGCTGCTAGAAGATATTCCAGTTGTTCCACAAAAACATACAGTTTTTAGGGTTAAATGCCCAACTTATATTAAAGAAATGCCTTTAACAGGTGATTTAACAACAGGAGTATATTGGCGACCAGAGGGTGGAGAATACTTGGCAGGATCACCACTTTCTGTATTTGATGCTGATGATTTAGAACCAGCGTGGAATGATTTTGAGGAATTAGTTTGGCCCGCACTTGCACAAAGAATACCTGCTTTTGAAGAATTAAAGTTAACAGGTGGATGGGCGGGATATTATGATTGTAACAAATTAGACAATAATGCCGTTGTTGGCAAACATCCTAAATATGAAAACGTTTACATGGCTTCTGGATTTACGGGAAGAGGTTTAATGCAAGCACCAGGAATTGGAAGAGCATTAACAGAACTAATTACAACTGGATCTTATCAAACTATTGATATTAGTGAGTTTGCAGTTGAAAGAGTGCTAGGTAACAACGCTAGACCTGAACCTTACGTATTATAAATTTAAGTACCACAGAAAGTTTGATACTTTTCATTAGTGGTTGGAGCAGGGACTTGGTATTCTGCAATATCTTCTTGATTAGAATAAGGATTTTTTAATATATCATTAAGCTTATTCATTCCCTCTAAACTACCATTGTTTGCTTCAGTTAAAGCTTCTTCTACCTTATGATTTCTTGGAACAACAATTGGATTATTTTTTTTCATTAATTCAATTTGTTTTTCTTTAGAAGAATTATTTAATTGAGATCTTTTTTTCCATTCATCAAACCACGTTAAAAAAGTTTTATCTTTATAAGTGTTATTATCTATTTTGATATCCATTAAATGACAAAAAATATTTGTATAATCAATTTTATTTTTTTCCATCCAATTAAGCAAATCATCAATTAATTTTCTATCGTTTTTATCTTCACCAAATAAACCTAGTTTATCTCTCATCATATTTAACCATTTTTTCTCATAAATATTTTGAAAGTTATCAATTACATCAGTTGCAATTTTAATTGCTGTATCTTCATTTTTGTCAATAAGTGGAATGAGACATTCAGCAAATCTAGTTAAATTCCATTTAGTTATTGGTGGTTGGTTAGAATATGCATATCTCCCCAATTTATCTATAGAACTAAAAACTGTTTTGGGGTGATATTGATCCATAAATGCACATGGACCATAATCAATTGTTTCTCCAGATATTGTCATATTATCTGTATTCATTACTCCATGAATAAAACCTACACGCATCCAATCAACTACTAGCTGACATTGTTTTTCCATTACTAGGTTTAACAGATCTAAAGCTTTTGTTTTTGAAGATTTAATTTGAGGATAATGTCTTTCAATAGTGTAATCGACTAACGTTTTAAGATCCTCAATATTTTGTCTTGCAGCTATGTATTGAAAGGTTCCAACACGGATGTGGCTTGAAGCAACTCTTGTTAAAATAGCTCCTTCTAACAAATTTTCTCTAACAACTTTTTCACCTGTTTTAACTACAGCCAAGCTTCTAGTTGTAGGAATGTTTAATGCGTTAATAGCCTCACTTATAATATATTCTCTGAGCATTGGTCCTAATGCAGCACGTCCATCTCCACCCCTAGAAAATGAAGTTCTTCCTGAACCTTTAAATTGAATATCAAAACGTTTGTTTTTATTGGATAAATGCTCCCCCAATAGAACAGCTCTTCCATCACCTAGCATAGTAAAATGTCCAAATTGATGTCCTGCATACGCTTGAGCAATCGTGTTACTCCCATCAGGTAGAGAATTTCCAGCAAATAAAAAAGATAAATCTTTATCTTTAGTTTTTGAAAAATCTAAATTTAAATCTGTTGCCAATTGTTCATTTAAAATGATTAACTCAGGATCATGAACTGGAGTAGGTTTGATATCTTCTTTAAATGTATTTGATAATTTTGAATATGTATTATCAAAATGCCAACCGATGGTCATTTTAATTAATTTACTTCTGCTTGATTTTCTTTTGGTTTAACTTCTGTTTTGAATTGGTTTGAGATTTTTTGAACTTCTACAGATGAAACTTTGTATTCAGCACACATTGTTTCCTCATCTTTTCCGTGACCAGTAACCATGTTAACCATATGTTCAGGAAAATGAAAAGTTGTGAACACAATTCCCTCTTTAACTTTATCAGTAACCTCAACTTTTAGAGCAACTTCACCTCTACCAGAATAAAGTCTGCCAATATCACCCGTATTAATATCTCTAACAGCAGCATCTTTAGGGTGTATTAAAAGCACATCTTCATCAACAATATTTATATTTTTAGTTCTTCTTGTCATTGTTGCTGCATTGTAGTGTTGTAAAACTCTACTAGTAGTTAAAATCAAAGGATATTCTTTTTGATTAGCTTCAATCTCACTAGATTCTTTCCAATCAAAGTTTTTAAGTCTTCCTTTTCCAAGTTTAAATGTTTCTGTATGAAGAATTTGTGTATCAGTTCCATCTTCTTGAACTGGCCATTGTAACCCAAGTTTACCAAGTCTTTCTCTTGTAACTCCTTTAAAGAAAGGAACTACATCTGCAATTTCTTTTAACATTTTGTCTGCATCATATGTAGGTTGATCAAATCCTAGTTTTTGCATCATGTCAGTTACAATTACTCCATCAGGTTTTGTACCTGGTAATGGTGGAACTGCTCTGTTCACTCTTTGAATTCTTCTCTCTGTATTAGTGAACGTACCATCTTTTTCTAAGAAAGTAGTTCCTGGTAGTACAACAGTTGCTAGTTTTGCCGTTTCACTCATAAATATTTCTTGAACCACTAAAAGTTCTAATGAATTCATTGCTTCAACAACATGTGCACTGTTTGGATCTGTTTGAACAATATCTTCTCCAATAATCCACAAACCTTTTAATTCTTTATCAATTGCTGCTTCAAACATTTGAGGAATTTTTAATCCTGGTTTTGTTGGATGAGTTACACCATATTTTTCTGTATAAAATTTTTGATTTTTTTCATCAGCAACCTCAAAGTAACCAGCTCCTTGATGCGGTTGACAACCCATATCTGCAGCTCCTTGAACATTGTTTTGACCTCGAAGTGGATTTACGCCAACTCCTTTTCTTCCAATATTTCCTGTAATCATAGCAAGATCTGCAATTAGCATGACTGTTTTAGAGCCTTGTTCTTGCTCAGTAACTCCTAATCCGTGGAATTCCATTGAGTTTTTAGCTGTTGCATATGCTATGGCTGCTTCTTTAACCATTTGTTTATCAACGCCAGCAACTTTTGCTAAATGATCTACGTCTTGTCTTTCAATTTCCTTAAGAAAATTGTCAAATCCTTCAGTTCTATCTCTAACAAAATCTGCATTATATAGTTTTGCTTTAATAATAAAATGTAACATCATATTTAATACAGCAACGTTAGTTCCTGGTCTTAATTTAATATGATAATCTGCAAGTTTAGCTAACTCAGTAGTAACAGGATCAAGGACAATTAACTTTTTACCTTTCATTACTTGTTGTTTTATTTTTGCACCAGTTACAGGGTGAGCATTAGTTGGATTTGCTCCAATAACTATAAAACAATCTGCATGATAAATATCTTCTGTAGAATTAGTTGCTGCACCTGTTCCAAATGTTTGTTGCATTCCCCACGCTGTAGGTGAATGACAAATTCGTGCACAACAATCAACACTGTTAGTACCAACAGCCGCTCTAATCATTTTTTGAAAGATATAGTTTTCTTCATTAGTACATCTTGCAGATGAAATTCCTGCAAATGCATCTGGACCATTATCTTTTACAATTCTGTTCATTTCTTTTTTGATAAAATCATACGCTTCATCCCATGAAGCTTCTTCAAATTTACCATTTCTTTTAATCAATGGTGATTTTAATCTATCTGGATGATCATAAAAACTAAATGCATATCTACCTTTAATACAAGTGTGTCCTGCATTAACTTCAGTTTCTTTTGGTGTATCGATTGCTACAACTTTATCATCTTTAATTGATGCTTCTAAGTTACAACCAACTCCACAATATGAGCATGTAGTTCTAACTTTTTTATCTACAGCTGCTGATTTTGATTGGAACACATCAGAGATAGCATCAGTTGGACAAGTATGTGCGCATGCTCCACATGAAACACATGAACTATCACCAAACATCATGTCGTTATCAGTTGTAATTCTAGACTCAAATCCTCTACCACTCATTGTCAAAACAAATGAACCTTGGATTTCATCACAAGCTCTAACACATCTTCCACAATTGATACAATTGTCCAAGTTCATTCTCATGTAATCATGAGAAGTATCTCTTGGAATTCCCTTATGTTGTTTTGGACTGTTATATCTGTGATCTGAGATACCTAAATCATTAGCAACAGTTTGAAGTTCACAATTATTATTAACTTCACATGTATCACATTCCATTGGGTGGTCTGTTAAAACTAATTCAACAATATTTTTTCTTAAACTTGTTAATGCATCGTTTGTAGTAAAAATATGTTGGTTTTCAGCAACAGGAGTATGACATGATGCAACCACTCTTGTTGGACCATCTTTCTCTAATGCCACTTCAACTGAGCAAACTCTACATGCACCGTATGGTGCTAAATTAGGATCATCACATAAAGTAGGAACTTTTTTTTCTCCTACATAACTTTTAACAAACTTTAAAATAGATGTATGATTTGGACCAATTTCGTATGGTTTTCCATCAATATAGGCGATTTTTCTTTTTTCAGAACTCATTAATTATCTTTCACCATATCATTTTTCATTTCATCACCAAAGTATTTTAGAATGTTTTGTATTGGAGTAGGGATTGCTCCACACAATGCACATAGACAACCTTTTTGCATTGTAACTAGCAATTCCTCTAACAATTTAAGAGGTATTTTAGCTGTTTTTTTCTTAGCTTGGTCAAACATTTCCTTTCCTCTGTAAGAACCCAATCTTCCAGGAAAACATTTTCCACATGATTCTTCAGCAGAAAACTCAAATAAGTGATGAATATATTCTGACATTGAAAAATCTTTAGGAATACTAACCACACTCGCATGACCTAACATAAAACCTTTAGCAGTAAATTCTTGGAAATCTAAATTTAGATTATCAATTTCACTCAAAGGAACTACTCCTCCAAGTGGACCACCAACTTGAAATGCTTTAACAGGCTCTTTGTATCCTCCACCAATTTCATTAAATATTTTTTTCATTGGTGTTCCCATATCAATCTCATAAACACCTGGATTATTAAAGAAGCTATCTAAACATACCAACTTAGTTCCAGCAGATTTTTTATTTCCAATTGATGAAAATTTTTCAGCACCATTAATTAAAATACCAGTTGCTGCAGCTAAGGTTTCAACATTATTTACAACAGTTGGTTTTTTATAAAGTCCTTCTGTAACTGGAAACGGAGGTCTCACATCTACTTCAGCACGTCTTCCTTCAATAGATGCAATTAGAGCTGTTTCCTCACCACATATATAAGCTCCTTGTCCAATGCAAATCCCAAGATCAAAAGAAAAATCAGTTCCTAATATATTTTCACCTAATAAGTTTAATTTTTTTAGTTCATTGATACATCCATTAATTGCTTCAATAGATTTTGGATATTCTCCTCTAATATATAATACTCCTTCATCACCTCCGATGACCAATCCACATAACACCATTCCAAAAATAACTTTTAATGGCTGATCTTCTAAAAGATATCTGTCTGAAAAAGCTCCGGAGTCTCCTTCATCAGCATTACAAATTACATATTTTTTATCACCTTTTGCTTTACTGCAGAAATCCCATTTCATACCTGTTGGAAATCCTGCGCCACCTCTTCCTGTAAGATTAGAGTCTAGTAGTGATTTAATTATTTCTTTTTTGTCTACTTTTAAAAATTTATTTAATTGTTCTTTAAATTGGTCAGTTGATAAAAGTTTATCATCCATTAAAAAACTTGTAGTAGCATAACTTTTAGAGAAAAATTTATCTTGTTTGATATCTTCTCCATTTAAAATTTGATCAATTTTTTCTATATCTTTTCCTGCATAATTTTCTCCATCATAGTGGAATGCATTATTTTCATAGCAGTGACCTAAACAAAACATTTCTCCAACTTTGTCATCCCCAAGTTTTTCTTTTAAAGTTTCTTTTAATTTGTCTTGAGTTCCAGCACACATACAAGCACTTCCGTTGCAAACGAATGCTTTTTTCTCTCTGTGAGAAGGTCTTAAAAATTCATAAAAAGATTCTGCCCCATGGAGTGTAGATACTCCAAGATTATGTTTTTTGGCGATTTCATTAATATCTTGAGGGGTTTCGCTCAAGGTATTTTCTGAAATTTGCTTAAATAGATTATCCTTTAAGCCTATTCTACCTGATAAATTACTTATATTTTTTGACACAAATACCCTTTTATTTAATTAGCTCACAATAACTTTTTTGTTATTTGTGTAAATATTAAAACTATCCCTCTTTACGAAACCTATGAGGGTAATGTCAAATTTATTCGCTAAATCGATGGCTAGACTAGTTGGCGCACCAACACCGATCATTATACCTATATCTGTCATTAAAACTTTTTGGACTAATTCGAAATTTAACCTCCCAGAACACGTAATTAACTGTGTTTTTGGATTTAATTGATTATTCTTTAAGGTGCTTCCAATTAGCTTATCCAGGGCATTATGTCTTCCAACATCTTCTCTAACTTCAATTAGTTTTCCATCTTTATCAAATAAGCCACTAGCATGTATTCCACCTGTTTTACTAAACTCTGATTGATTTTCTCTTAATAAATTAGGAGCTTGAATAATTACTTCTTTAGAAATTCGAGGCTCTGTTGAATTTGTCTTGTCTTTTTTTATAATTTCTAACGCATCAAGAGAAGATTTTCCACAAACTCCACAAGAGGAGTTAGTTAAAAAATCTCTTTTGATTTTTGAAATATTGATATTTTCTGAATTGTTTAAAGTAGCTAAAATTTTATTTTGAATATTATATTGACCAACTTTTTCTCCGTAACTTTCAATTGTATCAATATGACTAATGTTTTTAACTATTTGCTCATTAAATAAAAAACCTCTAACTAAATCTTCATCGTGACCTGGAGTTCTCATTGTAATAGATAGATTTTGAGTAACCCATTGATCTTGATTTTTAAATTTTAAAGAAATTTCTAACGGCTCTTCAATTGAAACTAAATCCTCAATATCATCAAAACTATTTGAAGAAAATTTTAAAACTTTATACTTTGAATGCATAACATTACTTTAAAGGATAATTTTTTTGTAAAAGAAATTTATTTATAATTACTGCTAGTAATAAAATTATAATACAGCCAAACATAATAGGATTAATCAAATAATCATAAGATGCACTTCCAATAATAACTATAATTGGATTGCCTCCAGCAGGAGGATGTACCACATCTAATAAAATCATTAAAAAAACTCCAGCACCAACAGCAAAAGCAATATTTATATAAATTGGAAGTGGAATGTAATTAACAAAAATGACACCAACTAAAGCAGTTATAAAATGTCCAAAAAAAACATTTTTAGGTTGAGCAAAAGGACTTTCAGGAAAACCAAACAATAAAACCATAGAAGATCCAAAAGAGGCTGCTATGAAATATCCCAAAGTACTTTTGTAAGTAAGAACAGTTAACACTCCAATTGTAAGTGCAGAAAAAAAACCTGCAATAAGAGCTTTTTGTAATACAGATTTTGTTATTTTAATCATCTAAATTTTTAAAGCTTTTAAAACAGTTCTTAATGGCAGTAGCAAACATTCTTTTCTTGAAAGATTTTTTTTATCAAAAATTTCTTTGAAATCTTTCCAGTGTTTTTCTATTGTGACTTTAGCATCCTCAAAAAGTTTTTCACCGTTACCAATAAATTCCTTAATTTCCTCAATTTTTTTATCCTTTATTTTTCTAGATAGTAAGCTGACAGAGGCCTGACAGTAAACACATGATTTACACTGATACCCTAGGTCTTTAACAACATCTTCTTCAACAATTAAACTAATTTCCATCTCATCACCACATAATGGATTTTTGTTTTTTGACTTATGTGTAAAATTTTCAATAATTTTATTATTCTCTGTATGGGAGGCTATTTCTAAAATTCTTAAATCCATTATATTTCTTTAATTCAAACCTTAATGTTTTATATTTTGATAAATGGATCATAACAATGTTTTAGGAGTAGTGCTAGCTGGCGGAAAGTCCCAAAGGTTTGGTGAAGATAAATCACAAGTAAAATTAGGTGATAAAATATTAATTGATTATATATTGTCGGAAATCATTGATGAATTTAATGAAGTATTAGTTGTTTCCAATAACTCAATTAATTTTAGAAAATCTAAAAAAATTTCTCTAATTCAAGACTTTAAGAAAGATCTTGGACCTTTAGGGGGAGTTTTAACAGCAATGAAATGGGTTAAAGATAATAATAAAGATTATCAATGGATTTCAACTTTCCCAGTAGACACTCCTTTTTTTAAAAATCAAATATTAAAAGATTTTTTAAAAAATATAAATCAAGAGGAAGACAAACTTTTTTTTATTAAATCAAATAATACTAGACACAATATATTTGGTATTTGGTCTATTGATTTAATAGATAAATTAGAAGAAGATTTAACTAGAGGAGAAAGAAAAGTAGAATTTTGGGCAAATAGTGTAGGTGTAAAAAATATTGAAATGGAGTTTGATAATAAAGATCCATTCTTTAATATAAATACTAAAGAAGATTTAAAAAAAGCTATAGAAATTTTAGAAAATGATTAGTTATCAATATTCAAAAAGAATTTTAAAAAAAGCAATTATCAAAATCAAAGATGAAAATATTAAGAGTATAAATTCTTTAAATAGAGCAGTATCTAAAGATATCTATTCTACTATTAATTATCCATCTGGAGATAATGCTGCTTTTGATGGTTATGCAATTAACTCAAATCATACAAAGAATATAAAAAAAAATTTACCTCAAAAATTTAAGATTATAGGTTTGATTGCGGCAGGTAATAAACCATTTAAAAAAAAAATTAAAAAATTTGATGCAGTTGAAATAATGACTGGTGGCATTATTCCAAAAGGATTTGATACTATTATACCCATTGAACAAATTGTTTTCTTTCCAAGCAATAGCAATAAAAAATATATTTTAATTAATAAAAGAATAAAAAAATACAATCATGTAAGATTTGCAGGATCTGATTATAAAAAGAAAGAAATAGTTATAAAAAAAAATACAATTATACAGCCCAACCATATTTTGGCTCTTAAAACACTAGGTATTAAAAACATTATTGTAAAAAAAAAGATTAATATTCTTTTTTTCTCTACAGGAAACGAAATAACCAATAATGACAATGTTCCTGATTGGAAAGTTAGAAATTCAAATAGTCATTATATTAAAAACTTAAGCGATAATTTTTTATTTAATTTTAAAGATGGTGGAATTTTAAAAGATAATCATGAAAAAATATTTAAGTCTAAAATTACTAAAATGTTGAATTCTAATATTGATATTATTATTACATCAGGTGCTGTTTCTGCGGGTAAATTCGACTTTGTTCCAAATGTTATTCAAAGCTTTCGTTTATCTGATTATTTTAAAAGCGTAGCTATCCGACCTGGAAAACCTGTTTTGTTTGCAAAAATTAAAGGCAAGCAAAAAGCAATTTTTGGATTACCCGGTAACCCAATGTCATCAGCTGCTTGTTTCAGGTTTTTTGTGTATCCTTATATTGAAAATTTATTAGGTCTTCATGAAGAAATTCCTGTACGTGCAATTTTAAAAAATGAATTTGTTAAGAAAAAGAGTTTTACAAGGTTTGCAAAAAGTAAATTAAACACAACTAAAAATGGAAAAATTGAAGTTGAAATTTTAAAGGGACAAGAGTCCTTTAGAATTAAATCTTTTGTAAAATCAAATATCTGGGCTTTATTACCAGCTGGTAAGTCTAAATTTAAAAAAGGTGATATTGTAGATTGCTTTTTGCCTAATCATTCCAATCAAGCTCTATTATAAAGTAACTCATTTTTGTTGTAGTTAAATCTATTTACAATTAAATAGCAGCTTATGCTTGTTCTTAAAAATCCTAAAATAGCTGTTCCAGTTGTTTTGTTTGCAGGTCTTGTTTGGTCTTTTGGACCTCTAGTAGTGAGATATATGGATAATCCACACTTAATACCTTGGCAATATATTTTTGGAAGAGGTCTTACAATTTTTATTTTATTAAATTTGTATTTATTTTTTGAAGAAGGAAAAGATTTTTACAAAAATTATTTTAAAATAGGTATTTCTGGTTTAGTAGGAGGTTCAGGGCTTGGTGTTGCAATGATCTCTTTTATGTTTTCAATCACAAATACTAGTGCAGCAATTACTTTGTTGTGTTTAGCGGCGATGCCTTTCTTTACTGCGTTGTTAGCTTTTTTATTTTTAAAAGAAAAAATTTCTTTAAATGTTTGGGTATCAATAATTATTGCATCAGTTGGAATAGGTATAATGGCGATAGGCAATACCTCTGAGACTTCACTAATTGGATTTGTTTTTGGTATTACTTCATCTGTAGGTTTTTCAGTGTTTTCAGTATCATTAAGATGGCGTAAAGAAACTCCAAAATTTACTACAACTGCTTTTGCAGGCCTATTCTGTGTTGTTTTTGCATCGATAATGATTTTGAGTAAGGATTTAGTATTCTTTTCATCAAGCTATAATAGTTCATTATTTTCTCTTCATGGAACATTGGTTTGCCTTGGATTAATTTTATATTCAATTGGATCAAAAGCTATTCCTGCTGCTGAATTAACTTTGTTATCATTAACAGAAGTAATTGGTGGAATATTTTGGGTGTGGCTTCCTTTATTTGGAATAAATGAAGTTCCAGCAACAAACACAATTATTGGTGGTTTCTTTCTGTTTATTTCTTTAACTTATTACAGTTTAGTAATGAGATGGAACAAAAGATATATTGGCCTGAATTAATCTTATGGAAAGACCAGATTTTTTTACATTAAAAAATGGAGAAAAAGTTAAACTTCCTTTTTCAAAAATTGAATACGATAGAAGAATAAATAACTTAAGAACTGTAATGGATAAAAATAACCTGGATATGGTTATTTTAACTTCAATGCATAACATTGCATACTATACAGGCTTTATTTATTGTTCTTTTGGTAGACCTTATGGTTGCGTTGTAACAAAAAATAAAATTTCAACAATTTCTGCAAACATTGATGCTAGCCAACCATGGAGAAGGTCGCATTGTGATAATGTAATTTATACTGACTGGAAGAGAGATAATTTTTTAAAAGCAATTGTATCTATCATTGGAAGGGATGAGCCTCCAAAAAATATTGGTCTTGAAAATGATCATGTTACTTTAGATATGAGGGAAAAAATTGGCTCTCTTTTTTCTTTTTCTGTTTTTAGTGATGTTTCAAAA
>Ga0209308_10002942_pt1 | contig 14341 bp, 13 predicted proteins | sample COGITO_mtgs_1204_3_FD_184806 | JGI IMG/M metagenome (GOLD analysis project Ga0209308, IMG submission 184806) | Pelagic marine microbial communities from North Sea - COGITO_mtgs_120405 (SPAdes) (version 2) | ecosystem: Environmental > Aquatic > Marine > Epipelagic ...
CATCGTTGCCAATATCGGCAAGACGGTTCGTGACCAAGCCGTTACCTCACGTTAGATAAAAGACAGGTTTTACGCCTGTCATCCTTGCCCTTTCTCCACAAAAACGCTACGAAACATGCGCGTTGGTGGCACCCCTGCACGCCCACGTTCAAGGACGGCATGAGATGAGTAAATCAACAGAAAAAGCACTGTTACCTGCGGGTTTGACCGACAGCCTTCACCCGGATGCATCATTTGAAGCAGATATCCGTGAACGTCTTGTCTCGGCCTTTGTTGGGCGCGGTTTTGATCGTGTTGCGCCGCCACTTGTCGAATTTGAAGATAACCTGCTCGCAGGCACAGGTACTGCCATGGCGGGGCAAACATTCCGCCTGATGGATCCTGTGTCGCAGCGCATGATGGGATTGCGCGCGGATATCACACCGCAAGTCGCTCGGATCGCAACCACGCGCCTATCGCACGTCGAACGCCCTTTACGCCTTTGTTATGCCGGTGAAGTCCTCAGGATCAAGGGCTCGCAACTACGCCCGGAACGCCAATTCACACAAGCCGGTGCCGAGCTTATTGGCACCGCCAGCCCTGAAGCTGATGCAGAAATGGTTTTAACGGCAGCGGAAACATTATCTGGTCTAGGCATTCAAGACATCAAAGTTAACCTCTGCCAGCCCACACTTATTCCGTATGTTATGGATGCCTTAGGTATTCAGGGTGATGATGCAGTTCAGTTCCGTGCTGCTTTCGACAGTAAAGACGCCGCTGAAGTCAAAACGCTTTCCAAAGACCTCAGTCCCGATGCGCGCACACTTTTAAGTGAGCTGCTTGCTGCGTCCGGTCCGGTTGAGATTGTTGCCCCAAAAATCAAAGCATTACCGTTGAGCGGCGATGCGGCTGCGGCGCGAGATGCATTACTTGAAACTGTTGCCTTGATTGAAGCCGGCGATCCGGCGCTTGATCTGACACTGGACGTCGTCGAGAATCGCGGCTTCGAATATCATTCAGGCGTTACATTCACCCTTTTTGCACCAGGCGTTCGTGGCGAATTAGGTTCTGGTGGGCGATATCAGGCCGGGTTGAATGACAGTGAGAATTCAGGCGAAGCAGCGACGGGCTTTACCCTGTTTTTAGATAGTATTTTACGCGCCCTAGAGCCTGGCGAAGCCATGCCAAAAGTATATTTACCCGCGAAGACATCACGCGCGGACAGCCAAGTTGTTCGCGACCAAGGTTACAGGACGCTTCAAGGTCATACGGATGATGGCGACATAAATGTTGCCGCGACCCGTCTTGGCTGCTCACATATATGGTTGGGTGGGGACATTAAGCCACTCGGCACCGTTTAATATCGAAGGAGATACTTTCTTATGGCCAATGTAGTTGTCGTCGGCTCCCAATGGGGTGACGAAGGAAAAGGCAAGATTGTGGATTGGCTCTCGGAACGTGCCGACGTTGTTGTGCGTTTTCAAGGGGGTCACAATGCTGGCCATACCCTGGTCATTGATGGTGTCACCTATAAACTCAGCCTTTTGCCATCTGGCATTGTCCGTAAAAACAAGCTGTCGATCATTGGTAATGGTGTCGTTGTTGACCCATGGGCCTTGATGATAGAAATCGAAAACATCGCCAAGCTTGGTGTCGAAGTCACACCAGAGAATCTGCGCATTGCTGAAAATGCGACATTGATCCTCCCTCTACACAGAAACCTTGATCAAGCGCGCGAAAAAGCCGCCGGAAATGCTAAAATTGGCACGACTGGACGTGGCATCGGGCCTGCGTATGAAGACAAGACCGCACGCCGCGCAATCCGCGTGGGTGATCTTGCTGATACGGATGTACTTGCTGACAAAGTTGATGCCTTACTATTCCACCACAATGCCCTTCTCCGTGGGCTCGAAATGCCAGAAATTGATGGTGATGAGCTATTGGCTGAGCTTCACAAAATGGCACCATTACTGCTGCCTTTCGCCAGTACTGTCTGGCAGGACTTGAATGAAATGCGCCGCAATTGCAAACGCATCCTGTTTGAAGGCGCACAAGGCACGATGCTGGACATCGACCATGGTACTTATCCGTTTGTTACATCTTCTAATACTGTGGCCGGTCAGGCTGCTATTGGTTCAGGCCAAGGGCCGGGTGCGATTGACTATGTCCTTGGCATCACCAAGGCCTACACGACCCGCGTTGGTTCAGGCCCATTCCCGACAGAGCTTGAAGACGAAGTTGGTCAGCAATTGGGTGAACGCGGTCGCGAATTTGGCGTTGTGACAGGTCGTAAGCGTCGCTGTGGTTGGTTTGATGCTGCGCTGGTTCGGCAATCCGTTATCGTTAACGGTATCACTGGCATTGCACTGACTAAACTCGATGTTCTGGATGGTCAGAAAGAACTTAAAGTCTGTGTCGGTTACGATATCGACGGCGTGACGTATGACCACCTCCCCGCATCAACAATTCGACAAGCACGTGCGAAGCCAATCTACGAGACAATGGAAGGTTGGCAGGAAAGCACCGAGGGTGCGCGTTCATGGGCTGACTTACCTGCAACAGCCATCAAGTATATCCGCCGGATCGAAGAATTAATCGAAGCGCCCGTCGCTTCGGTATCAACCAGTCCAGAACGCGATGATACGATTTTGGTGCACGACCCATTCCAAGACTAAGGGTTTATCAAAACCAGTTATTGTCATCTTAAAAGGGAACTGAAAAAAGAATGGCAAATAGCTTTAGTGTAAATGTCATAGATTTCTCTAACCTTCTCGAAATAGAAGGTGCCCGAAATGAAAAAGATTTTTCTCTACTCCTCGAAGCGATGGAGTATGGCGATCTCACTGGCATGAGCGCTGACGAGCGTCGTGAAATGTGTATTCTTTCACTGCAAGACCTAAAGCCCACCGAGGCGGCATACATTGTACTAAAGCACGACATGTCTGATGTTCTCCGTGACGGACAAGCACGTAACATTTCTGTCGAAATGCTCGATGAAAAACTTTAGGAGGAATATGCCGACTCGTCGCTTCATGAGCGCATGTTCAATGCCGGGAGTTAACTTTACGCAGCTTTCCCAGGCTCGTTTCCAAAGCCGGACGCTGTGCGCATTGAGCTAGAAGTCACGGCATCCGACATATCGTCACGCATACTTCTAAAACCGTCTCTGAACGAGTCCTTTCTTGCAAGACTACTCGCCGATGGTATGGATGATCGTGCCCCACTTCATCGTTTGTATGGCAAAGAATTGCAGGGGAAAAGTTTCCCAAATGCTGATGAAATCGTTTAGATTGTTCGCACTGAACAAACAAGTGATGACATCTTGAAAATTTAGGTCATCAGCTCAGGCTATTGGCTTGATGCTATGGACAATACGAATTCATGTCAATCGGCCGCCTACGCAGTTCCATCGCCCTCAAAAGCCAAGGACTAAACAATCCATGACTACTCCTGGAACGTTTCGTTAGGCTGCAGCTTGCGAAAATGGCTCGTCCAGCTTCGCCGCAAGTCATCCTCCGTGCTGCCTATATCATATGCCGGTGTAATAACGGGTAACGCACGTGTCACGTTGATCATGACGATGACATTGATTTTATCACAGAGTGCACCGTAGCGTTCAAACAACGGCCAGCAACTGACAAAGATATCAGATTCTGGCTCAGCAATGCTCGCGGTCCCTTTAAAGCGATAACCTTTGCGCACAAACGGATCAACAAAGTTAACCTCGACGGACGGGTTTGCTCTCAGGTTCTTCAAGGTTCCAGGTGACCGTATATCCGCAAATGCGATGTGTTCATCATCGATGACGACGAATGTCCCTTTCGGCGAAACGTTTGGACTCCCATCGGCACTAACCGTCCCAACAAAACCTAGGCGCTGTTCATTCACGATCCGCTTCATATCACTGGTAAGCACAAGTATTCTCCCAACATTTAATGATCAATGGTCATCGCATGAATGTCCGTATCGCGCATAGAGCAGCTTTAGAAAAACCAATGGGGCCAGTTGCGCAAAGCAAAGAAGTTAAATTGTAAACTCAGCAACCTTTGCTAAATTCCATTTGATACCCAGCCCCGGACCACGTGCGCAAACTGTGCCGCACTCGATATCATAAGCATCAACCAAAACCGGGCGCGCCTTGTCCAGATACTCGTGCCAATGCGCGTTTGGTGTCGCCGCTAAAGCGTGTGCGCTGACTTCAACAAATGCGTGACTGGAAACAGGCAAGCTTTTAGCTGCTGCCATCGCAGTCGCTGCTTTCCATCCAGTAAAGCCACCGATCTTCATCAAATCAGGCATAATATAGTCGCTGCAATCTGCATTGATGGCATTCGTCGCGCCACTTGGGTACCACCAGTTTTCACCTGTTTGCACAGGGATTGGGCTCTTTTCACGGACAGCACGGTGGCCTGTCAGATCTTCAGCGGGAACAGGCTCTTCGAGCCAATAAATATCATATTCTGAAATACGCTTGGCACGTTCAAGTGCGCCCGCCACATCAAGCGATTGATTGTAATCAACCATCAGCGCAACGTCTGGGCCAATTAGATCGCGGACAGCAGCAATGCTCCGTAGATCATCTTCGACGCTGCCAAGCCCAACCTTGATTTTAATGCCCGTAAAGCCCTGGCGCATGGATGCTTCAATCAAAGGCAGGTCTTCAGCTGGGTCAACAATGCCATAACTATCATAAGCCTTAAGGGCGCGTGGTTCGCCGCCTAGCAATTGCGCGACGGACGCCCCCTCCAACTTGCCCAACACATCCCACAGCGCCATTTCAACGCCTGAGAACCACATGCCCAGTAGACCTTGGATACCCAACAGACGAAACGTGGCCTGAAATCGCTCAAAACACTGATCAGGCGCGACGAGTTCGCCAATAAATACATCTTTGATGTCTGCGTTTAGCGCCAATGCTGCTTTCAATATTTTCGGCGTATATGTGAAAATATATGCATGACCGGTAACTCCGGCACTCGTCTCTACATCAATCAAACCGAGTGCAGCGCCCGGGAGTGTTCCGGACGCAGTGCGCATTGGCCGCCCCAACGGAACAACAATTGGCGTCAGCGTAATATTTGTGATGGTTGGTAGTTCTGATATGATTTGTTGACCCCAGAGTGCGCGGTGAAAGAGGTGTTCACGTTAACCATAACCGTCGTAAATGTCAGTAAATGCTTGCGATTTTTGCAAATTAACGATTCAATAACTAAGTTCCCGCCGAAAAGAATTTTTTCGGCCAAGTTACCAGTATAGCACAGGGCTGTATTGGTTTAACGCTTGATAGGACGCGTGCGATGGCAGAAGAGCCTTTTGACGCGGACAAAGTCGACAGTGCTGCGCCTCCAAAGGGCGGGTCGATTGTTCTTCGTGATCGGTTTTTAATCAGCGGTGATAAACCGCTACCGAATTTAGACTCACCGAATGCTCAGGCCTACATGGCCGAGGATCGTCGGGATTTTTCGCGTGACCTTTTTGCTCTGGTGTGCTCGCCAGGTATCCCTCCCCGAACTGATGCGATGCGTCGATTAAAATCCGATCCTGGTGCAGGCGCGCTTGAACTTGTCGATTGGGGTTCAGCGTTTTGGCCGCTTATTGGTCGGCGCACAGTGGTGATCATCTATGAACGCCCGCTAGGTGGCCGGGTGTTCGAGCAAATCAAAAATAATCGCGCACGGATTAACGAGTATGATATTCCACGGAAAATCATTCAGCCTCTGGTCGCAGCGCTGCGGCATATGGCGTCGATCAATGTGCCTCATCGTGCCGTCAGACCCGACAACATCTATTTCATCGACGAAGAATGTCAGGAAATCGTCTTGGGGGAATGTGTCACATCACCCGAGGGATTTGACCAGCCCATCATGTTCGAGCCGTTGGAGCGTGCTCTCGCAAGCCCCGCTGGACGTGGTAAAGGCTCGATGGTCGATGATATGTATTCACTGGGTGCATCGATTGTTGTACTAGCACTTGGCGTTAACCCGATTGAGCGTATGAAAGGCGAAGACCTGCTTTTCCGACGCACAAACATGAGCAGCTACGCAACGATTTGTGGTAATGCACGGGTACCAATTTTATTACTCGAACCGCTCCGTGGGCTTCTGTCTGACACGCCCAACGAGCGATGGGGTCTCGACGAAATTGAGAAATGGCTGAACGGACTTAAGCAAACTCCGCAGCAGAAAAAAGCCGCCAAAAAAGGCGACACACCTGTCCGGTTTGGTGGACGTGACCACACCAATGTGCGGACGTTGGCGCATGCATTTAACCGTCAAATTCCCGAAGCTGTGCGTGTGCTTAAAGACGAGACCTTTCATGCCTGGCTCAAAAGGTCCGCCGGAGAAGGCGATCTTTCTGATAGCCTAAAAGGCTTTATAGATACCTCCGCATTCCACAAAGACGGCATGCAAGGATCAGACGAATTTCTTGTCGCCCGGTGTTGTGCAGCGATGGATCCCCTGGGGCCCATTCGATACAAAGGCGTGTCTGTTTATGTCGATGGCCTCGGCCCTATGTTGGCCATGGAAGTCATCCGAAATGGAAACGTTCAAATTCTGACCGAGATCGTTCTGCGCGATATCTATCAGTTTTGGACGAGTGATCGTGCCGTGTTTATGGATACCGTCGAAGCCGCGAGTGTCTTTGCACAGGTTAAGGCCTGGCTTACCAACAACGTTGCTGGCCAAGGTCTTGAACGTGCTCTGTATGAGCTCAATCAAGGTCTTGCATGTCAAAGCTCCCACATCAGTGATGATGGCATTATCTTTATTGAGGACCTTCTGCCGGCACTCGACCATGCGGCAGGCCAGGTAGAGGGAAAATCAAAGCCAACAGATCGGCACGTAACCGCCTTTATCGCAGCGCGCTTTAATGAAGATATCCTCCCACATCTGAAAGCCCTCACCGCACAAAAGGAAAGCACCTCTGTCATCGGCATGCTGAGCTTACTCGCCTTTTTGCAATGGAAGCTCAAAGCTGAACCTGTATACGGTTTGGCAAGTTGGATCGGGGGTCTATTAGGCCCGGCAATTAACGGGTATCATAGCCGCACGACGCGACGTGAAATCAAACGTGAAATTCCAAAACTTGTGCGTAAAGGCAGCCTCCCGGATATGTTCGATCTGATCGATAATGCCGAGAAGCGCCAAGAAGACCAAAACGGTTATGCTGATGCTGTCGAGGAATACGCGATCTCCGCACATGAGATTGAAAATATTGAAGGCACAGGTTCCGAGCTAACAGAAAAGGCTGAAAAGATCGGCCAAAAAGCTGCTGCAACGATCTCAATCATTACAACAATGATTGCGATGACAATCATGTTCATCACAGAGATGTTGTGAGGATGGCATGAACGTAAAATCAATCGTCTGGGGTTTGCTCATATTGGTTCTGCTGTTGATGGCAGCGCTCCCGACTGTGATGGTTATCGCTTTCGGTATGCTACCGGGCATGGTCGCCTTCATTGTCGATCGCACGGAAGAGCGTTCAGCGACGTTTTGTGTTGGCGGCTTGAACCTTTGCGGCGTGTTCCCGTATTTGCTCGAATTATGGACGGAAGATCACAGCCTCGAGATGGCTTCTTCCCAACTCACCGATGTATTCGTGCTGGCTGTGATGTATGGCGGTGCATGCATGGGGTGGATGCTTTATCTTTCACTTCCGCCTGTGATCGCATCATTTATTCAAGTCATGGCTGAACGTCGCTTACAACAACGGCGGAAGACACAAAGCGATATTCTCAAAGAATGGGGCAACGAAGTGATTGAGGATGCGAATTTAGGGGCTGGCATTGCGCCCGCACCTGTTGCCGAAGAGTCCCAGAAAGAAACCGCAGCAGCTTAGCATCATCTCCGTTTTCCAGCGTTCTTATCATTGCCCGCGTAATTTTCGTTCGTTTTATATGTTATCCCCTAAATTCATGGCGATCCCTGTGCGCGCCCCTTGACCAAAGACTTATCAACCATCATGATCCCAGCGTAATTTGTTCCGCGGGGGGCCCTAGATATGAGGGCTGAGATACTACCGCCATTGGTATCGTCTGATGGCATTGTGGTGACCCGTTGAACCTGATCCGGATCAAACCGGCGTAGGGATCGGAACCAGAGCGGTATAATCTCGTTCTTCCAACCCCCCACTCCATCCCGGATCTTCGTAATTTAATGGAGAGGATCCAACGATGAACGTTATTCGCAAGCCCGCTAACGCCGATGTAACTCACGGCCCCCTTCCCGCCTCTGAAAAAGTTTATATTCACGGCAGCGAGATATTAAACGGCGTCGGTGTTCCGATGCGTAAAATTCATGTCCACGAGAGCGCCAAGCAAGAGCCTCTTACGGTTTATGATACATCTGGTATCTATACCGATACAGCTGCTGAAATCGATATCGAAAAAGGCCTGCCGCGTATTCGCGAAAGCTGGATCGACGCACGTGGCGACACTGAAATCTACGAAGGCCGTCATGTGAAGCCTGAAGACAATGGCAACATTGGTGCAGATAAACTCGTCCCTGAGTTTCCAGTCCGCAATCAGCCACGCCGCGCCAAAGAAGGTGTTAAGTCGATTTCTCAACTCGCTTACGCGCGCCAGGGCATCATCACTGCAGAAATGGAATTCGTTGCGATCCGCGAAAACATGCTACGTGATATCTCACCTGAAGAAGCCGCTAAGCTTAAAGCAGAAGCTGAGCGCTGGGGTGCAGAAATCCCGGACGTTGTGACACCTGAATTTGTGCGTGATGAAGTCGGCCGTGGCCGTGCCATCATCCCGAGCAACATCAACCACTCAGAAGCTGAGCCGATGGCGATTGGCCGGAACTTCCTTGTCAAAATCAACGCCAACATCGGCAACTCAGCCGTAACATCATCCGTCGCCGACGAAGTCGACAAGATGGTGTGGGCTATTCGCTGGGGTGCTGACAATGTTATGGACCTTTCAACAGGTCGTAATATTCACAATATCCGCGAATGGATCATGCGTAACTCACCTGTGCCAATTGGTACCGTGCCGATTTACCAGGCACTGGAAAAAGTTGACCGCGCTGAAGACCTGACATGGGAAATCTATCGCGACACACTGATTGAACAGGCCGAGCAAGGCGTTGATTACTTCACCATTCACGCCGGCATCCGCCTTCGTCACATTCACCTCACTGCTGAGCGTGTCACAGGTATCGTCAGCCGTGGTGGATCGATCATCTCTCAGTGGTGTCTCGCACATCACAAGGAAAGCTTCCTCTACGAGAAGTTTGACGAGATTTGCGAAATCATGGCCGCCTACGATGTATCATTCTCACTCGGCGACGGTTTCCGCCCGGGCTCAGGCGCTGATGCCAACGATGCAGCCCAGTTTGCGGAACTCGAGACCCTTGGTGAACTGACCCAGGTCGGTTGGGAAAAAGGCTGTCAGGTTATGATCGAAGGCCCTGGCCACGTGCCAATGCACAAGATCAAAATCAACATGGACAAGCAACTTAAAGTTTGCGGTGAAGCGCCGTTCTACACATTAGGACCGCTCGTCACAGACATCGCACCTGGCTATGATCACATTACATCTGGCATTGGTGCTGCGATGATTGGCTGGTACGGCACAGCAATGCTTTGCTATGTGACTCCGAAAGAGCATTTGGGTTTACCTGATCGTAACGACGTGAAAGAAGGCGTGATCACTTATAAGATCGCGGCTCACGCTGCAGACTTGGCAAAAGGTCATCCGGGTGCTGCGGCACGCGATGATGCGCTTAGCCTTGCCCGCTTTGAGTTCCGTTGGGAAGATCAGTTCAACCTCGGCCTCGACCCGGATCGTGCGCGTGACTTCCACGACCAGACCATGCCAAAAGAAGCGCATAAGACAGCACACTTCTGCTCTATGTGTGGACCAAAGTTCTGCGCGATGGAGATCACCAACCTGGTACGTGATTACGCCAAGGAAGGTATGGACGAAATGTCTAAGAAGTTCGTCGACGAAGGTTCAGAACTCTACAAAGAAAACTACAAAGATGAAGCAAAGAAAGTCGCAGCCGCTGGCGACGACGACTAAGCTTTCTTTAGACGACCAAAATATAAAAGGCGGCGGATGATGATCCGCCGCCCTTTTCTTTTCTGGACGTCACGCCCCTCATCCTGTCCTTCTCCCAATGGGAGAAGGAACTCACGTACAAACATCCCTCTCTCTTGGGAGAGGTTAGGTGAGGGGCCCCTATCCATTAATGAAAACCGTCATTCCCGCGAAAGTGGGAACCTAGTCCATCAAAGATTAAGAACTGGGTCCCCACATACGCGAGGATGACGGTCGAGATTTAGCTTAGGCTTTGAGTGTTAAGCGCCTAAATAAGCCATTCGGAACCGCATGCGGCATTCCAGTGGGTTCATGTTGCGTTTGAACGATGTTGGTTCGCCCACAAGGACGCGGAGCCAGAGGAATCTTGGCCCAGTGCCGGATTTTACGAATGCGGCGGCATCCTTTAGGCCGTCTTCGCTGCCGACCGTCAGAATGTTTTCAATCCCGGCACCATCAGCAATCTTGGCCAGGTTTGTGCGTCGTGATGTGTGGCCGGGCTGACCACCGGTTTCGCCGTGCCCACCATTATCGATACATACAATCGTCAGATTTTGCGGTGACTCGGTGGCCACTGTCGCCAACGAGCCCATGTTCATCATCAGCTCACCGTCTCCGGCAATCACAACGACTTGGCGGTCCGGTGCGCTAAGCGCCACACCCAGACCCATCGTTGTAGCAGCACCCATACAGCCCGCCATCGTAAACATGTTTACACCGTCATTTGTCAGGTGCGCGGCATCACGTGCAGGTCCGGCCAGGCCGGTTACGAACAAATAATCATCCGGGTTTGGGAAAATCTGTGGAAGCGCGCCAACGCGGTTTAAGGTTACTTCGGTCATATCATGTTCTCCTTAAAACGCTTTCGCGCCCAAAAATTGTTGGCTCAAAATAAGAGCGGCAGCGTTGCCTCCCTTAAAGGCTGAGTTGATCGCAGCGCTTGCCACTTCTTCCAGGTCTTCTTTCTTATCAACCCGGAATGTCAGCACACCCATCGCGTCAAGGATCGGCTCAACTGCCTGGCCCATTGGGTACTGCCATGGGTTCTGCTCGCCGAAATCACCCCGCATTGAAACCAGCAATAAGATTGGGAAATTGCCGCCCTTAACAAACGAGAGAAAGTTCGGACAGTTTCCGACGCCAGATGACTGCATCATAACAACTGACTTCTCGCCAACGAGATCGGCACCCGCCGCAAGAGCGATGCCTTCTTCTTCGGTTGTCAGCAGGACGCAACGAGTCTCATTATCGTCGTATGCCATCTCAGAAATCCGTGCATTACCAGCATCCGGAATAAAACTAAATAATCGGACACCCGCGTCCTTTAGTTGTGTAAACAGCGCCCGCGACCAGTCGTCGTGGCGGTGTGCAGCTTCACTCATGGATTGTGCCCTCCAAAGGCTCAAAGACAAATCTTCTAGGATTGAACCACTAGATTAGCGGCATATTCTGATTTCGCAAATCCCCGCCTGAATACTAACGTTGCATCAACAACAAGGGGGACGTTCTTATGCATCATCACTTTATGTGTGTACAGTTTTGGCAATTTCCATGATTTTTTTTGAAAACCTATCGACCAGGGCTGAGACGAACGTAGTCCCTTGTCACTTAGCAGACATCATCGCCTGACACTGCGCTGCCAATTCTGCCTCAGATGCATTGGTCAATGGCTGACCATTAAATGTCATGGCACCAGTTTTAATATCAAACCGAACCGTCCCAACGTTGAGCGTGATGCCTTCACTTTTAGCAACAACCTCTGCGGCATTCAGAGCCGCTGTATCAGCGGACGTTGAATCCGATGCAGCTTGTGTTGCCGTCGTGCTCGCGGTGCTTGCGGTCGCGTTTTGCGTATATCCAGTGGCCTTCGCAGCTGCCAATATCGCTTGAGCATTCGTCAGCGCGCCTGAAACATCATCAGACGCCGCCGCTGTTTGTGTTGCATCATAAGCAGATTGCATTTGCGCCAATCCAGCCACAGCCGTTTTCGCCGTGGCTTGCGCTGTTGTAGCAGCTGTTGCCAACGCAGCATTATTTGGGGCCGCATCAGCAGCGGTTTGCGCCGCTTTAGCCGCCGTCGCAGCTGTATCCGAGACGGTTTGTGCGCCGCTTAAAGAGAGCGCGGCCGAAGAAACGGCTGCATCTGTCGCAGTAACAGACCGCTCCGCCGCAATCGCCGCCGCTTTATCTGCCGCCAACTGGTCCTCGGGTCCGTCCAAATACGCACTCAGATCTTTGGTCACGTTGAATTCATAAACATCTGGCAATGGAACTGCGAAGCCATCATTCACATCGGCATCAACAACAGGATTGCCCCGCACATCGACGCCCGGTTTATACGCAACGTCGGCGCTGGCATAATGTCTCACAAGTCGCCTGCAGTCACGTTTGGTGATTCGTACCTTTGGAAACGCGTCGACTTGGACGGCCGCTTCATCTGTTGTTTGCGCGTGTGCATCAATGCCGCTCGCCACCATTACGGCCATCAACGCCGTTAACGACAAGGGCATCAGGGCCTTTGAATATCTTAGTTTCATGCGCACGTCCGCGTTCTCCTGCTGCGAATCGATAGTCTGCGGCGATTCCATGTCGAAATGGTTAACAAACGATCAACCATCTCCCCTTTCCTTTTCCGAGCCAATCCAGTATCAGACTTTATGACCAACATTACAGCCAATCACGACCGCATTCTGATCATCGATTTTGGCTCGCAGGTGACACAGCTCATCGCGCGTCGAGTTCGAGAATCCGGCGTTTACTGCGAAATTCATCCCTTCAATGCTATCACGGAAGACACTCTTAAGGCTTACGCGCCCAAGGGTATAATTCTGTCCGGTGGCCCAGCCAGCGTTCACGAGGCGACAACGCCCCGTGCGCATGATGCAGTATTTGATCTGGGCGTGCCTGTGTTCGGTATTTGTTACGGCGAACAAACCATGGTCCAGCAAATGGGTGGCCAAGTGCAGGCCTCGACCTACCGTGAGTTCGGGCGTGCATTTGTTGAAATCAAAGCTGACTGCTGCTTGTTCGAAGGTATCTGGAAGCCGGGCGAAAAACATCAAGTATGGATGAGCCATGGCGACCGCATCGACGCAATCCCCGATGGCTTTGAAGTTGTCGGCACCTCTGACGGCTCACCATTCGCCATCATCGCTGATGACGCGCGCAAACTCTATGGCGTGCAGTTCCATCCAGAAGTCATGCATACACCCGACGGCGCAAAGCTTCTCAAGAACTTTACCCATGCGATCTGTGGCGCATCCGGCGACTGGACGATGGCATCATTTAAAGATGAAGCTATTCAGAAAATCCGCGATCAAGTTGGATCAGGACGTGTCATTTGTGGCCTGTCCGGTGGTGTTGATAGCTCCGTCGTCGCAGTTCTGCTGCACGAAGCAATTGGCGATCAACTGACATGTGTGTTTGTTGACCATGGCCTGATGCGCACCAATGAAGCTGATGAAGTCGTTTCACTGTTCCGCGATCACTATAATATTCCGCTGGTTCACAAGAACGTTGAAGACCTATTCTTAGGCGAGCTTGAGGGTATTTCTGATCCAGAACTCAAACGCAAAACCATTGGCCGTTTGTTCATTGATGTCTTCGATGAAGAAGCTAAAAACGTTGGTGGGGCTGACTTCCTGGCGCAGGGTACACTTTACCCTGACGTCATTGAATCCGTATCATTTACGGGCGGTCCAAGTGTAACGATCAAATCACATCATAATGTGGGCGGCCTTCCTGAGCGCATGAACATGCAGCTGGTCGAACCTTTGCGCGAGCTGTTTAAAGACGAAGTCCGTGACTTGGGTCGCGAGCTTGGGCTCCCCGATAGCTTCGTCGGACGTCATCCGTTCCCAGGACCAGGACTGGCCATACGTATCCCAGGCGTCATCACCAAAGACCGTCTGGATATCCTCCGCGCCGCTGATGTTGTGTATCTGGATGAAATCCGCAAAGCCGGTCTTTACGATGTGATCTGGCAGGCCTTTGCCGTATTGCTGCCTGTTCAGACCGTTGGTGTCATGGGTGATGCCCGCACATACGATTTTGTCTGCGCGCTCCGCGCCGTCACGTCTACGGACGGCATGACAGCCGATTACTACCCCTTTGATCATGAGTTCTTAGGCCGGGTTTCAACGCGGATCATCAATGAAGTCAAAGGCATCAACCGCGTTGTCTATGACGTCACATCGAAGCCACCTGGCACGATCGAGTGGGAGTAAAATAATGGTCTTAAGTTATTGATATTAAACAATACTATGACTTTGACATTACCTAGACACGCTCCCCTAACCCATTGACTTC
>Ga0209308_10002953_pt1 | contig 14320 bp, 13 predicted proteins | sample COGITO_mtgs_1204_3_FD_184806 | JGI IMG/M metagenome (GOLD analysis project Ga0209308, IMG submission 184806) | Pelagic marine microbial communities from North Sea - COGITO_mtgs_120405 (SPAdes) (version 2) | ecosystem: Environmental > Aquatic > Marine > Epipelagic ...
AAAATACAACAATACCAACAAAAAAAAGCCAAGTATTTTCAACAGCTGATGACAACCAACCTGCTGTATCAATCAGAGTGCTTCAAGGTGAAAGAGAAATGGCATCTGACAATAAAATGTTAGGAAATTTTGAGCTAGTTGGAATTGCGCCTGCTCCAAGAGGAGTGCCTCAAATAGAAGTAACTTTTGATATTGATGCAAATGGAATTGTGAGTGTTTCTGCTAAAGATAAAGGAACTGGAAAAGAACAAAAAATTCAAATCCAGGCCTCTGGTGGCTTAAGTGATGAAGAGATTGAAAAAATGGTAAAAGATGCTGAAGCAAATAAAGAAGAGGACAAAAAGAAAAGAGAATCTGTTGATGTTAGAAATCAAGCAGACACTCTTTTACACTCTACTGAAAAAAATCTAAAAGAGCATGGTGCCAAAGTTTCTGATGCTGATAAAAAAGCAATTGAAGATGCCTCAACTGACTTAAAAGAAGCTATTAAAGGAACTGATACCGAAGAAATTAAAAAGAAAACTGAAACTTTAGTTCAAGCCTCTATGAAATTAGGTGAAGCAATTTATAAATCTCAAGAGAAAAAAGAAGGCTCACCAAAAGAAGGTGATAAAAATGATGAAGGAAAAAAAGACGATAATGTAGTTGATGCTGACTTTGAAGAAGTTAAAGAAGAAAGCAAAGAAGGCAAAGAAGAAGATAAAGAAAAAAGCGCCTAAGACTTACAGCAACTATCATCTTAAAGTAACTTATGGCTAAAAGAGATTTTTATGACGTCTTAGGGGTTAGTAAAAGTGCAAGTCCTGAAGAATTAAAATCTGCTTACCGTAAATTAGCTGTAAAATATCACCCAGACAAAAACCCAGGTGATAAAGCCTCAGAAGATAAATTTAAAGAAGCTGGTGAAGCTTACGGCGTCCTTTCAGATAAAGAAAAGAAACAAAACTACGATAACTTTGGCCACGCTGCTTTTGAGGGTGGTGGAGGCAGACAAGGAGGAGGCTTTGGTGGTGGTTTTGGTGGAGCTGATTTTTCAGATATATTTGAAGATTTTTTTGGAGATTTTGGTGGTGGACAATCAAGAGGAAGACGAAAAACTAATAATAGAGGATCTGATCTTCGATATGATTTATCTATTACTCTTGAAGAAGCATATGAGGGTAAAAAACAAGATATAAAATTCTCAACTACAGAAAAATGTAATACTTGTAGAGGTAATGGCTCTAAACCTGGTCATTCTCCAGACAGATGTACAGTTTGTGGTGGAAATGGTAAAGTAAGATCTAACCAGGGTTTTTTTACAGTTCAACAAACTTGTCCTCAATGTGCAGGCTCTGGTGAAGAAATAACAAATCCATGTACAGATTGTAATGGTCAAGGAAACAAACAAGCCTCCAAAAAAATATCAGTTACAATACCTAAAGGTGTCGATGATGGAACTAGGATTAGATTAGCTGGCAAAGGTGAAGCAGGTTCTAAAGGTGGAGCAAGTGGCGATCTTTATCTTTTTGTAAATGTTCATTCACATGATTTATTTAAAAGATCGGATGAAAACTTATTCTTTGAATTTCCTATATCCATTGCTGATGCCGCATTAGGAACCACAATAGAGATACCAACAATTGATGGTGGAAAAGCTAAAATTAAAATACCTGATGGAACTCAAAACGGAAAACAATTTAGGCTAAAAGGTAAAGGTATGCCTTATATGAGAGGTAGTGGAAATGGAGACCTTTATGTCCAAGTAAATACTGAAGTTCCTATTTCTTTAAATAAAGAACAAAAAGCTTTACTTGAAAAATTTAGAGAAATTGAAAATGAAAAGTCTAATCCAAGTATCAAACAATTCTTTCAAAAAGCAAAAAGTTTTTGGAAAAACTAAAGACTAATTAACTAAAAAAGGTTAATATTTTCCTAGATGAAAAAAATTAATTTAGCTATTTCTGGCTGCTTGGGAAGAATGGGTCAACAGCTTATTAAATCCTCAAAAAATAATAAAAACTTTGAACTAACTGCTCTAACAGAAAATAAAGCTATAAATAAAAAAATTGTTGGTATCAAGCTTGATGTAAATACTGAAGAAGCTTTTAAAAAAACTGATGTAATAATAGATTTTACAGTCCCAAACTGTACTTTAGATATTTTAAAAATTGCCTCAAAATTAAAAAAAAGAGTAGTAATTGGAACAACAGGATTTAATCAAAAAGAAGAGGCCTTGATTAAAAAATTTTCTAAAATCATTCCAATTTTAAAAGCTGGGAATATGAGCCTTGGTGTTAACTTATTAATGTATTTAACTGAAATTGCCTCAAAGTCACTAAATGAAGAATATTTAAGCAAGGTATTTGAAGTTCATCACAAACACAAAAAAGATTACCCATCAGGAACAGCCTTAATGCTTGGAAAGGGAATTGCAGATGGAAAAAATAAAAACCTTTATAACTTAATGGGTAAAAAATTTTTAAATAAAAAATCCTTTCCTTATGGAAAAAAAATTAATTTTAATTCAATTAGAAAAGGTGAAATTATTGGTGAACATGAAGTTACATTTTCTAGTGGCAAAGAAATAATAAAATTAAATCATGAGGCTTTTGACAGAGCACTTTATTCAGATGGAGCTCTAACTGCTGCAAAATGGTTGATTAATAAAAAACCAGGACTTTATTCAATGAGAGATTTATTGAACTTTAGATAATGGATGAAAAAGATAAAGCAAAAAAAATACTAAAGATTTTAAATAAACTTTATCCAACAACTCCTATCCCTCTAGATCATACTAGTAACTTTACTCTCTTAATGTCAGTTCTTTTATCAGCACAATGTACTGATCTAAATGTTAATAATGTAACTAAAAATATATATCCAAAATATAATAAACCTGAACATTTTGTAAAATTAGGCAAAAAAAGAATAGAAAAATTGATTAAAAGTATTGGCCTCTTTCGAGTTAAAGCAAAAAGTATTTATTTAATGTCTAAACAGCTTCTTGAAAAGCATGGGGGCAAAGTACCCAAAAGCTTTGAAGAGCTCGAAAAACTGCCGGGTGTAGGCCATAAAACTGCAAGTGTGGTTATGTCTCAAGGTTTTGGGGTTCCAGCTTTTGCAGTTGATACCCACATTCATAGATTGGCTCAAAGATGGGGTTTAACGAATGGCAAAAATGTTATTCAAACTGAAAAAGATTTAAAAAAAATATTTCCAGAAAAAACATGGAGCAAATTGCATTTACAAATGATTTATTACGGAAGAGAATTTTGTAAGGCAAGGGAATGTTATGGTTTGACTTGTAAAATTTGCACGACTTGTTATCCTAATCGAAAAAATCCAGTTAAAATAAAAAAAGCTTAATATGAAAATACTTGGAATTGGTAATGCCATTGTTGACGTCATTTGTAAAGTTGATGATCAATATTTAATAAATAATCAATTAACAAAAAGTACAATGAAACTGGTTGACGAGAAAGAATTTAAAAAACTTTTATCAAGTCTTAAGATAGAACAAACTATCTCTGGTGGATCAGTTGCAAATTCTATTGTTGGATTGTCACAATTAGGAAATGATGTCGGGTTTATAGGTAAAGTTAACGATGATGATTTAGGACAAAAATACGAAGAAGGTCTAACTAAAGAAAAAGTTCAATATTTTTATAATAAAAAAAAAGAAATCTTACCAACGGGGACTTGTTTAATCTTAATCACACCCGATGCAGAAAGAACAATGGTTACATTTTTAGGTATTGCTGGAAAAATTAGCCCCAGTGATATTGATGAAAAAGCTATTAAAGATAGCGAAATGATATTTTTAGAAGGATACTTATGGGATGAGGGAGAACCAAAGTCAGCTTTTGATAAAGCCATGTTATTCTCTAATACTAAAGCAATGTCCTTATCAGATCAATTTTGTGTCGAAAGACATAAAAGTAATTTTTTAGATTTAGTTCAAAATAAACTTGATATTACTTTTGCTAACGAACAAGAAATTAGATCATTAATTGATGCTAAAAACTTTGAAGAGGTGATTGAATTTGGTAAACAAATAGGTAAACTTTTAATTATCACACGTGGTGAAAAAGGAAGCGTTGCTATTAAAAATCAAGAAATTGTAGAATGTCAAAGTAAACCAAATTTAGAAATTGTAGACTTAACAGGCGCTGGGGATCTCTTTGCAGCTGGTTTTTTTCATGGGTTGATAAATAATAGTTCAACAAAAGAATGCCTGGAAAAAGGAACTGAAATGTCTTCAAAGATAATTCAAAAAGTTGGAGCTAGATTAAATTAACCTATTTTAGTCAATAAAATAGCCATTTTTATGGCTTAATATAAAATTTTCATCTTTAAATAAATCACTTATTTTTTTTCTTAATCTATAAATATGGGTTTCTACCGTATGGGTTTCCATATTTGCCGAGTAACCCCATATATTTTTTTGTAAGTCTTCAACATTGTGTTTAATTTTTTTTTCATTTAAATACAAAATAATTTCAATTTCCTTTTCTGTTAACTTTAATTTTAAATTGCCTTTAGAAAAAAATTTGGAATTTAAATTTAATTCATAGCCCTGAATTGTAATCTTAGATTGTTGGTTAAATTTTAATTTGATTAATTTAATATTTATTAATTCTAATAATTTTTTAAAAGATAAAGGTAAATCAATAAAATCTAAAAAATTTTTATCAGTTATATTATTATTTAATAATAATTTATGATCTGTTTTGGAAATTACTAAATAATCTAATCTATTTAGATCAAATTTCTTTTTAAAATTATCTTCATTATCAATTTTTATAATTGTAAAAGATAAATTTTCTTTTATCTCGTCTAAAATTTCATATAGTGAATTATTATTTAAAATAAAAACATTTTGCATAATTATATTTAATATCACTTATGATAATTCATGTACCAAATAAAAACACTCTTATAATTGACGACTTTAAATTGAAATGCTGTATTGGAAAAAGTGGCATAAATTCTAATAAAAAAGAGGGTGATTATTCAACCCCCAAAGGACTATTTAATTTAAGAAAATTGTATTTTAGAAAAGATCGTGTTGGTATTACAAAATGCAAAATTAATAAAAAGATCATAAAACAAGATATGGCTTGGTGTGATAACCCAAAACATAAAAAATATAATGAAGAAATTAAAACAAGTAATAAAAATCTTAAAGAAAGTCTATACAGATATGATCATAAATATGATTATATAATTTCAATTGGTCACAACAAGAGAAAAATTCCAGGCAAAGGAAGTGCGATATTTATTCATTTAACAAATAATTATAAACCAACCGCGGGCTGTGTTGCTTTAAAAAAGAAAGATTTTCAAATATTATTAAAATTAATAGATAAAAAGACCAAAATCAAAATAGGTTAATCTCTAATACCAAATATTTTTGAGCCCACTCTAACATATGTTGCATTATATCTAATTGCCTCTAGATAATCTGCAGACATACCCATACTTAATTCTTTAAAGTTCAATTCTTTGTTCATGTCACTCATCTCAGAAAAATATTTTTCTGTATTACCATCATTTGGAGGAATACACATTGTTCCAATAATGTCTAAATTCAAATTTTTACAAAATCTATAAAAATCACTCAAATTTCTTTTATCAATCCCAGATTTTTGGTCTTCATTTCCCATATTGACCTGTATAAAAATTTTTGGTTTTTTTTTTTGTTTTTGCTGTTCATCTGAAATTTTATTAGCTAATTTTTCACTATCCAATGAATGAATATAATCAAATATTTTTAGAGCAAATTTAACTTTATTAGTCTGAAGACTGCCAATTAAATGAAGTTGAATGTTGTGATTTTCATTTTTTATATCAGTCCACTTTTCTAAGGCCTCCTGAACCTTATTTTCTCCATAATGCAAATGTCCATGCTCTATTAGGGGTAAAATGTTTTCAATAGGAAAAGTTTTAGATACCGCTATAATTTTAGCTAATTCATCATGATTTGCTTTTGATTTGATAAGCTCTTCTATATAAATTAGATTTTTAACAGTGTTATGCATAATAAAACTTTAAATAGATATTACTTTATAAAAAAATTTGACCAAAGTCACATAGATAAACAGGATAAAAAAACAATCATAATATTTAGAAATTACGATCAAGAAATTGATGAAAAATTAATTTTAACAATAAAAAATTATTGCAAGAAAAAAGGGAATAAATTTTTAATTTCTAATAATATAAAATTGGCCATAAAACTTAATTTAGATGGTGCTTATATTCCTTCATTTAATAGTAATAAAAAACACCTCTCTTATTCAGTCAAAAAAAATTTTATTTTATTAGGTTCGGCTCATAATGTTTATGAAATGAGGACCAAAGAATTACAGAGGGTTAATGCTATTTTTTTATCTTCAATATTTAAAAAAAATAAAAATTATTTAGGAATTAATAAATTTAAATCTCTCTCTCTTTTAAGCAATAAACCTTTTGTAGCTCTTGGCGGTATTTCAAATAATAATATAAAAAAATTAAATCTTACTTACTGTTCGGGTTTTGCTGGCATATCTTTTTTTCAACAAAAAATCACTTAAAAAAAAGTCGAACTCTCAACCTTCTCATTAGCGATGAGACACTTTATCACTGAGTTATGCCCATTTATGTTGTTTGGATATTTATAGTTAGTAGATTTATTAAAACGAGTGATAGGTCTTAAAATTATTTAAAACTAAATTTTATAATTAAATTCATCTAACCATGGATCTAAGATATTTTTTAAATCTTTAAATTCTTTTTCATAATTTTTCCACCGATTAATAGATCTTGTGTATAATGGAGAAGTTACCTGATTATGACTTGGTGTTGAAATATTTAGTCTTTTTTTTGCAGTTATATAAAAATTTTTTGTGTTATCAGACCAGTCTATTTCCAAAAACTTAAAAAGTTCTTTAGTCGTTTTTTCAAAATCTGTGACTAGATCTTCGTATTTAATAAAATGACAATTTATTGGAAATACATCTCTATAAATTATCCATAATTCCATAACTAAATCATATAAAATTACTGAACTTTCCAAAGATGTGAAATTTTTCATTGCAGGATTTAATTCAAATTGCTGCATAAAACAGCTCAGAACAGAGTCATAGGGATTACGTAATGCAAAAATAAATTTTGCATTAGGAAAAAATCGCAAGATTTCTGCGATATGAATTATATTTAGCGGCATTTTATCGATTACAGTTTTAGTTTTTTTGTTTTCGAGATATTGCTCTCTTTCTTCAAAATAAACATTTTGCATATTTTGGATAAATTTTTCCTCTAAGTTATCAAGATGATTAAAATTATTTTTTATCTTTATATTTAAATTTCTTAAAAAATTTCTCAAAACAGGTTTTTCTTCTATAACCTCAATTGATTGGTTTGTTCTTAAAATCGTATCTAAAAGAGTTGTGCCAGATCTAGGAAAGCCAATCAGAAAAATCGGTTGAGAAAATTCATCTTTTACCTGATGCTGCTTCCATCTATTGAAATTAAAATTTTTAAAAAATTTTATTCTTTGTGTTACTAGTTCTATAAAACTTTTCTCATTAACACCTTTACCATATGATTCATTAACTAATTGATTGTTAATCTTAAAATGATTGTAAGCTTTTTCAAAATTGTTTATTCGATCATAACTTTTTGCTAAAAATGAATGCTTAGTTATATTGTGATAAAAATATTTTTCTGTTAAATCTATATTTTCTAAAATTTGAATTGTTTGTTTAAAATTTTTTTGATTATACATAAAAATTGCTTCATAAAAGCTTACTAAATCTTTTTCACTCAATATTTTTTTTGCTTTATCTAGAAGATTGCTAAATTTTTCTATTTGGCTAGATTGATCATATAAACTAAATAAATCGTCATATGTTTTTATAAAATTTGGATTTAAATCTAGGGATTTACCAAGATATTCCTCAGCTTTAATTGTTTCTAATTTTTGTTTATAAAGATGACCAATATTATAAAGTGCTAATGAATTATTTGGGTCAAGCTTTATTACTTTTTTAAAATTAATAATTGCTAAATCTATATTTTTTTTTTTATCATAAGCTAAAGCTAAATTAAAATAAACTTGAGAGAATTTGGGTTTTATTTTTTTTGATTTTTCAAAATATAAAATGGAACTATCTAAATTTCCTAATTGAAAATTAAGTATTGCTAAATTGTGATTAGCTTCAAACATATCAGGTTGTATCGATATGGCTTTTTCTAATAAATTTTTAGCTTCTATATAATTTTTGTTTTTAATCGCTGTTAAAGCGTTAATAACTAGGTGATTTGTGTTCAAAGTTATTTTATTCATTTTATTAATTGAAGGATAATTGCTAATAACTTTAACTAACTTACTTAAAAAAAAGGCCCCTAAAAAGGGGCCTTTTTAATATAATTTTCTAAATTAAATTAGAATGCAAATGAAAGACCTAAAGCCCATCTCTCAGTTTTAGCACCAGCTACATTGCCTGCGCCTTCAGTATCAAACGTGTTAGCTGAAAGTGTCATTCCACCTGTAGTGTAGCTAAATCCTAATGAATCGATTTCTTCATCCACTGCTTTAGTTACTGTCTCATAAGTTTCTGTTCCGTAAGTTACAGACATACTATCAGATAGAGTGTAGGCTACTTGATAAGATCTTACTTCTCTATTATTCGCACCTTTTTTATCAGCTTCAGTATCTGAAGCAGAAACTGTGATTGAACCAATAGCGTAAGAAGCCATCATAGTAGTAGATTCTATTTCAGCACCTGGTGCACCACTGTCACCTTGTCCAAATTTAACTGTTAAACCTTCAACACCAGTGTAAGCAACCCCATATGATGTATGAGTTTCTTGAGCAGCTCTTCCTGGAGACATTGAAGCAGTTAATTCTAAACCATCCACCATTGATGGAAGTGTATAGAACATGCTGTTGTTTCCAGCAGCAGCACCTGTTATCTCAGCTACACCTGTACCATTGTTCCAAAGATCACCAGCAGCACCAGCGTCCATAGCTCCTTGAGCTGAAGATCCACCTTCACCTGAGAACTTGAAAGATCCTAAAGCATCTGAAGAAATAGTTACAGAGTGACTGTCAAACGGTGAATTTGCTAAACCAGTAGAAGTGTCATCAGCTTGGTCGATTATGAAAGATAATGAAACATTCATTCCATTGTCTAATTCTCCACCACCTGTGAAAGTAAGTTGGTTGCCCATAGTAAAGCTTTTCCCAGTACTTGAATCGTTTGTTCCAGTAGTGTTTTTAACACCAATTGATGCACTACCTGCTACTGACATTTCGCCAGCAAAAGCAGATGTTGTTACAAGCGAAGCTGCTAATGCAGTTAAGCCTATTTTTTTTAAGTTGTTCATATTTTTTCCTTTGTTGTTATTTTTATTATTAATAATAAACATCACCTATGTATCAATTTTAAGCCTTTTATTTATAAAGATAGCTATTTTTTATTAAAAATTATTATAAGTGTTGTATTTTTACAACGCTTTAAAAACACCAATTTGCTTATACTTTTAGTGTTTTTTTTAATATATTGTATAAAACTATTAAATTAACAACTATTTTTTTATGATTTCTCTTAAAAACCTGAACACTATCTTTGTTCTATTTTTATCATCTATTATTTTAATTTCATGTGGGGGTAAACTTCCTGGTGCTGACGCTAGAAAGTACGATAAGGATCCTAAAAAAAGAGTTGCTAAAAACCTAGAAGAAGGAAGAGGATTTAGACTTTCAGATAAAGTGAATAAATCTGGTGGTGGAGCTTTCGAGTTTGCAAGCTCTAATGAATTATGGAGAGCGTCTTTAGATACAATAGATTTTATGCCTTTAGCTTCTGTTAATTATAGTGGTGGTATTATAATCACAGATTGGTACTCAACCAATCAAAACTCAAATGAAAGTATTAAAATTTCAATTAGATTTTTAACCAATGAAATAAGATCTGATGCACTTGATATAAAGGTTTTTAACAAAAAATGTGTAACTCCATCAAATTGTGTAACCTCTGAAAAAGAACGTGGCATTAAAAATGAATTAAAAACAAAGATTTTAAAAACTGCTGCAATCTATGAGGCACAAAAAAAAGAAAAGAACTTCAAGCCTTATAAAGGTGAACAAAGAACGAAGTTTGAAAATTAAATTTTAATTAAAAATTAAATTTTGTGGATAGATATAATTTTAAAATTGTAGAAGAAAAATGGCAAAAGTTTTGGAACGAAAATAAAACTTTTTCTACTAAGGTAGATGAGACAAAAAAAAAATTTTATTGTTTAGAAATGTTTCCTTACCCATCTGGTAAAATCCACATGGGCCATGTAAGAAATTATACAATTGGTGATGTACTAGCACGTTATAAAACCTTACAGGGTTATAATGTTCTTCACCCTATGGGTTGGGACTCGTTTGGTATGCCAGCAGAAAATGCTGCGAGACAAAATAATTTAGACCCTAAAACTTGGACTGAATCAAATATTGAAACCATGAGATCTCAGCTTAAAAAACTTGGGTTATCAATTGATTGGGATAAAGAAATTTCAACTTGTTCTGAGGATTATTACAAACACCAACAAGAATTCTTTCTTGATCTTTATGACAAAGGATTAGTTTACAGAAAAGAGAATTATGTTAACTGGGATCCAGTTGACGAAACTGTTCTTGCTAATGAGCAAGTTGTAGATGGTAAAGGTTGGAGATCAGGAGCCATTGTTGAAAGAAAGAAGTTAAATCAATGGTTTTTTAACATCTCAAAATTCTCTGAAGACTTACTGCAAGGACTGGATACATTAGAAAATTGGCCCAACAAAGTAAAGGTGATGCAAAAAAATTGGATAGGAAAATCATTTGGTTGTGAAGTTGAATTTAAAATTGAAAGTGACAAACCTATTGAAAGTATTAAGTGTTATACAACAAGGCCTGACACTTTATTTGGTTTTTCTTTTCTTGCTCTTTCAGTTGATCACCCTTTAGCAAAATATTACGAGGAGGATAAAGAATTTCAAAAATTTAGAGAAGAATGCTCTAAAACAGGCACTACTGAAGAATCCATTGCTTCTGCAGAAAAACTTGGTTTTAAAACTGATATGATCGCAGTTAACCCACTAAATAAAAATATGAAGGTTCCAGTTTATTTTGCAAATTTTGTATTAATGGATTATGGATTAGGTGCTGTTTTTGGTTGTCCTGCACATGATCAACGAGATTTAGATTTTGCAAAAAAATATAATTTAAAAATTACACCTGTTGTTAAGCCTGAAAAAGATAAAGACTTTGAAATAAATAATGAGGCTTATACGGGTGAAGGGTATCTTTATAATTCAGATTTTCTTGATGGTTTAAAAGTTCCGAATGAATCTATTATTAAGACTATAGAATTTCTTGAAAAGAATAACCTGGGGATAAAAAAAACTAATTATCGATTAAAAGATTGGGGTATTTCAAGACAAAGATATTGGGGTTGTCCCATTCCAATGGCCTATGATGAAAATGATCAACCTATTAAAATTCCAAAAAATATGCTGCCAGTTAAACTTCCAGAAATTGAAAAATTAGATAACACAGGAAACCCTTTGGACTCTGAGGATAGCTGGAAATTTTTTACTTTAGATGGAAAAAAATACAGAAGAGAAACCGATACGTTGGATACTTTTGTTGATTCTTCTTGGTATTTTTTAAGGTTTTGTTCGCCTCATAATTTAGATCGTGGATTTACTCAAGAAGAGGCTAACTACTGGATGCCAGTTGACCAATATATCGGAGGTGTTGAGCATGCCATTTTACATTTATTATATTCTAGGTTTTTTATGCAAGCTCTTTCTTATAAAAATGATGATTTTAAATTGAAAGAGCCATTTGATGGATTGTTTACACAAGGAATGGTTTGTCACGAAACCTATAAAGATCAAACAAATGCATGGTTAAGTCCTGATGAGGTAACTTCAGAAGATGGTAAAAAATTTTATAAAAAAGACAGTCCATCAGAGCAGGTAGTTGTTGGACCAACAGAGTCTATGTCAAAATCTAAAAAGAATACTATTGATCCAGAAAATATAATAAAAAATTATGGAGCAGATTCTGTCAGATTGTTTATTTTATCAGACAGTCCTCCAGAAAAAGATGTGCAATGGTCTGATCAGGGAATGTTAGCGTCATTTAAATTTGTTCAAAAATTATGGACTTTAAATTCAAAAATTTTAGATAAAATAAAAGATAATAACCAAGGCGATGAAGGAAGCGATTTAACTAAATTTACTAATCAAATAATTAATAAAATAACCCAAAACCTAGAAAAATTTCATTATAATGTAATAATTGCTAACTTTTATGAAATGTATAATTTTTTAATCAAAGAAATAGACAAACCTATAAAAAAAGAAATTTTAATTGAAAACTATAAAAAAATTTTAATTCTAATGAATCCATTTATTCCACATTTTTCAAATGAATGTTTAAATACCATTAATGAAAATCAAATAAATTGGCCAGAAATTTCAAAGAAAGATTTAATAGAAGAAGATATTAACTTTGTAGTTCAGATTAATGGTAAAAAAAGGGCTATTTTAAAGATAAAAAGAGATGTGGTTGAAAAAGAAATTTTAAAGATCATAAAAACAAACCTAGAAATTGAAAAATTTTTAAAAGACCAAACAATAAAAAAATCAATATTTGTACCCAACAGACTTATAAATATTATACTATAAAAAATGTTCCAAAAACAAATTATACTTCTTCTTTTATTGCTACTATCATCTTGTGGGTATGAAGCAATATACTCCAAAAAGAATTCGGTAAATTATAATTTTTCAGTAAGTGAATTAAACTTTGTTGGAGATAGAACAGTTAATCTAAAGATCAAAGAAAAACTAAATAACTATGTTCAAGCTAAAAAAGAGAAAGATTTTATACTAAAAATTTCTAGCATTTCAGAAAAGGTAATTATATCAAAAAATACTGCTGGGGACGCCACATCCTTTAAAAATTCAGTTTCTATTAATGTAGAAGTTTTGATGAACAATAAATTTAAAAGCAATTTTATAATTTTGGAAAGTTTTAATTACAATAATATTTCTAATAAATTTGATTTGAAAAAATATGAAGAAGAAATTAAAAATAATTTAGCTGAGACAGCTTCTGATAAATTAATTTTTAAACTATCTAATATTCAATGATACTAAAGTCGTTTGAATTACTCAAAATAAAACCAAATAATTATAAATTTTATTTATTCTATGGTGATAACGAAGGTTTAAAAGAAGAAAATATTAAAAATTTATTTGAAAAAAATTATCAAGATAAAATTCATAGATATGAAGAAAAAGAGATACTAGATGATATTAATATTTTTTTTAATAGTGTTCTTACTAAATCCTTTTTTGATAATGAAAAACTCATAATTATTAATAGAACTACAGATAAAATTAAAACAATCATAGAAGAGTTGATAGAGAAAAACCCTGAAGATATACAAATTATCTTAAATTCAAAAAATTTAGAAAAAAAATCTAGCTTACGAAAACTATTTGAAAAAGAAAAATCAATTATATGCATCCCGTTTTATGAAGATAATAATCAAACTTTAAGCTCAATTATTAGTCTTTTTTTTAGAAATAAAAAAATTCCAATATCTCAGCAATTAATTAATGTCTTAGTAGAAAGAAGCAGGGGTGATAGAAAAAATTTGAATAATGAATTAGAAAAGATTGAAAATTTTTCATTAAATAAAAAAAATTTAAACATTCAAGAAATAATTAAGTTAACTAACCTTGCAGATAATTATAGTGCTTCGGAACTCGTGGATCACTCATTAGCTAAAAATACTAGGAAAACAGTCACTATTTTAGGTGAAAACAACTATTCAGACGAAGATAATATCATAATTATTAGAACATTATTAGCTAAGCTAAAAAGACTAGTTAAAATTTACGATTTAATTGATGAAAAAAACAATATTGAACAAGCAATTTCTGCTTGTAAACCACCAATTTTTTGGAAAGACAAGCCTCTTGTTACTCAACAAATAAGGTCTTGGAAAAAAGATGGGTTAGAACAGTTAATTTATAAAACTAATGAAATTGAACTTTTAGTTAAGAAAAACTCTGTGCTTGCTAAAAATATATTGGCAGATTTTATAATTAATAATTCAAAAAAAACTAATAATTAGATTTAATAATTTCAATTATTTTATTCAACTGATCTAAATCTTTATATTCTAATAATAAAGATCCTGAATTATTTTTTTTATTTTTAATTAAAACATTAAGACCAATTTTTTCTCTAATTGAGTTCTCCAAGACTTGTAGGTTAATATCCTTAGATGTTTTAAGA
>Ga0209308_10002960_pt1 | contig 14312 bp, 19 predicted proteins | sample COGITO_mtgs_1204_3_FD_184806 | JGI IMG/M metagenome (GOLD analysis project Ga0209308, IMG submission 184806) | Pelagic marine microbial communities from North Sea - COGITO_mtgs_120405 (SPAdes) (version 2) | ecosystem: Environmental > Aquatic > Marine > Epipelagic ...
ATCATCTAGATATTACTATGCTCATTATGGCGATAACAATAAACACTGTTATCATTATCGCCGTTACTACTATCTCAAACATTTACAACAAATCCAGTCTTATCGGTGTTGCCTGTTTTCTTTTCACGTAATCCTACAATTACGCCTTTATCATCTAGAAATCTATTGTCCGTCAAGTCTCCATCTATAACACGATGACCCAAATACTTAATCGGTAAGTCTTGACCTTTCTTAGTATCAAAGACTACAGCAACATTAACGCCTGATTTAATAGCGTCGTGTATAGTATTATCTGTAGTTGTCTCAGTACGCGATAAAGTAACACTATAACGTCCGATTAGATTAAGCTTAGTGTGTTTGATTACTTTGGTATAGTCGTAGATCGCGTCTAATCCCATATCCCATAATTGAGGAAACAAGAAATAGAAATTGATATCACTGATTACATTCGGACGGAATGCGGTCTTTGCATGAAGTCTTAAAGCTTTTCTTTTCATTGCTTCGATCTCTTTCAAAGCTTGTCCAATGAATTGATCGCGATAATCAAACCAAAGTATTGTTCGAGTAATTCGTGCAATCAATACAGTATGGTTTCCATCGTGAACCATATGTCTTTGACCATGACCAGAAAACACTAGACAAGCACTAGCACATCCAAGACTAGCACCTGCACACGTATTATATCCTGATACCCATGTAGGTGCTAATTGAAATCCTGCCGTTAGATACTTAACATCGTCACTATGCTTTTCTAACTTGGTGTTTGTAGTGACAAGCTTTGGAAGTTTTGACCAGTTTAATGATCCATCTTTATTGGTAGCCATTGCAATTTTCATCTTTGCACTATGCCTAGACTTAATTACCAACGGATCTTCTTCAGTGATTGTTTTGATTGTGTTTGATATAGTCATAATATTATTTCTCCTAAATTGCTGCTGCTAATCTTTATAAATTGGATCATTATATATTTCTACTAATTCTTCATCAATTGGATCATCGTATAAGCTTTGAAAGCTTTCAACAAACATTCTAGATCCTACTGTAGGATTAAAACCTAATTTAACTATTCTTCTTCTTAAAATCATACTTTCGTTATTTTCATTCATCCACATTCTATCGTTTCTTTCTTTATCTTCTAAAGCAGTTTTTAATTGTTCTTTCAAATCTTCAATTTCTTTATCTCTATCTGCAATCATCTGCTTCATTGCAACAACTTTGCTATTGGATAAAGATAAATCGTTTTGCTTTTCTTTGATCTTTCTATTTAAAGTCTCAAAGTATTCTGCGTTTCCTACAATCATCTGTTTTTCCTTTGTTCTCATTTTGTTCTCAATAGGGTTTATTCCCTGAGATCTATATGACACTAGTTCTTATTTATTAGCAATAAAAAAATTTAGGGTTAACCTAGAAAATATACGAAATCCAGGTTAACCCATTGATATTATTAATTATTTATTTTCAATTATTTTTATTAATTCTAATGCTCGAAGCAGCTGCTTATCATTTAATGAATTATTAAAATCTATTAGATGATAATTGTTTGAGTTTAATAATTGGGTTCTGATTTTATTAATTTGGTTTTGTGTTTGTGTATCCACGATACAAACTCCTAAAGTTTAAATGGTTATAATGAAGAAACGAATTAACATTCGGTTTTATTGCAGATAGTTTTTATTTTTTTAAAGAGACAACGGAACCCAATAGATAACATCCGTATTATCTAAGGGGATATGTATCTGCTCCTGAATAAGGGGATATATCCACAGAAAGAGCCAAAACTATCCCGAATAGACCCCAATAATGTTTGATAGTCCTAAAATAGCTCAATAATATTTATTCTTATCATCCTATCATCATATATTCCCTGATGCACTCTGATGCAATTAGGGGCGGGCAGTCGCCACGTGCTGCCAGGGGGATACGTATTATGTGATTATGAAAAATTGTCCAAAATTCAATGTAAACAAGTAGTTATAAAGAATTATCACGAATTATTACAGTCTTTGTAACAAAAAGTGATTTGACAAACAGATAAAAATATGGTAAGATTCGTAATCTTAGTTGGATACGAAGCTCCAACGGAGTATCTTACTAAGGGTTGCAACGCAAAGCCTATATATTTTGGTAAAATATCATAAATCGGCAGCAATGTAAACACGTATTAACATAATTAAATAGTTTTTTGACATTATTTAGTAGTAGATCGCCTTCGCCTTAGGGCTACGGCTCTCGTATTAACGTATATTGCGTATTTTAAACAGTTATTCCGTAATTTTGCTTGACAATTTAGCGTAAATGTGATATACTCCGTAACATAATACCTACTGCGACTATATTATCTATATTTCTGCGGAGTATACGGTGATTAGGCTAGTGATTGCAGCGAAAAACAGATTTTTAAGGGAGTCTTCCAAAGTGTAGTAGGTAACTCCCTTATTTTTATGGAGATGTTATGGTTGAAAAGAGTGGAGAGAAGTTTTCTGGGTATAATAAACCTAAGAGAACACCAAAACATCCCAAGAAAAGCCATGCAGTGCTTGCAAAAGAAGGTGATACAATTAGATTAATAAGATTCGGGCAGCAAGGAGTGCGTGGAGCAGGTAAAAATCCTAAATCTGCTAAAGATAAAGCTAGAAAGAAGTCGTATTACGCAAGACATAATGCACAAGGTAAGCCTAAAAGTAAACTCTCTGCTAAATACTGGAGCCATAAAGTGAAGTGGTAAATGAGTTATTACAGAAGATACTATATGCAAAGGGATTATGCAGTGAATAAACCAGTATTTGATGCAACAGGCTCTCTAACAGATGCAGGAGAGCAATTATTACTAGATGAAGAGTGGGTAAAGGTAGATAAACCTAAAATGTGTGAGTGTGAGGATATAGAAGAACCTAAAGTATGCGAATGTGATGAGTGAAGAGTTAACGACTAGAGGAACGCATTGTGATAGCTGTATTGAATGTGGGTGTGATCCAAATGTATGTAGATGTGACTGTCATAAAGATAATAAAGAAATGGTAGACGTTAATAAATACGTCAAGAGTAAAGAGTTCTGGCGTAATAGGGGTTGATAACCTGGGATTGATAGTCATATTGGTGGGGGCTTTTATATTTAGCAGTGACTATTTGAAAAGGATTATATATGGCTAACGCAACAGGTAATAGAAAAAAATTAGATAAGGATGGAGATGGAAAGATCACTGGTAAAGATCTAGCTATGCTCCGTAATAAGAAAGGTAAGACTATGAAACACACTAAAAAAATGTCAAAAGGTGGTGCAGCCAAAAAGAAAATGATGTATGGCGGTGCTATGGGTAAAAAGAAAACTAAGAAAATGTCAAAAGGCGGGGCAGCTAAACGTAGGTAATGTCTTACCTCATAAGTAATGTACCCCATTTTAATTGTTGGGTACGGAGGGAGTTCACTAGTAATCATACTGAATATCACGGTGAGTTTCTTCATGCAATCGCTATCGCGGTTAATACAATACCAGATAGATCGTTAAGCTTCCAAGTAGTGTTTACTGGTTGTGAAGCAGATCTAGAAGGTGGGCCAGAAGAGAATATACATGGGGGAGCAATGTGGGCTAGGATGCCAATTGAAGCATTAGTAGCTGACATTCCCCTAAAGAAATGGCCTAAACCAATGCAAGACCATTTGTGTCAGCCTTGGGATTGTGAATCGAGAGAGCATAGTGTAACTATAATGGACAGGGTTAGCTCATCACCTTGGATATGTAAGATTGATGGGGAGTTTCATACAGGTAAATATTTATTTACTGTAGATTATACAGGCAATGATATAGCTGATGATCCTGCACAACATAAGCAGTCTCATGTGTTATACTTGACTGATGCAGGTAAATGGACAGGTAACTTTGTAGCGTTACCAAACAATAGAGTAAGAGCTACGAGTCCTGCTTTGTGGAGAACAGGTGAAGGTGTACCAGATTTTGCTCCTTCTCAATGGGTCCATTCAGCAGAGGGGCATGAATCCTATCTAGATCCAAATACCACTTTTAACAACTTGTATTCAGATGGCAGCAAAAACAAAAAGCAAAAGCACAGTAAATAAATCAGGTAACTATACTAAGCCTGGTATGCGAAAGAAGATATTCAATCGTATTAAAGCAGGTAGTAAGGGTGGTGCTAGTGGTCAGTGGTCTGCTAGGAAAGCCCAGATGTTAGCAAAAGCTTATAAGAAAGCTGGGGGAGGTTATAAGTCGTGACATGGACGATACTTGGTCGGTAATTGTATCTGGTTGGCCTATAGCGTTTGGTTTCGTAACTTTGGTTATAGTGTTAGCTAAGATGCACGCAGATATAGATACACTAAAACAGAAAGTAATAACCTTATTTGAATTATGGAACTCTAAAAACAAATGAAAGCTCCACAGAGAAGTTTAAAGAATTGGGGAAAGCAGAAGTGGCGTACCAAGTCAGGTAAACCATCTACGCAAGGCCCAAAAGCTACTGGTGAAAGGTATCTTCCTTCAGCAGCAATTAAGTCGCTTAGTAAAGCTGAGTACGCAGCTACGACTAAAGCAAAACGTAAAGGCAGAAAAGCAGGGAAGCAACACGTAAAGCAACCCAAGCGCATTGCAAGCAAAACCAGATCATATAGGAGAACATAATTATGGCAGAGACTAAAAAAAGAAAAGATAATTCTAAAAGTTTTTCATTACCAGCATTACCTACTTATCCTGAAATATGGAAGTTTATTAAAGAAGATGTACTTAAAACAGAATATTATCAAGATAAACCTGAGCCTACTAAAGCAGAAGTAATACAGGCTGTAAAAAAAATAGACAATCCTACTGTTTCTAATATTAAAAAAGAAGTTAAAAAAATAGTAGGTAAAAAGAATTTAATTAAAAAAGTTAAAAATAATAACAAAAAAGAAGTTAAACCTGTACAACCTAAAAATAATAACAAAAAAGTTGTTAAACCTTTACAACCTAAAAATAAAACTTCTAAATCAACAGAAAGTTTAGCTAATACAGAAGCTCAATTAGAAAGAGAAAGTAAAATAGAGAATATTAATAAATCTATGTCTCAGGCTAAAGAAGCAGAAAATAGACGAAAAGAAGCTAGAAATAAACCTGATATGCCTTCTAATAAAAAAGATAAATCAAAGATGGTTTCTACAATAGATACCAATTCATCTAAAAAAGAAGGTATCGGTACAAAGATTGCTAGGGCTTTAGGTGATAAACGTAGTGAAGAAGAAATGACCAAAACTCGTATGATGAACGAGAAAGATGAAGAAGAAATGAACTTTCGTAAAGGTGGTGCTGTTAAAAAGAAATACGGCATGAGAGAAGGTGGTTTCACCAAACGAGGTGGGATGTACAAGAAAGGTTATTAATGTGACTGAGCAACAAGAAAAGTTTCTTAATGCTTTGTTTGGTGTAGCGCAAGGTAACTTTCGTATAGCTATGAATGTTGCAGGTTATGCTCCGACAGAGTATCCTGCAAGACTTATTCGCCAATTAAAAAGTGAGATAATAGAGAGAGCAGAAAATATGTTAGCAGCTAATGCTCCTAAAGCTGTTCTCTCTATGTCAGGCATACTAGATGATCCTAGTGCTTTAGGTAATAGAGATCGTTTAGCTGCTGCCAAAGAAATCCTAGACCGTACTGGTATAGTTAAAACAGAGAAGATCGAACATAAGGGCGTAGCTTCTGCTGTTGTGATATTGCCTCCCCTAGAGGAAGATGATGACACTCAAAAGGATTGATCATGCAAGTCGTAGAAAAATTAAAGCAATTGGTAAAATTCCATACGGATATGATTATCAAGTTGATAAAGGGAATGTGGCATGGTATATGCCTAATGAAGCAGTCCTTAGTAAATTCGATGAAGCGATTACTCAAATTCGTGAAGGTAATCACTCTGTACGAAAGGTGGCGGCGTGGTTAGAAAATGAAACTGGTAGAAAACTTTCTGCTACTAGGTTACACAAGTTGGCATGGACTGAAGAAGAGTTGGATGCTAGGAGAAAAACTCGCAGACGCAAACTATCTCCCAAGCAACGAAGAATCGAAGACCTTAAAAATACCGAAAAGCAAACCCGAATCAAGGCAGATCAAGCGAAGAGACGATTAAGTAAAGAGTTAGACAATGGTAAGGAGCCAGAGGAATCTATAAACTTTACTGATTCTATAGAGAAAGAACCTGAAGTTGTTTTCAAGCCCAATCCTGGACCTCAAACACAATTTCTTTCTGCTAATGAACGTGAAGTTTTCTATGGCGGTGCAAGAGGTGGTGGTAAAACTTACTCTCTTCTTATAGCTCCGTTAAGATATGTACATAAATCTGCTCATCGTGCATTGCTTATAAGACGTTCGATGCCAGAACTAAGAGATGTTATATTTCAAACTCAGCAGATATATCGTAAGGCTGAACCAAAAGCTAAGTTTAAAAGTCAAGAGAATACGTGGTACTTTCCCAGTGGAGCTAGAATAGAATTTGGGTATTGCGAAAACTTACAAGATGTGTTAAGATATCAAGGACAATCTTATTCATGGATTGGTATAGATGAGCTACCACAATATGCTAATTCAGATATATGGCAGTTTTTAAAATCATCGTTACGTACTACAGATCCTAGTATACCTTTGCATATGAGAGCTACAGGTAATCCAGGTAACATAGGATCAGCATGGGTTAAGAAGTTATTTATAGATCCTGCTGAACCAAACACTAGAATAACTGAGAAGATAGAGTATGAGCTAGATGGTAGAACACTGTCAAGCGAAATAACAAGAAAGTTTATAGCAGCATCAGTATGGGATAATCCGTATCTCACACAAGATCAGAGTTATGTTGCTATGTTGGCATCACTACCAGAAGTAAAACGTAAGCAGTTTCTGTATGGTGATTGGGATGTAGTAGATGAAGGTGCATTCCCTGAGTTTAATAAAGAGATACATACGTGTGATAGTTTTGAGATACCTAATGGATGGACTAAGATAAGATCAGCAGACTTTGGATATGCAGCACATTCAGGTATATTATGGGGTGCAGTAGATTACGATGGGTGTTTGTGGATATATAGAGAGTTATATGTAAATCGTTTGACAGCAGATAGATTAGGTCAGATGATTATAGAAGTAGAAGAAAATGATGGTAGAATACAGGATGCATTATTAGATAGTTCGTGTTGGGCTAAGAGAGGTGATGCAGGTCCATCAATAGCAGAAACTATGAATAGAGAAGGATGTAGATTTAGACCATCAGACAGATCACCAGGATCTAGGGTAGCAGGTAAGATAGAGTTACATAAGAGATTGATGATTGATGAAGATACTGGTGAGCCTAAGATAAAGATATTAAAGAATTGTAAGAACTTGATCAGTCAGATAGCAGCATTACCAGTAGATAGTAGAAACCCTGAAGATGTAGATACTAAGTCTGAAGATCATTTATATGATGCACTAAGGTATATGATAATGTCTAGACCTACGAATATAAGAGTAGCGTATGAGAATACACCTAAACACCGTTACCAAGCATCGGATGCTACGTTTGGATATTAGATGTTTTGGGCATACGCTGGTATGATACTTGGATTAGTACTTATCATTGGTGTGTTTGTTTATAGTCATTGGTATTGATATGAAAAAAACTAGAGATTACAAAAAAGAATATGCTAAGACACATGGCACTACTAAAGGTAAACTAGATAGAGCAGGTCGAAACAAAGCTAGAAAACTTGTACAACCTAAAAAAGGCATGGAAGTGCATCACAAGAATGGCAATCCTAGAGACAACAGAAGATCAAATTTAAAAGTAATAACTAAAAAACGAAACAGAACCTTACAACCCAAAAGAAATAAAAGGAGTTAAAATGGTAGATGAAAACGAAATCTCTGCTCTTGACGATGCCAAGACAGATAAGAAGTATGATAATCTAGTTAGCTATGTTAAGTCTAGATTTGAAAGAGCAAAGACTAGTAGGTATTCAGATGAAGAAAGATGGACTCAGGCATATAGAAACTACCGTGGATTGTATGGTCCTGATGTTCAGTTTACAGAAACAGAGAAGTCCAGAGTATTTATTAAAGTAACTAAGACTAAAGTATTAGCTGCATACGGTCAGATTATAGATGTTCTATTTAGTCAGAATAGATTTCCTATTGGTGTAGAGCCTACTACAATACCTGAAGGTGTGGCAGAGTCAGTACATATAGATCCCAAAGAACAAGAACAAGAAAAGGCTATGGAAGAGTTTAGAAGTATGTATGGTTCTCCTGGTGATGGTAATGATTTACAACCAGGTGATACCACAGATATTCTAAAAGAAAGATTAGGTTCACTACAGGAAGACCTAGAAGATCTAGAAGGTCTTAAAGAAGGACCAGGACAGACACAATCTGCTATTACATTCCATCCTGCTATGGCTGCTGCTAAGAAGATGGAAAAGAAAATAAAAGATCAGCTAGAGGAATCCTCTGCAACTAAACATTTAAGACACTCTGTATTTGAGTGTGTGTTGTTTGGTACTGCAATAATGAAGGGTCCGTTTGCTATAGATAAAGAGTATCCTAACTGGGATGAAGATGGTAACTATGATCCATCTATTGTAACTGTACCTAAAGTAGAGCATACATCAGTTTGGGATTTTTATCCAGATCCAGATGCATTTAATATAGAAGACTGTACCTATGTAGTAGAAAGACACAGACTTACCAGATCTCAACTACGTGCATTAAAGAAACGTCCATTTTTTAGATCCTCTGCAATAGAAGAAGCCATACTAGGTGGAGAGAACTATGATCGTGAATGGTGGGAAGAAAGCCTAACAGACAATGAAGTAAGTTCAGAGTTTGGTTCAGGTAACTATTCTGGTGGTAGTGATGTAGAACGATTTGAAGTATTAGAGTTCTGGGGTACAATAGATAAAGAGATAGCTGAAGATCAAGGATTAGAAATACCAAAGCAGTATTTAAACGATGATGAGATACAGATAAACTGTTGGACCTGTAATAATGAGATCCTAAGATTTGTTATCAATCCGTTTGTACCTAAACGTATTCCTTATGTTGCTAGTCCATACGAACTAAACCCATACAGTTTCTTTGGTGTGGGACTATCAGAGAACATGGATGATACCCAAACATTAATGAACGGTTTTATGAGATTAGCAGTTGACAATGCTATCTTATCTGGTAATCTATTGATTGAGGTAGATGAAACAAACCTAGCACCTGGTCAGGATCTTACAGTATATCCTGGTAAAATCTTTAGAAGACAAGGTGGTGCGCCTGGTCAAGCTATATTTGGTACTAAGTTTCCAAACGTGTCAAGTGAAAATATGATGTTGTTTGATAAAGCAAGAGTATTATCAGATGAGTCATCAGGATTACCATCGTATTCATACGGACAAACTGGTGTGCAAGGTACAGGTAGAACTGCATCAGGTATATCTATGTTAATGGGTGCAGCCAGTAATGCTATCCGTACAGTGATTAAAAACATGGATGACTATATGCTACGTCCTATGGGTGAAGCATTGTTTGCATTTAATATGCAGTTTGACTTTGATCCAGAGATACGTGGTGATCTAGAGATTAGGGCTAGAGGCACGGAAAGCTTTATGAAGAATGAAGTTAGATCCCAACGTCTTATTAGTTTTCTACAGATTGCAAGCAGTCCTGTACTAGCACCATTTGCTAAGTTCCCATACATTATGCGTGAGATAGCAGCAACTATGGATCTGGATGTAGATAAGGTAACAAACAATCCTGAAGAAGCATTTAGACAGGCATTGCTATTACAACAGATGCAACAACAGATTGTAGCAGAAAACCCACAACCACAACAAGATCCTACAGGTGCAGGAGGTGGTAATATAGGAACTGGTCAAGCACCAGCACCAGGTGAGCAGGGATTTGCTACAGGTGGTGGGCCTAATGCAGGAACACAACAGCAACAACAACAGGCACAAGCACCTCAAGGTGGTGGACAACAAATACCACCAGAGCTAATGGCTATGCTACAGCAAGGAGGTGGTGGTAATGCTTGACGTTAAAACTGCTAGAGACATTTTACCGTTAGTCAATACACCAGATTTTGAGGAATTATTTAGTTTATACTTAGACTCTAAGAGACATGATGCGCTACGTGTACTAGAGCAGAGTGATGATGAAGTAGAGATATACAGAGCGCAAGGTGCTATTGCTATGCTTAGAAAGTTAAAGTCTATGCAAGTAGAAGTACAGACAGTATTAAAAGGAACTTGATATGGGCATTAAAAATAATAATCCTGGTAATATTAAAAAAGGTGATAACTGGGAAGGTATGGTCGAATCAGATGGAGAATTTGTAGAGTTTGAATCTCCTGAATACGGTATTAGGGCAATAACAAAAGTATTACAAACTTATTCTAAAAAATATAATATTAATACTCTTGAAGAAATATTTAATCGTTATGCACCAAATACAGAAAATGATACAAATACTTATATTAAAAATATGACTTCTTTTACTGGTTTTGATCCTGATGAAACTTTAAATTTACAAGATCCAGATACTTTAGCAAAAATAATAAAAGGTATAACAAGACAAGAAAACCCAGGAAAAAATCACTATAGCGATAAAATAATATACAAAGGTATAGAAATGGCAGACATTAAAAAAGATGATGAGTCTTTTGAAGGAACTACCTCTAGAGAAGATGGTAGAGAAGCTGTGCCTTTACCTATGATGAAACCTAAAAGAGAAGATGGTAGAGAAGCTGTACCTATGCCTATGGAAAAACCTTTAGATGATACTCAAAAAATGTTAATTAACGAGGAGTCACCTAGAAAATTTAAAGACATACCGCCTCAAATAGAATCACCAGAGGATAGAACTCTGATACCTTCAGAAGAAGAAATGGAAGAAACACCTACGGGTGACAATATTTTTTCCAGCTTCTTTTCTTCTCTTGGTGATCTTTTTGATAGTGATGATGATGAAGATGTACCAATGCCTAAAGAAAAACCAACCTTTAAAGAAGGTGGATCAGTTAAAGAAGTAGATTTTGTAGAAGAGAAGTCTGAGAAGAATGATCCTCCACCAGGAGCCACACCAGAAGAAGTAGCTGATGATATACCTGCTATGTTGTCTGAAGGTGAATATGTACTACCTGCTAATGTTGTAAAGTATATAGGCTTAGAGCGTATCATGGATATGCATAGAGGTGTGCTACGTGAGATACAACAGATGGAGGATCTAGGTATGATCCAGAATGTTGATGAGAATGGCAAGCCTGAAGATGATGATAAAGAGATGACTTTCCTAGAGCCTGAAGAAGGTGTAATGCAGGAAACAATAATTATTGCAGGTAAACCTAAAGATGGTATGATGTGTCCACCAGGATTTAATGAGGGTGTTGCTATAAATAGAAATGTAGATGTAGGAGATTTACGAGAAAACATTGCTAGTGAGAGATCCCCAGAAGGATTTACTACTACTTATGATCGTGATGTAGGTATTATAAAAATAAAAACTCCTAGTGGTAATATTACTGTAGATGATACTATAGTTAATTACAATCAAGACCCTGATCAATCTGGAGATCAAGGAGATCCTGGTGCAAAGAATCAAGGTCTTGAAAAAGAATATGAAACATTTGACGATTTTAAAAATGATTTAGTTAAATCTTTTAAAGATATTTTTGGTATGGGAGATGATGATGATGATGAAACTATAGGTGGTGTAGAAGCAGTTGGTGGAAGAGAAGGTACTCAAAGTGATGATACTGGTAATGTAGGGGTAGGAGGACAAACACCTGGAGGTGGACCTGAAAGTGAATCTGAAGCAGCTGGACCTGATCCATCAGAAGGAGCAGAAGCAGCAGGAGCAGCTAAAGGTGGACTTATGCAACGTAAAGGCTATGCTAATGGTGGTTCAGTAAACTATAACATAGCTGGTGTAGGTCAAGTAGGTGGTAATCTTACTCAAGGTGCTATGAATGAAATGGCAGAAGCTTTACCTAAACCTAAAACATATGATGAAATAAAAGAAGATGTACAAGGATTTGAGTTTCCTGAATTAAATACAGCTAGTACAGATCCTGATAGTGAGAATTACTACGGTCGTAAACTACAAGGTGATTTGTTTAAACAACGTCAAGAAAAAGCTGATCTTGTATATAGACCAAATCAAGATAGAAATAATGCATATAGTAACGATTCAGAGTTACAGGTACTACTAAGAAGAGCAGGAGTAGACAGCGATAATTTTGTTGACGTAATGGATCAGTATAAAACTGGTGGAAATGACTTACTTGGTCAAGGTCCAAGCACATTAAACGAACAGTTAAAAAGTGGTCTAGATGCATTAACAGATAAACGTAGAATACTTAGAGATGGTATAAAATCTGATGATATACCTGAAGGTGCTACTAATAGAGATATGTTAAAGAAAATATTTTTTAATGAGCTTGATGATTTTGGTGCAGAATTAGATTATGATAACTATCAAGCTAATGATAAAATAACTGGCATAATAAATCAAGACCCAGATAATTTCCCCCCAAATGCTACAGAAGAGTATAAGGCTGCAATTAAGTCTTATGATTTAGATGGACCTGCTGATCCTCAAAAACTAGGCTATGCAGCAAGTATATTAGATAGTGACAGAGGAGCATCAGCAATACCTGTAAAAGAAGATAAAGGTTCAGGTATTATGGGTGAAAGAAGATACGTTGAAGGCGTAGGCTATGTAAAAGCAGCATAGTCAAATCAGGGCTACCTTCTACCCTTTTCATGGTGAAAAGCTACTAGATGCCCCCAAAAGAAAGAAACTAAAATGGAAGCAATACAAGAAGAAGTAAAAACAGCACCAATAATGTATAAAAGAATAAGCATAGAAGAAGAAGAAAAAGAAATACAAGAACTAGAGGCAGCAAGAAATGCTGAAAACAAACAAGTAGAAGAAGCAGAAAAAGATGAGGAGGAAACTCAATCTTTAGATGCAGAAGAAAAAACTTTTAAGAAAAGATATGGAGATCTAAGAAGACATCAGCAAAAGATACAAGAGCAACATTCTGATGAGATACATAAGTTAAAAGTTCAGATAGAAGGTCTAACTAAGAAACAGGTAAAGTTACCTAAGACTGATGAAGAATTAGAAAAATGGTCTGAACAGTATCCTGATGTTGCAAAGATAGTAGAAACCATTGCAACTAAGAAAGCATTAGAAGCACGTAAAGATGTAGATGAAAAACTACGTTACGTAGACGAAATGCAAACTAAAGTTAAAATGGAAAGAGCAGAGAGTGAGCTAGAAAAGCTACATCCTGACTTTGCAGATATAAGGGCAGATCAAGGCTTTCACGATTGGGTAGCAGAACAACCTAAGTGGATACAGTCTGCATTATATGAGAATGACACAGATCATCTTGCAGCAGCTAAAGCAATAGACTTGTATAAGTTAGAAACTAAACGAGGATCTAAAAAAGCTAGTGCTACTAAAGATGCAGCTAGGTCTGTTTCTAATACTAAACGCTCTGAAGAACCTACAACAGTAGATAAAAATGTATGGTCAGAGTCAAGAGTAAAAGATTTAAGCAGTAAAGACTGGGATAAATTTGAAGAAGCTATCTCAGAATCTGTAAAAAATGGTACATTTGTATATGATTTAACTGGTGCAGCAAGATAAAGTGCTTGACAAATTAATTTAAATGTGATATACTATATACAATTATATAACTAGCTGATGATTAAAACATTGGCTAGTTCCTTTTAGGAGCCTCTTTTATAGACTACCTCCTGTTTACGCTAACTCTAAACATATCAACTACCTACAATCGTTAGGCCAGGTTTATCCTACACCCTAAAGATGTAGCCTTGAAACTGTCAAAGTTGGCTCGTTTCGTAATAGCCGAAAGGAGATAACCAATGGCTTTTAAGACTGCAACTGGTTATGGAAATCTACCTAATGGTAACTTCTCTCCTGTAATTTACAGTAAGAAGGTACAATCAGCTTTCCGTAAAACTAGTGTTTGTGAAGATATAACCAACAGTGATTACTTTGGTGAGATATCTAATTTTGGTGATACAGTGCGTATTATCAAAGAACCAGAAATCACAATTTCTGAATATGCAAGGGGTACGCAAGTAACTCCACAAGACCTACAAGATGATGACTTTACTCTTGTTGTCGATAAAGCTAACTACTTTGCTTTTAAAATTGATGACATTGAGGAAGCTCATTCTCATGTAAACTTTGAGTCAATGGCTAGTGATCGTGCTGGCTATCGTCTAAAAGATCAATTTGACCAAGAAGTTCTAGGTTACTTGACAGGTTTCAAACAAGCT
>Ga0209308_10002972_pt1 | contig 14270 bp, 16 predicted proteins | sample COGITO_mtgs_1204_3_FD_184806 | JGI IMG/M metagenome (GOLD analysis project Ga0209308, IMG submission 184806) | Pelagic marine microbial communities from North Sea - COGITO_mtgs_120405 (SPAdes) (version 2) | ecosystem: Environmental > Aquatic > Marine > Epipelagic ...
TCAGAAATATATTGTACATCCACAACAATCAACCCACAAAACCATGGAGCATTTTTTTACTACTTACGTTAGAACTAAAACAGTCTTCAACCATAGGTTGAAGGATTTGAAGACGTACGATCATGTTAAGATTTACGTCTACGAGTTGGTGAAGCTCGAGGTTAACCACGGGCCATTGTTGTGGCATTTGAAACAGAAGGGTGAAATTTGGTATGACGACAAGGGCAACTTTAAGGCTCTCAGGAGAGGACCCATTGACCCTAAGTTGCTCGAGAGGACTCGACGCAGAGATAAGGTCAAGGTAAAGTTGAACGATTTACATGTTTACATGAGAGATCAGCTAAAGAAGGTCACGCTTGTGGCGCCGATCACACAGATCCCTGTTTACTTTAAGGCTTTCTTGGACCTTCGAAAGACACAGATTGATGCATTCTTTACCGTTGATGCCTTTTCAGGCAGGGTTCACACACCAGTGGTTAATCTTAAAAGTAACTTGAGGAAATCTTTGCGTTTGGACGGAAAGAGGTTGGTGTCATTGGATGTTAAACAGATGCAACCTACTATTCTCGCGAAGGTTTTGCTTGACCATGGTGTCGGCGAGAACCCATTCTCGACTGCCATTTTCAAAGGGGAGGACGTGTACGTCTTGTTGCAGAACAGTGCAGGATTGGCTGGAAGAGGAGACGCTAAAAAGATGTTGTTTAAATTGATTTTCGGAAAACCTATGGATGATATCGGAAGTATGTTTAAGGGTGACACGGCATGGGTTGACTGGATTAACTCCTACAAATCAAAGACAGAACAGAACAACCCTCATAAGGAGAATCAACACACTAACCTTGCGTGGCTTCTACAGTATAGCGAAGTCAAAGTCATGACTTCTATTTGGGAACGATTGAGAGACGCAGACGTGGATTTCCTTACGATCCACGACGATGTCTTGTGCAAGGAGGATGACGTTGACAAGGTTTATGCTGTTATGGATGAGGTATTGACTAAGAATTTCACGAAGTTTAGTATTACTATCAGTAGATAGATAGATAGTTAGACGCAATGAGATTAAATAAATTATTTACGGTACGGATTATTGAAAATTACTCCTACACCAGTCGGGCTTGGCCTCCAGTTCAGGTTATGCCAGCAGTATAGAAGGCATTCGCGATCAGACAGACCGCGACGAAGATCAAGGAAGCGCACTCTGCGGCGCTTGTCCAGGTAGAGCGCATCTTTAAGTTGGAGGAGACGACGACTTGACACACTGGATGCGGGAGCATGGGAGATTGGAACTGGGTAGATATTTGAAGTCCTTACGATTCTCTTACGTCTTGGTGGACGCAGAGAAACGCCTTCAGCGTTGACTACTAATAGAACACGCATTCTAGTTCAGCGGATGGTACGTTACAGGCACAGATGAACGAAGTTCCGTTGTGGGCTTTGCTTGGTCCTTTGGGACTGCCTTTGCTTTTGCTTTCGACTGCAGTTGGAAGGAGAAACAAAATATACACTAAGAAGGTGTGGAGAAGCATCTTTGGTTTTTTATGAGGTTTTTCTATAACGTCTAATTATTCGATTGCGATTGCCGTTGCAACGGATGTTCCAGGCGTTTCCGGGATGTCTACATCCGTTACGTGACCCCTAATTAGGACCTTTACGGGTCCCGCCACTTCGAATTCCTGATTGCACCTGGTGCATATGTTTAAGTCTTTGTACTGATCGATGCATACATAACAGAATACATGCCCGCAAGGCGGGGCATAATACGTATGACTGTCACATAGATCGTCTAAACAGAGACCACATCTGTCATCGTTGTCTGCGTACACGATACTGCTCATGATGATTTGAATGATTTGAATGATTTATTGTGAATGTTTGGAATGAGATTTGCTTGAATCTCGTTCACATCGATATTCGAGTGCGTGTGGATCTTCGACCCATTCGACTCAACCACGTGCGTGTGGATCTTCGACCCATTCGACTCAACCACGTGCGTGTGGATCTTCGACCCATTCGACTCAACCTGACGAAAGCTAAGTCGTTTGATGATACTGTTCTCACACATCAGGATCATGAATCATTTGGCGATTAAAGAGCTTTTGTCTCAGGACAGAGAGACCGAGTGGCCTTGGTGGACGTATTCGCCTAAGGAATTTCGCGTTAACAAGGCTTGTATCAGAGCGAGAGTGTTGGATGAGTTCACATGTTGGGGAGCTGGACAGAAGATTATCAGGGACACGGTTAGGAACAAGGAGGAGATATGTAATGAGATTTGGGAATATTGGTTGGAGAAGGAGTTTGACGAGACCATTCGTCATATGAGACCTTACACCCCTCCACACTGGAGGGACACATGGAAACTTGGATCTTCGACATATTCTGCTTTCTTCGACCCATTCGACTCTGTCTCAGTATTTCCAATAGATAACTAAATTGATAGATCGTTGTTAAATTGAAATTTAAGTTATTACGTTTGTTTAGGAGGTGACATGAACCGCCCAGAGGAAGAAAAGAGTGCTCCAGACGACAAACAAGAGGGCAAGCGTTTCCGCACGTAAGCTGATCTCCGCATCGCGACGACGAACCTGGTCATCACAGATGGCGTTGATTCTGTCTAGACGAAAGAGAGCTGCGTAATCAAGAACCCTCGTGTAACGACTTTGAGGATAGATGTCGTGAGCGAATGGCATGGTATCGACGAGATCGTCGTAACGCTGAGCTTCGAAGAACCGACAGTTTACAAAGAATGTTGTAGTCCCATCCTTCCACACGTTGTCGTACGAAAGCTTTTCACATAGGACAGACATAGCTTCAAGACTGGAGACTGATTCGCCTTTGTTGAGAGTGAAACTCCAGCACGTGAACTTGTTGTCTTGGCGGGTTTTTACCATCTTTGCTTAGCTGATTGGTTGAAGAGGTGAGGAGACGCGGTGAGATATAATGAGACTGAGGACGCATGAGAGGGGGTCTTATCGCTTTTAAGGGAATCCAGAAGTACACACCAAGTGCGTGTGGATCTTCGACCCATTCGACTCAACCACGTGCGTGTGGATCTTCGACCCATTCGACTCAACCACGTGCGTGTGGATCTTCGACCCATTCGACTCAACTAACGGGAGAGATAAGAGAAAACTCAAATCGAGAAACTGCGAAGTAGACCATAATTCGTATTAACATGAACGGCACTAAAGAGAACCCTTACAACGTCGATGATATGGACGACGATTATTCCATTGCGTATTCCATTGACGATTCTGTTCGTGGTCTATCTAGCGAGGATTTGATTGAAGAGGTGAGGAGACGCGGTGAGATGAAGTTCGTTCTTGGAATGCTTAGTGATACTGAGATTGTTTCAGAGGCCACTGTTCGCGAACTGGACGATAGGATTTTGGAGGAGATGGACGATACAGACTTGCAAGCTTTTGTCACTGGTCGAGGATTGTACCCTCTAGTGCAAGCTCGGACTAGTAGATTGGTTCATGAGCTCCGTAGACAGGGCAGGTTTTACTCAGTTGAGGAGTATTATATCAACCCTAAGGTTAAAGGACAGGCTCATTGCTCTGATAAGATCAGCGCTGATGTTAACGAGCATGACGGAGACTCAAAGACGGCGACTGTTACGTTCAAGGCGAGGGACATTTACGATTATAGCGAGGGACATTCCGGATTTAAATAGATTAACGGTTTATTTAAATTAACGTTGTTGGCACGTCTTGCGTTCCCGGGACCGGTGACATACTTCACACCAATGCGATGTTGAACCTCGATTCGTATGAAATCGCAACTGCTTATACTCATAATTACTTCGTACCAAACCCTAACATTGTGGGCTTAGTGTTTGCCGAGATTGATATCGATTCTTATAAGATTGCATATAGATCCGAGATGTTTAACCGTACCAGACATTTCTTCTTTACGAGGGTTAACCCTACAGCGAGAGATTACGATTTGCTTGTTAAGACATGTGAGAAGATTGACGGGTTTCTCAGGTATAGGACTGTTATTGATAAGACGACGCTAAGGGTGAGACTGACAGGAATTATTATCTTGCGTGGACCATGCACTATCGTTCAGGATCTCGAGCGATTGTTTCCAAATTTTGTTTTGACAGCCATGGTTGGCAGGATCTTCGATAGGATGGACGAGAAGTTTAAACCTGTTAAGGTGTTTGGAGATCACCCGTTCTTTGAGGTTAAGAAAGAACTATTTCCTAAAATTTAAAAATAAAACTTGTTAACTTAACCTTAAAGAACAGTTGTCGAGAACCTGTCTAGAGAGAGCTTTTCAGTACACGGATATTCGTTCATGAGCACCACTACATGAGGTGTAGCAAGTTTCTTGATGGTACTTTCGTACTTCGGACTGAAGAAATACCCATTCTTCAACTCTTCCAGAAAGTCGTATTGAATGAAATCTCCTTGTTTGCTTCTCGGACAGTCAAAGAAGAATACTTTGTTCTCATTGTCGATGATGTACGCCATATCCGCCTTCTTCCCGGGCACTACAATCTGAGCGTTGCTGTGAATGTCGCAATAGTACCGGGCAAACCAACTTTTACCTTTGTTTCCTGATAGGTCTACTATGAAAATTATTTCTCGAGGGTCGGGAGGAAGGATTAGACGGGCGTGGAGATCAGCTTGCCAAGGACGTAGAGGGTGGGGAGTTACAGTGATTTCCTCCTTTTGGTCAAGAATGTAGTCGGCACAGAACCTGGGATAACTGGCCACTACAGACGAATGGAGTTCTCGTAACTCTTTGATGGACGTCACACCTTCCTTTACAGATGCCTTGAACTCCTCAAGATCGGATCTTTCTCCTTTTTTTAGCTGGGGAGGCACGCCTGATTCCGTAATATTCCCGTCTTTCTTGCAGTACACTATACTTTGAGCAAGAAAGCGTGTAACGGTACAATGTGCTTCCCCCACGAACGCCTTGACTTGATTCAGCCTCTTCCGAGATCGGAAACAAACAGTACCTTGCAAATGAGGCGTACCCGACGCACCTGTCTCCTTTCCGAATATTAGGTATTCGACCTCTTCCGGCGGTTGGGCTAAACGGTCGATGTCCTGGGGCGTGTAGTTGTTTAACGTGAAACACCAATTCTTTGCTTTGGGGCCGGTGGAGGGCATTTTCCATTGTTTCTATGAGAGCTGGAGGTTTGATGATTTGGATAATTGGGATTATAATCTCATCGACTTCGATTGTCATTCTTGTAATGGTCCGTTCATGTTATACTTCACACCAACGTTGATACTTCCTGCCAATGACAAGAAACTTCGTACCACATAAAATAGTTATGGTGAAGTCATCTGTGACATTCGAGACTGATAAGTTTCGATGCAACCTTAAATGCGAGAGGTGTGAGCATGTTAAACCCGATGGAAACCAATGCGGCAACCGAGTTTGCATCGGTACTCCTTTGTGTTGGATACACTCCAGAAAATTCCTGGGGGTTGGTGTTAAACCTTCTACTATTATCGATGGCAAAGGACTATTTGCTTTTAAGGATTTCGAGGAGTGGGATTGGATATGCAAGTATGTCGGCCAGACTGTTACCAAGAAATGCGTGGAAGACAGGTATCCCGGAATGGATGTCGCACCTTATGCTGTTGACAGCGGACGACGCGTTGTCGACTCGGCATGCGTACGCGGGATCGGGTCGATGGCTAACGGAAAGTTTGGTAGAAACGGAAAACCGAGAAGTGTCAACGCGCACAATGCGCAACTTGAACGTAGGAAGGTTGGCCGGCGTTCTGAGATGTGGCTGAGAGCGATTAAACAAGTGAAGAGAGGATCTGAGATCTTTGTTTGGTATGGACCTGAGTACGAGTTGAGCGAACATAAAACTTATCGCACTACACGAAAGGATACAAGACCTTGTTGACATAATTAAATTATCATGGACTCTATTCAGAACTTGTATCAACTTAAACTTGGACTTCATTGTAGCCAAGCCCGTGCGAGGTATCATTGGAGCACTTTGTTTATGTTGGACACGACGACATTTATTCCTTCGTATTCAGATTATTCTGATACTTGGAGTAAGGCTGGTTATTTCAACCCTTTTGCTGTTGACTGGATGAAGTACGATCCTACAGATACATTGATGGTTGCTTACCTTGATGTGGCAATTAACACTATTAACGAGCAGATTTCTTTTTGGGGTGCGGACTCGAAGTCTGCTAAGTCGAGGATGTATGCATATGTTGATGAGTTTAACGAGAATTTGAAGCTTCTTTATCAACAGACGATTGCGGTTGGTGGTTTGGAGAGGACAAGGACCGTTGTCGCTGTCGCTGTTAAACCAGTTTACGATGACGATATGAGTGGATTGACTTCTTCTACTACTATCACTTCTAAGAAATAATTAATTTGATGATTAGTTTAACCAATCTGAACACCTGGTGGATTGAACCGGGTGCGAGTTAGAAGGCTTTTGGTTTGTGGCACATAAGGGGATGTTGTCATTAGACGTGCTAGTGCCGTGTTTTCTTTGTATTGGACTTCCTGACAGGAAATACAGTCGTACATTAACATCGATGGAGCCCCAATTTCAACACGTCCATGGATTTTGATTATGATTGTATCCCATTGCTCGGAAACGAATTCCGTGATTTGTGGAGGTTCAGTGAGGATTCGGGAAAATTTGATGTCATTGTCAATTGCATTGAGTTTGAACTGGAATCTGTGAATGTCTCGGAGTTTTCCTGTTAGATAGGTTTGGAAATTGGATAGATCCAACGATCCAAGTGTTTGTGATAGGCCAGTTGATACCACTGCATCGGTTGGAGGAACAGGAGGCACAGCGGCTGGATCTCCAGGATCGGCGGGAACCAACTCATTGAAGCTCATGTCCAGAGAGTTTGTTGGAATCCTGGCGGCTTCCCAGTATCCTTCGTTTTGATCTGCACTGTTCACGAGGGACAGACGCAACGCCGCTCCTACCGTTCGCACACCCTTTACATTTTCTCGGTCGGCGACTGAATCCAGATGCCCTTGGAAAGCCTGAGGTGTAGTTTCCTTTACGAGTGGGTCTGAATCCGCCCTCCAACAGATTACATTGGATGCCCCAGGGATTAACGCAATGTAGGTACTTCCGGAACCGTTGCATGTGATTTCCCCTGTTGCACGGAGACGGATCCCCGACGAACGCGACACTTTACCATCCAAGAGTTTTGGTTGGGACATTGCCTTGTCAAAGGGGTCTAATAGAGATTTGGTATATGTTTGAAGTGACATTTTAATTCAGATTTGATTTTATGAGCTTTTATTAGTTTGCCCATAGAACTTTGAAATTGCCTTTTGGACGATTGACGTAGACTAAGGGAGCTTGTGCTGCAACGAGCCATGTTTTTTGAGAGCTTCGGTACATACCCCAGATACGGGTCACATTGTTGTTTACCAACACAGTTTCTCCTGGATACGTCCCTTCGAACTCGATTAGGGTTATGGGGGATGACACCTGATACATATCGATTACCGTTTGCCAATCCATTCCTCCTTCATCTGACACGCATGCGGCCATGAATGTCACCAGAAATTCAAGATCTGCACGTTGATCGACAACGTATGCGGTGAGGGAGGGTTTCTGGTGGGCAAACACCGCTTTTATTTCGTTGTTTGTCATGGATTTGCTTACAAACTGAGTTGGAGGTACAGGCTCAACTGGATAGGTTCTCCAGGTTACGGATGAATCCCATTTGGCTCTGTGTAGTTCCCACCATAACGATGTGGATGGAACCAATGTCCAAACGTTTTGAATGCTTTCTGATAGACGTATGTTGTCGACGACGGTGGTGTCGAGGTATTGAGCCTCTTCAACCCTTGAAGGAGCGTTTAGAAAGTCATTGTAAGACGTTTCCAGAGTGTACTCTATTTTGTAAGGATAAGAGACATTTGCAATACCATTGAAATCTTGAGAATCCGCGTTGTATATTTTTTGTACGTTTAGAAATTCGATGAATGTAATGTCAGGCCATTGTAGCTTGAGCCTTGTTTCCAACCAGTTCCTGGCATGTTCAACGATGAAATCCCATTCCAAATCAGTGGGTGGAACGATCGTTACACCATCAAATAAACCCCATTGATACTTGGAGGTCCAGAAAACATTTGCAGACGGATCGGGTTGTGGACCCAAATCGCTCGAGGTTTCGATAGGTCTTCCGCTAGCTTCTCTAATGATGATTGGGGTTGAAGGGGGAGTGCCTGGGGGAGTTGGGGGCACTACGCCACCATCCCCACCTTTGGTGAAGTTTGTTTCGACATCTTCGTAATATAAATCGTTTTCTTTTATTTTTTCTTTTATTTTCTTAGACGTTTCATTGAACTGCCTTTCTCCTATCTCCTCGGGCAGACCCGAGCTGAATTCGAGCTTAGGAAATTTTGAAGGTTTAGAGGAAAATGCGTAAGGCGTTTGACTTATTAGCTTGCGAGGGGTTTGAAACACCCTGTTTGTTACAACCCCAGGTGGTGGACATTTGGTTTCACACGGATCTCGCTTTTTCCCATTTTTACAATTTGGATTTTCCTTTGGCTTCTTCTTCGGTTTGTTGGGATCACACGACATTTTTTTATGATTAGAACCATTCAGCATCTTCGTCCATGGCATCAGCTTTGTACTCAATGTCCCTTCTTGAAGGATTTGAGGAGGAAAAAACGTCTTGACCGGCTGGTCTCTCGAAACCGGTATTCATACTTAGGAGTGTTTCAACTGCTTGTTTCATTGTTCTTGTAGTTGTAGTTCTTGTGCTTGTAGTTGGACGGGTGGCTGAACCCGAGCCGGGTTTGGACACTGTGCCAGAAGAACCACTGGAACCTGGCTGAGAACCAGTTCCAGTTTGAGGTCGTGGCACGACACCCGAACCACCTGAATGACTGGCTTGCGCTGTACACGATTCCGGAAGGGGTTCGGGACAATCTTCGTAATTGTAGCCATCTACCGAATCTTCTTCTGATTCTTCTTCTTCATATTCACAACCACATTCGACTTCCTCGTGACAATCTTCTTCTGGTTCTTCTTGACACTCTGTTTCAATGCATCCACATTCTTCTTCGGATTCATATTCTTCGTAATCGCAACCACAAGTCATTTTTTTATTATTATGACTTTTGAATCTTGGTGTGAATGCGTACGCAATATCCGCGATGAAGATGACTTTGGAATTGAAGGCGGAGACTTTACTAACGCAGGAAACGACACCATGGAGGATCCTGCAGTTGAAGCTGATGTGGATCCTTTTGGTTGTGGGGTAGAAGACGGCGATAGAGGAGAAGAGGAGACTCCTAAACCCATGACGACTGGAGCGTTTCCAGGTAGCAGCAGTTCTGAACCCGAGAGCGACATGGAGGATGAAGACAGCGAGGTTCTTTCCGATCAACTAGAGAGTGACGAAGAGAGTCTTCCTGACGCTGTTGACAACGAAGAACCCGAGACTTTGTCCGACCTTGACGATTCTGTTAACATTGCAGGTAGCGGCGAGGATGACGATAAAGAACTTCCTGACACAGATGATGTTATAGACCCTACTACATATTACCGTTCTTCGGACGAGGAGGAGGTTGTCTTTGGGAGTAGCAGCGACGAAGGAAGCCAGCCGAGTCAAGGCGACGAATCGTTTGACAGTACGGCTTCGTCTGATAGAGAACCAGCAATTGATCCTAACGAAACGATCGTGGGTTTGGAGGAGGACGAGGATGACATTGACATCGATAGTGACGAGGAGGTTGTCATACCGGTCATTGTTGTCAATAACAAACCTCCAATTGAACCGGAGGATCCTCCTCCTTTGCCTGACGAGGAGGATGACTTCTCAGAACCAGAGGAAGAGGAAGAGGAAGAGGAACCGTTACCGGACGATATTTTACCTGACCCTATTACACACGATACCGATTTCGATGTTGACGATCGTCCTGCTAAGAAACCGAAACCGAACGACGATGACGACGTTGAGGATAGCGAGGATGATGACTTGCTTTCACTGGACGGATCGGACGATAATCTTTCGGTTAACACCCCCCCTGCTAACGGAAGCAGGAGTCCTCCTCCAGTGAGTCCTCCTCCGAGTCCTCCTTTGATCGACGATTCGAAGTATGTGGATCTTATCGCAGCCGATCCTCTTAATTTTTATCAACCAATAAACGTGCTTCCCCCTCCGCCGCCGCCGCCGCCGCCGCCGCCTACACCACCGGTTGAGGAGCCGAAACCACCTGTTCCTGAGGAGACTGAAGAACCCAAGGTTGAACCCGAGATTGAACTGGACTGTGCAGGACAACTATTTGTTGAGGTTAACAACTATCGGGTATCACAGAAACTGAAACCTCTTGTTGCTAACGCAGCATTGAACGCAGCGGCTAACTATCTTGCTTCGTATCATGCCACACAAACAGGAGAGATTAACCATTCTGATCCTGTCTACGGTACCGATCATATCAGGAGAGCTAAAGCCTTTGGTTACGGAAATACATGGGTCGTGGAGAATACAAATGATTTGGCTCCTGGACAGACTGCGTGGGACGCTTTGTGGAGGAATAACGCTGATAAGACTAGCTGGGTTGGAAGTGAGCTTCATAGACTTAACATGAAGGACCCAAAGCTTATGCATGCTGGCGTTGCATGTGTTGAAGGACGAGTTGTATGGATTGGCGGAAAATGCGAGGGTCCTGATTGCGGAGAAGATAAGGTTGAAGAGGACAGAGAGGATAACCAGAGGGATGTTGTAGTTCCAGAACCTCCTCCGCCTGACCCTGTTGAGGCTTTGCTTGAACCATTTGAGAAGGACGTTTTGCCTGTTGAGGGCAAAGAGAAGGGAAACTTTATGGGGGTGGAAGATACCTTTTCTAAGGTAGCCCTGGTTCTTGACATCTCCGGAAGCATGGCTTCTGGGTTGCCCAGTAGATGGACTAGGGTTAAGCTACAACTCTTGAATACCGTTAAACAGATGCCCGGAAACACAAGAGTCAAAATTTTCTTGTTTGCAGAGGAATGGATGTCATTTTCTACTGATTGGTCGCATCCAAACGCGTGGGGTGCGATTAGAGCTTGGTTGCAAACAGTTGTGCCCATGGGAAATACTAACCCTAAGAAGGCTATGGAGACAGCTTTGAAGAGTGGAGCTGACTCTATTTACTTTATGACTGACGGTGATTGGGAGAGGATGACCGCATTCTTTGTTAATTCAGAGAATACATCTAGGATTCCTATCAACACTATCGCCTTTACAAGCGTGGCCGGCGTTCCCATACTGAAGAAAATTTCAGAAGATTCTGGAGGAACCCACAAGTATGTTCCATAATTGTTGACCATGGAAGATTTATTAAGTAAAGCGCTGGAAGGTATTGATAAAGGAAGTATTCCTGTTTCGACTAAACGTGGCAATGACGATGATGTAAAAAAAAAGAAGAAGGCGAAGACTATTCCGTCTGATGGTGATGATACTAACAAAGAGAATAAACCACCCATTGAGGCTAAAGAGAAGGGATGGGAATGGGCTCCCCCAAAAGAAGGACCCAGGAAGCCTTGGATCCCAAGAGAACAATGGTTGAAGGAGAACGGTAAAGGACAGTATGATGTCAACCGACAACAGACTTACAATAATAACAATAATAATAGTGATGGAGGAGGAGGATATAATAGAAACAATAACAATAGAGGCAACGGATATAGATATGGAGGAGGAGGTAGAGGAGATGGCGGAGGGGGAGGTTATGGCGGAGGGGGAGGATATAATTATGGAGGAGGCAGAGGCTACAACAACAACGGTGGTGGTCACAGAAACCGCAGTGGGTACTGAAACGCAGGTTTTTTAGACGAATTAGTATTCTCACATAAATTTAAAAAACAGTATATAGTATCTTAATATGCCGAACACTATGGATCAGATGGCTTCGGCCGCACTTGGTATGGGAGACGAAGAAGGACCTACTGACAGGGAGGGGGGTAACGATAAGGTTACGAACCGAACTGGTTTGCTGTTGGGCACCTTGCCTGGGGCTGAAGCTTGGGACAACAATAAAGAAATTTCTGATGTTAAATTGCCTGCTCTGACTGAGGTTAACGACATTTACCAACCATGTAAAGATAAACACGAGGAAGTTGAGAAGGATTGTGATAATCTTCGTAAGCGAGTTGCGGAGTGGTTGAAGAACCAGGGATGTCCTTCGGTTATCCGAAAGTACAAGACACCTAAGCGAACTTGCGCACGCAAGAAGAAGCCTGCCGCTAAAAGGGGTTGTGGTTGCAAGTAGACATAAATCAATAAATTGAACAGTTAAAAGATAATGCCTGATGTTATACCCACAGATACGAATGTCGGTGGTAGACCGACAGATACCAATGACCCAAATTACATGGGAAACGAAGATAGTGATCAACAAGGAGGAGGTAAGAGACAGAGAGTTGACGAGAACCTCCCAGGAGGAATGGAATTTGAGGATGACGAGGTTTATGATATGACTTTGCCTCCTTTGGTGACAACGGAAGATTCTTTCACTCCATGTGAAAGGGCTGACGCTGAACGGATGAAGGATTGCGATAATCTTCGTAAGCGAGTTGCGGAATGGTTGAAGAACCAGGGATGTCCTTCAGTTATCCGAAAGTATAAGAAGCCTGCTAGGAAGTCGTGCTGTGCTAAGGCGCGAAAGCCATGTAAGAAGAGAACATCCTGCGGATGCGGCTATTAAATTTTAGTTCTTTGAGTTAATTTGCTGTTTCCTAGTTTATTCTTAGCGATCTTGTTAGATTTTTTACCTCCTCAACTCCAGAGGAGGTCTCGCCTACAACTTTGTTTACATGGTTCACTTTGCAGTAAGTGTACCAGCCCATTAGATGCATTGATATGCTTAGCATTATATCAACGAATGTTAGGATTAGGAGCATAATTCCTACACAGGATAATTTAATTATGGACTTTGACCTGCGCATCGTGGACGACGACGAAGAGTCGTTGATTAGAAGGGAAGCGGAAGTGACTGCAAGACTGAGGGCTTCGAGACTTAGACGTGTCCTTACCAATTTCAATTTTGGGGCCGGAGTCTCGTCCCTTAACGGAAACTTTAAGAAGGCTAAAGAAGATCTTCCGGGATACCAAGAGCTGAGGGATTATTCAAACAGAAATAAAGTAGGTTGGTGGTTCTGGAAGAGTTACGATGTAAGCAATAATCGTATTCCTGTTGTGACTCAAATCGAGAGAGAAGAACCCTTTCAAATCGTTTCAGTCGATGTTGCTTCTTCTAATTATAATGAAGTTAGCTTGGTTGTGGCTGGATACGATAAACCAGGAAATAAAATTGTTGAACAGAATTTTATTATTGGGTGTTACGGAACTACACTGGATTTGCAAGGATTTGACGGTGTGGTCCGTGTCAAATTTAGAGAGGGTTTGAACACCAGAGTGCGACACCCTGATGCTGTGGAGAGATTTAAGCTTGTCAGAGGACAACTACGTTCCAGAGGATACGAACTGGGAATATATATTTCTGATTTTAAGATATATTTATAGAGAGACTGTTATATACTTACTGACTGACTGACTGACTGACTGATTGATTGATTGACTGATTGACTGACTGATTGACTGACTGATTGATTGACTGATTGATTGATTGATTGACTGATTGACTGACTGATTGACTGACTGATTGACTGACTGACTGACTGACTGATTGACTGATTGACTGATTGACTGATTGACTGATTGACTGATTGACTGATTGACTGATTGACTGACGCTCAGTTGCCGCGAGGGCTTGAGGGGACGCTCAATTGCCGCGAGGCTACTTAAGAGGGACGCTCAATTGCCGCGAGGCTACGCTCAGTTGCCGCGAGGCTACTTAAGAGGGGACGCTCAATTGCCGCGAGGCTACGCTCAGTTGCCGCGAGGCTACTTAAGAGGGAGGGGAAGGGAGGGGATAAAACAACGGCGGGGCCCGCCGTTAAATAGAGATTCCCCTGAAAGGATATACTAAAAGAGTAGGGGGCCGGGGGCCCAGAGGTGAGGTAATAATGGAAAAATTGACTACACTTGTTTGTATAGTCTTTTTCTCTCACCTCTGGGCCCCCGTATTTCATTAGGATTAAGGTTTAACCTAATGGTGTGAACTTTTGAGTTGACTTGACTTATTTCATGCCGAGGAGAATAATTTGAGATATAATATTGTACATCCACAACAATCAACCCACAAAACCATGGAGCATTTTTTTACTACTTACGTTAGAACTAAAACAGTCTTCAACCATAGGTTGAAGGATTTGAAGACGTACGATCATGTTAAGATTT
>Ga0209308_10002976_pt1 | contig 14257 bp, 9 predicted proteins | sample COGITO_mtgs_1204_3_FD_184806 | JGI IMG/M metagenome (GOLD analysis project Ga0209308, IMG submission 184806) | Pelagic marine microbial communities from North Sea - COGITO_mtgs_120405 (SPAdes) (version 2) | ecosystem: Environmental > Aquatic > Marine > Epipelagic ...
TGATGCTGTAAAAGACTCTATAGCACCCATAGTTAGTTTTTACGAAGATAGTGGCGTAGAGCCTAGAAAAGATACCAAGTTAGACAAAATTATTGAAGAACCATTAAAAGATGTGTACACAGTGCCATTCTTTTCTGAAAAGTTTTGCGACATACTTTTAGATGAAATGAAGAATTTAGAAGACCATTTTGGCTTTGTACCTAACCCAGAAGAAGATAGTTTACGACAAATACCAGAAATAACTTTTCAAGATAATTGCCCGCAAATCTTTCAATCTTTGATGCAAACGATATATACTATAGGCAATCCTATATTTTTGAATATTTGGAATCGCCATGTAGACAGTGGTGCAATACAAATAGCAAACTATAATTTAAGGGATAAAAAACAAGGTGCTTGGCATCATGATGCAAGTGCTGATATTAGTATGGTAGTTCCTTTGAACACTGGAAAGTACAAAGGTGGCGGAACTGAGTTTTTGAAACGTGGTACAGTCGAGCCATTACCTACAGGCCACGCTCTAATTTTTCCGAGTTTTACTCATATGCATAGAGGACTTGCAGTAGAATCAGGAGATAGATACTTATTAGTATTTTGGTTAAAATGTTTACAGGAATAATAGAGCATGAATAGAATAGACAACTCAAATAAAGGCATAGCAGGTTTAGGAAGAGGAGAAGATTCTATGCTTGCCCACGTAGCACCAGGAGAAATGGTAGTCCCACCAGTTATCTCTCCACAAACACAAGAAATAATTAAAAGAGAAATGATGTCTGCTGGACTAGATCCCAATGAATATACTGTGGGTCAAGGCATGTCTATTAACCCTATTACAGGTATGGCAGAGTTTGGCTTCCTTAAGAAGCTAGGTAAAAGTTTAAAGAAAGTAGTTAAAAAGGTAGCCCCCGTTGCTATGTTTATTCCTGGAGTTGGTACAGCACTCGGTGGAGCATTAGGTGGTCTAGGTGGACTGGCTGCAAAAATACCAGGCATAGGCGGTGCATTAGGAAAAGCTGGAACCTTTATAGGATCAAATATTTTAAGCCCTTTAGCTGGAGCTGGTATTCCTGGTATATCTTCAATAGCTGGAGGAATTACAGGTAATAGTTTTGGTGGATTTAGCAATATTATGGCAGGACTAAAAAACCCTTTAGCTGGTGGTATGTTTGGAAAAACTGGATCTACTTATGCAGGTGGGCCTGCTGCTGGAAAAGGATTAGCAAATAAATTTGGTTTAGGGAGTGGCACACCAGGACAGGTTGCTGCATCAGGTCAAGCTCAACAAGCCCAACAAGCATTACAGGCAATGACACCAGCACAAATAGCTGCAAACCCACAGGCATATCAACAATTATTAGCTCAAGCTAATGCTTCATCAGGATCTCCTTTTGGAAATTTATTTGGTGGAGGCGGAGGTCTTGGCGGTTCTTTAGGAATGGCTGCCCTTGCTGCTTTATACGGTAAAGCTGTTAAAGATGACTATTCACGTAAAGAAGGTGGACTTAAAGATATAAGGCAATCTGTAAGACCAGATCTTATGCCAGCTCCTACATTTACAGGTTTTGACTTAGGTGTTAGAAAAAATGTTGCTATGGGTGGCTTACAAGAACTACGACCTAAATTTGCAATGGGCAGATCAGTAATGGCTAACGAATTAGATATGCGTATGGGTGGTCCTTCTATAGGTCCAGGAACAGGTAAAAGTGATGACATACCAGCTATGTTAAGTGATGGTGAGTTTGTAATGACCTCTGCTGCTAACAATGGTTTAGGTGGATTTAAAGTAACAAAGACAGAAACAGGTATAGAATTAATACCAAATGGTGAGCCAAACAGACAGAAAGGTGCAAAGAATATGGACAAACTTATGAAAACCTTTGAGAATTTTAACAAAATAGGACAAGCATAATGCGTTTTAATAGAGGATCTATTATGGCTCCTATAGGTAGCCCTACTAAAATGACGGGCAGAGATCAAATGTCTATTGGTGGTCTTGGCGGTGGTATGGACTTTGATACAAGCCAATTCCTTACAAAATCAGATCTACCTACGTTTGATACAAGCCAATTTCTTACTAAAAGCGATATGCCAACAGCTTTTGATCCATCACAACTAGAACAACAGATAGGTGGATTACAAAAACAAATAGGCAACATACCTTCTTATGACGACACAAATATAAGAAATATGATAGGCAACATACCTCAGTTTGACGACTCTGCCATCAGAAGAATGATAGAGGATAATCAAAGAAGTATAGGCAACATACCTAGCTTTGATCCTAGTAGTTTACAATCACAAATCGAAGCTAACAAAAACTTACTAAGCAACATACCTCAATTTGACGACTCTGCTCTACGACAGATGATAGAGCAAAACAAAAATAGACCTGGGTTTGATGCTAGTGGTTTACAGTCTCAGATTGGTGGTATAGAAGATAGACTAAGTAATTTACCTCAGTTTGATCCGTCTAACCTACAAAGTGGTATTGCTGGATTAACAGACAGACTAGATAATTTAAATATACCAGAGTACAAGGCACCAGACCTATCTGGATTTGCTAGAAAAGAAGACATACCATCTTTTGATAGAAATGCTTTAAGAGATGAATTATTTAAAGACATAACAGGAAGCATAAAAGTTCCTGAAGCACCTATTTTTGATAGAGATGCACTGATAAGAGATATTAGAAGCGGTATTGATATACCCAAACCACCTTCTTTTGATAGAGATGCTTTGATTGAAGATATTAGAGGTGGAATTAACATACCTTCGTTTGACAGAGAAAAACTAATAGAGGACATTAGAGGTGGAATTAATATACCTCAAGCACCTGCTTTTGATAGACAAAAGCTTATAGAAGATATAAGAGGCGGTATTAACATACCTCAAGCACCAGACTTATCTGCTTTTGATACTAGGTTTGCAGATATGCAAAAAAGAATTGATGAGTTATCACAAAGACAAGCACCACCACAAAATGAAAATCAACTAAAACCTGAAGATTATATGGGAAGAAAAAACTTTGTAGGCAGACCTCCTCAACCAGTTCTTCAACTAGATCCTCTGGGTAGATCCATATCTCCGGTAGCACAGAATATTGATATTACTGGCGGACTAGGTGACTTCGTACCACCTCCAGGATATAAAGAAGGGCCAACAGAAGGCGGCCCAGCAGAAAGACCTGGTGGACCTATATCAATAAGACCAGACTTACTACCACCCAAGCGTGGTGATTTCATGTCAATCGGAGGCCCTGGAGGCATTGGTGCAACACCAGACACAGGTATGCTTGACCCTAATACTAGAATTGGTAATTATGGTTTAGATAGACAAATTGGTGGACAACCATTACAAGCAACCCCAGCACCTAGTACAGGCAAAATGCCTTCACAAGCTACGTTAGACGCTCTCGAAGAGTTAAGGAAGAACCCAGGCCCAAGTATTCCAATAGGATTTGGTAGCTACGGCCCAGGTGGTAATCTTGAAATACCTAAAGGCGGCTATTTAAGTGATTTATATAATCCTGGATTACCAAAACCAGGAGTTGGAAACAACCCTCCTCAAGCACCTACAGATGATATGGCTAGACTTCCTGGGCCACCTTTACAAGCAACCCCAGCACCAGTTCAACCTGCTCCTACCGAGCCAGCTGCAGTGGCGCCTACGGCTGGAGCAGACCCTACACAAACACAAATGCCTATGGGTGCAATAGATCCTGTGTTATTACAACAAGCTACATCTGAGACACTAACAGACCCATTAATTAGATCTTTATACTTTGGTACACAAGATTCACCAGGGTTCTATCAGCAACTACAACAAGCTGGTGCTAACTTAATTGGTAGTGACGTACCATTACAACAAACAGCAGGTTTATCTCCATTAGAGCTATTAGCAAGACAAAAAGCTGTTGCTGGTCTTGGTGGTTTTGAACCATTCCTACAACAAAATAGAGATTTAGTAGATCAGGCTATAGCACAATCAAGAAGGGCTGAAGAACTACAAGATCCTTATTACACACAAGCTGAAGAAATATACAAAGATACTATGGGTGCTTATGACCCAAGCATGACTCAGCAGTTCTACAATCCTTACGAGGATGCAGTGGTACAAAAAACCATACAAGATGTAATGGAAGCTGGAGATAAGCAAGATATAGCCTCAAGAGCTCGTGAAATTAGTTCTGGTGCCTTTGGTGGTAGTAGAGCAAGACTAGGTGCTGAAGAACGTAGAGAGTCCCTAGGAGAAGGTTTAGCACAGGCATTAGGCAACATAAGATCACAAGGCTTCCAAAGTGCACAAGCAACTGGATTAGGTGAGTTTGCAAGACAACAAGCAGCTAAGAGAACCGGAGCACAAGGACTTATGGGTATAGGTGTTGGCAGAGGAAGTGCTGCATCACAACTAGGATCACAATTAGCTGGATACGGAAGCCAGATTGGTGGTATAGGTCAGACACAAGAACAAATGAGAGCAGGACAAAGAGGTGAACTATCTGGATATGGTGGTATAGGAAGAGGTATTGCTGAGACTGGTTTAGGTAGAATATTTGAACAACAGGTTGGACAACAGTACAGACCTATGCAAACACTAGGACAAATTGGTTCTATGCTACCTGGTTATCAAGCATCTGGCACAAAGATTGATTCACAGTATGGTATGCCAACAGATCCTTCAGCAGCAGGACTAGGTGCAGCATTTAGTGCCTACGGTGCTTTAGCACCAAGACAAGGACAAACCTAATGAACTTTATGAATCGTAAAATGTTCCAAGCTGGTGGTGGTGCAAATGCATTAGGACCTTATGATATTTTAGACAAAAAAACAGGACAAATAACAACCGTTAGACCTGATTTTATTAACACACCTGGATTTAATCCATATAAAATTTTGTCAGACTCTTCTTTGGAAAAAGGTCCTGCTGTAATGACTATATTACAACAATTTAAAGAAAGAGATGCACCACAGATAGGTCCTTTTCAAATGGGTGAGGACATTGGTACGAACATAGCTGATCTTGGATTTGGTGTAGCCAGAGCCACTGAACCATATATTAGAGGAGTTTCAAGAGCTGTAGGAGAGATTACAGGTATACAAGGTCTTAAAAACTTTGGTGGTAAACAAAAATTTAGCCCATCAATTGGATTGGGTGGCATAGATTTATTTAAACCAACTTACGAAAGTTATGTGCCTAGTGATGAAGATAGAGCAAGAGGCATGCTTGGTTTGGTAAAAGAAAGAGATGGATCAATACTTGACCCGATTACTGGTGCTATTGATGATTTAACATCTGCACCTACAGATCGTTCTAGTTTTGATTTCCGTGATGAAGACATGAGAAGTAAAGTAAGCCAAGCTGATTATGACGCTATGCAAACAATGGCACCAAGTTTTGATCCATCTACAGATCCGATAACTCCCATGTTAGATGAGCTACAACAAGAAAGAATAGATTTAGAAAATAGATTTGTTGAAGAAGACATACAAAGACCAGCAGATGTAAATGTAGATGAGATTACAAGCTTACTAAATGACATAGAAACACCTGGTTTTAATCTAAATAAAACAGAAGCTGATAGCTTATTAGAAACAACTAATAAGTTTGAAGGCTTATCACCAGATGAATTAAAATTTGAGTTAGATAAAACTAAGTTACCAGGCATGGATGCTTTAGATGATCAAAAAGCACAAGTTGCAAAACAAGTTAAAGTAATAAATCAACTAGAGGCAGCAGGAATTGATCCCGATAAATACTTTAATACAGCTCGTAATCCTGTATCTAAAAAACTTAACGAACCAGGATTTTTTGGGTCTGATAGATTCTTAAACTTTATAAGAAATGTTGGAGCTGGTTTGGCAGAGTCAGGGCAAATGGGTCCAGGTCTGGTGTTAGGAGCTGCAAAGGCTGCGGAAGAAAGAGCTGCAAGAGATATAGCTGCGGATGAAAAAAAAGCTGAAATGGATAAACTTATAGCTATAGAAGAAAAGAAAGCTGAAATAGCAGCAGCGGGTGGTCCTGAAACTTCGTTAAAGAAATTGTTAAGAACTAATGCACAAGAAATGAACGCTGATTACAATGAGGTAGTTAGCGGTAGCAATACTTTAAACACTATAAAGAGAGTGCAAGAAATTGTTTTAAATGAAGATACGTCTTCAGTGAAAGCATTTATTGGAGAAATAACAGAGAAAGTAGGTGTATTTTTTGATGTAAATGGTAAGCCTAGTAAAACAGGTAAAAAGTTTGAAGATTTAGAGCCAAGAGTCAGAGCAAAAGTTTTATTAAATAATATTAAACAAGCAAACATTCGTGAAATTCTTGGTGAGTCTGGTAAAACTATATCTAACTTAGATAGACAAATTATTGATGAATTAGTTGGTAGCCTTACATTAGGAACTAATCCTATCGAAGTTCTTGAAACATTATCCTTAACTGAAAGAAGTGTTTTAACTAATATACAAGCAGCACAAAGCAGATTACAAACTAACTTTACTTTTGCAGCAGAAGAGGGTGATTATGGTTTAAGCTTAATTGAAAATAATGATAGTTTAATAAATTATATTGCAGCACTAAGAAAAGATCCTAGTACCTTACCTGTTGGTAAAGATTATTCAAATAAATATGCTGACGTAACTGCAAGAAGAAGAAAAATAACTCTTGCAAAAGAATAATGCAAATATTTGATGTAGAAATTGCCCCAGGTGTTGTAGAAACAGTTGAGGCAAAAAATGCCGATGAAGCAAGAAAAAAAGTAAAAGCTTTGATAGCTCAAGGTGCCATGTCCCCTTTCTATGACGAGCTTTTTTTTGACTATGAAACTGGTGTAGATAATAAAAGGTTAAGAAGAAACTTGGCCATGGCTGAAACCACAGAAGAACAAAACAAAGTTCTTACAAACATCATACAAGCAACACAAAAATCAGATACAGCTTCCGAACAAGATAATATATTAGTTAATGAAGTAGGTGAACAAGGCTTTACTAGAAATACAAAAGGTCAAATAGCTTTGACACCTTATGGTATGAAACAACTTGGTTTTGGCAAACTTATTAAAACAGAAACACTTACTGATGGTTCAATAATTAACAAAAATACTGTTATAGATGAAAACGATTTTAATCTAAAAACAGGAGATCTTTCTGATTTTGCAGGAGTTGCTGGACCTATTATAGGTACTATTGCTGCCTTTTCACCACAGCTTAAAGTCCTTAAAGGTCTTGAATTTATAAGCAAAAGACCAGTGTTTTCTCGTATGTTTATGGCTGGTGTTGGTAGTGCTGGTGGTAAAGCTGTTGAAGAAGAAGTTATTGAAACCTTAGAGGGATTTCAACTACAAGAAAGAGATGCTATTAATAATTTGTATAAACAAGAATTTGTCTTGGGATCTGTAGCACAAGGTCTAGGTGAAGGTGTATTTAAAATTTATCAAACATTTTTAGGAGCAAGGGCTCCTACCGCTGATAAACGAATATTATTTCAACAAAATCAAAATAGATCTGTCGCTGATGTGATGAAACTTGATGTTGAACTTGGTAAAGAGGCAACTGAAAAACAAATTAAAAAAGCTATTAAAGATGGCAAAGTTAAGAAATTTAATTGGAAAATGGATAAAACTACTGGAGCCGTCCCTTCACAACAAACACTCCAGAGAGAGTTGCCAGGAAGAGGTCAAAGTATTGCAGAGCAGGTTATAGGTAATAACAGAGATGAAAAAAATGCTGCATATCTTATGGCAGAACTCAATTACATCATGCGTGGTGTCAAAGATGAAAAAGCAGCACTTGACTCTTACATATCGCAATCTCAAAAAGGCAGGCTTGATGAATCTATTAATGAAAAATTACAAAGCTTAAGAAGTAAAGAAACAGATGTAACAAATAGATTAGAAGAATTATTAAAAGAAGTTACTGAAGATGCTTTAGAGGTAGGTAATTACGGCAACATACCTAGCAGAAGAGAGTTTGGTGAAACCATAAAAGAAACTGTGTCAACAGCTAGAGCATTTGTTACAAGAGAAATGGGTGCTGAATACAAAGCGATAGATAATTCTATGAAAGATATGCGTAGTATCTTTAAAATGGAAAAAGATGATTTTGGCGAACTACAATTAGTTGGAAGAGCCAGACCAGGACAGTTAGATGAAAGAGGCATGCAAGCTAAAGATATTACTGTACCCAAAGGTGGTGAAGAACAAGCTGTAGCTAATACCATAAATGCAACAATTAATGATACTGCTAATACTTATTTTGAAAAGTCTTTATTTAGAATTAAATCATTTCAAGACGATTTCCCTGGTTACGATTTAAGTATTCAAGATCCTAATGTTAAAGGTGGGACAATAAAACAAATTGAAGAAAAGTTTAAAGAACTTTATAAAATGACTACGCCAAAAGCTACAGAACAAGGTCAAGGTATAAGTTTGTTTCAATTAAGAAACTTAGTTAAGGATTTAGATTTATATATAAAAGAAAGTCCATTGCCTACACCACAAAGAGAGCTTTTATATGATTTAAAAAGATTTATAGATGCTTATGGTGTTGATAATCCTAAAAGCATAATGACTGATTTAACTAAAGAATCATTAGCAACTATTAATACAAGATTAAAGCGTCAAGGTATAACTATGACAAGAGAGCAAGATCAAACAATTAAAAACTCTCTTAATTTATTGCGTGATACAAACAGAAAAAATGCACAAAGAATGCAACCATTTGATAATTTAAACATACAAAAAATTATCTCTAACGCATCTAAAGGTGCACACCCACCAGATGAAATATATCAAAGGGTATTCTTGGGTGGATCTGCTAAAGATTTAGATGATTTATTTAGAGCTACAAGAAACTATGATGAATATTTAAAAGCTATAGGTAAAGAACCGGTCACAGAACGTAGGTTAAAAGCACAATTAAAGAAGAAGTTTTTTGATGATGCTGTATATAAAGCTACAGATGGTGAAACACAAAGGATTAACTTTACTACCTTTGCAAGACAGTTTGATAACTTTGATAAAGATATGATGAACAACGGCAAGTTAGATGTTTTATTTAGAAATACTGTTGGTAATACAAGCGGTAGACTTGTTAGGGAAACTATAAGAAATATAAATAGAGTGCAACCTAACCTCAAACCACAACAACTAAGAGATCTTGTAGATGATTTCACTGGCACAAACATAGGCTTAGATGCAAGTGATCAAGGCAAGGCTTTTATAAGGGGTTTAACTGATTTAGCCAATGAATCTGAAAAAGTCCTGAAATTTAGAGCTAATAGAGCTATATCACAGCTACCAGAAAAAGGTATAGAAGCTACAACAGATACCATATTTAGACCAGGAAATGCTACTGTAATTAATAACTTAAAAGGCACTGTTGATGCAGATGTTTTTAACAGCATACAACAGGCAAGTATGATGAAGTTGCTTAAAAGATCAGTTGACTTTAATGGTAAGGGTAAAATTAACGATATATTTAAACCTGGTAACTTAGAAACAGCCCTTAACAGTTATGGTGATGAAACACTAGAAGCTATGTTTGGCAAAGAAGTAACACAAGGCTTGCGTGCATTTCAAAGAGAAATAGATGTGCTGACTAAGGGTGAAAGTGGTAGAGGTGGTAGTGCTGGTGGATTGGTTGCTGCTGGACTTGGTGCTGCTGTAGTTTTTGCACCTTTACAAACCTTACCAGCTTTAATAGGTTTATCAATAGTAAGAAAGGTATTTGAAAATTCATTTTTAGTTGGGTTATTAACTAAGACAGATCCAGGTAGAATTGCACAGTTGATTCAAGGAGTTGAAAGAGCGGCAAGACAATTTGGAGTTAGAATGGTTGACGGCACTTATGTTGAACAAACTGTCGACTTTATAGGTGAGGGTATAGATGAGGGTATAAACTTGGGTAAAACAGCAGTTGGCATTACAGATGAAGAAATATCTAATGCTACCCAACAACTAAGAAACCAAGTAACTGCACCAATTAAACAATTACCAGGACTACCACAAGTAACGCCAGTACAAACACCACAAACACCAACAGATCCTTTATCGCAAGAAAGATTAGACTTTGCAGAACAGGTAGCTGGTAGACCTGTACTTTAGTTATCTTCAAAGAAGGTAGGATCTACAGCTACAAACCTTTTAGCTGGTCTGCCTTTACCACCAACTTTAATTTCAACCTCTTGTATCTCTCCTGCGTTCTTAAGCCTTTCAATAATCTCTTTTACTTCATAAGACTTCATACTTCTAAATAGTTCGTGTCTATCTACCTCTCGTTTAGATATGCCCTCGCCATTCCTGGATCTAATAAATGATAGTACCTGTTTAATCTTAGACTCGGTTGCACTACTTGCCACCTTGTCTCTACATGCTTCTATGAACAACAAGTCATAGTATCTAATAAAATCTACAGCCCAACGTGTCACATCTCCTGTGATGGTCATAGCATCAGCATTAGTTGCTAGAGTACATAACAATGCCATACGCATAGCTTTCTCTTTAGAACGGCTTAGAAGAGGCTCTAGGTTATCTTTTTCAAGTATATCTTGTCGTTTAACTATCTCTCTAGCAAAGTCTTGTAGGATCTCTTCTGATTCCCTGTCAAAGTTTAATACTATCTGATCAAGATCTAACTCTGCATTATCCCTGGATAGATCACTCATAGTTCCTCTTTGTCTTCTAACATAGTTTACCCAGTTGACAATAGAGGTTGGTGGCGATTTGAATCTTTTGAGTTCACCCACTCTCCTTGGCTCTGTAGATTCAACGACTACAAAACGGTTTAGGAACCCGTCTGCAATCCTGCCACCATTTAACGCACTGTAAAAATTCTTAGGTACTGATAAGCCAACCAATGTAATTGCTGGTTTGTGAGTCACACGGCTCATCATCTGTTCTTTGTATTGTTCTTGGACATTCATAAGTGAATAGTTATCTGGTCGCAAAGTACCATGGCAACGACCCCAAGCTTCCATAAGTGTTTGTATGCCATCTTCTTTATTGGTATTACCTGAATTACTTATGGCTTCTAATCTTTTACCAAACTCATCCATTATGGTTATCTGTGTTGGTCGCATCTTTAATACCGAATGCACAGCACCACTTGATGTATAACCATCTCCTACAACAAGCTTGTCATGGTCTGAAGCATTTAAAACTGACTCTACAAATGTTTTTATATTCTCTTTACCCTGACCTGACTTAGCTATACCCATGAAATACATAGATGAAAAGTTATTCATGTTGGTTCTATAGATACGACCACAGGTGACACTGGTTAATGCTAATGCACCAACAAGTGATAGCTCTGGTTGAGGTACTTGTGCTATCTCTTCACAAAACTTAAACATGTCTTTAAGAAGGCCTGGAGGATTAAATAGATCTTTTGGTTTTTGTATGGTTTCTGTGGCTTGTATAAATAATGGTGCTATCTTGTTTTTTCTATCGTGTGTACTTTTGACGCTCTCTACTACGCCATCTATCTCTGTCTGTGGTAAGGGTGGATTGTTATTTTTGTTCCAGTTTTGTAGAAAGATCTTTACAAATTCTGTATTGACATTTTTAGATATTAGGTAGCCTGCAATTCTTGCAGCTCCATCATTCCTAGATCCTTCTAATACACCATCTAATGAGAAGGGTGCAGTTTGAACTCCTGTATCTGTCTTTGGTACGCCAGTTATCTTTTGAAACTCAACCTCTGTAAAGTCTGGTAAATCATTGTGGTCATAGATCTTCCAGTCCGGGAAGGTGACAGGTTTATATACTTGTCCGTTTGCATGTCTGTTCCAAGGTGCAATTATTAATCCACCAACTCCTCTAATATCTATGAGTCTTTCAATGGGAGTGTCGTTAGTTCTTCTTGTAGCAAAGGTAGTGTAGTTCTCTGGGTTGTTATAATAGTAATGCATACCCTTACCAGTAATAACTTTGAATGGACAAGCAGGCATATTCTTTTCTACCCAGTCCATAGCCTCTGGAGAGTCAGCATCAACAACCACAAACTTACCACAGACAAGTGCAACCTGTAAGTTGTCTCTGCCCTTAAACCATGATTCTACAAGGCTTCTTTCAGGTCTTGACTGTTTGTATTGCTCCCAACTGCCTAGAAAAGATGGTGGCTTTTTGTTGGATCTTTGTAGAGGTACAACATTATAGCCTTCATCATAATAGGCAAGTGCTTGCTCTAAGGATGTGTCGTCCTCAGTTATATTGAGCTGAAACACTTTAAGCTTCTGTGTCTAGTATTTCAGATATGGGTCCATAAATAGACTCATAATCTAAACGACCTTCAGTTGCTCGTATAATTTTTTTTGCTTGATTAATAGTTGGTTGTCTGTATCCATATCTCCAAGACTTACATGATGCTTCAGAACAATCAAACTCTGCCGCAGCTTTTGCTTGTCCTAAAAATTCTATATAATCTCTAAGTGAATATTTTTTAACCCTCCTATCGGTGTGGTTTGGTTTGATTCCCATAGTTTCAAATTCCTTTAGTTTTCTTGTTGCTAGTGTCTTTGTTCTAAAATAATAATTCGCTTGCCAGGTTTGGTCTTCTTTATTGATGTTGTCCATTTACTTCTCCTTTTCAACATTATGTTAAAATAACATTTTACATATTGTACTTATCTGTTATATAATATGCAAGTTAAATTTATTACTACAGGAGAAGTAGATATGGAAATACAAAATAGAATAGTATCTCCGCAAAAGTTAGTACAGAACCAAGGTGCAAAAATCTTGGTATATGGTATGGCTGGAGCAGGGAAAACTACATTAGCTAAAACCGCACCAGGTAAGGTACTTGTTATAAGTGCTGAAGCTGGTTTGTTATCTATTAAAGATGCAAACAATGTTGAAGCTATTGAAGTAAAAGAAGCATCAGAAGTTATGGAACTTCACAATGCTTTGAAGTCTGGAGCATTACAATACGATACAGTATGTTTAGATTCAGTATCAGAAATAAGTGAGATCTTACTTACATGGGAGAAGTCTCGTAGTAAAGATCCACGTATGGCATACGGTAATGTCCAGGAATCTGTGACAAATTTAATGCGTGCATTTAGAGATTTAAATATGCATGTATTATTTCTTTGTAAAGAAGATGTGGTTAATGATGATGGCGTATTAAGACACGCTCCTAAAATGGTCGGTACTAAATTAGGCGAATCAATTACATATTTCTTTGATGAAGTTCTTGCACTTCGCATCATTGAAGATCAAGATGAGGACGGTAAAAATGTCCAAACGAGATGGCTACAAACTACGTATGGTCAAGGCTATAAAGCTAAAGATCGTAGTGGAAAGCTGGAGGCTTTTGAGAAGCCAAACATAACTGCCTTAATTGAGAAGTTAGGGTTTACATTAACTAACGACAATATAGGAGAAGCAAATGTCTGATTTCGGTGATGTAGAATTTTTTGATAACTTAGAGGAACTATCATCAGGTGGTGGTGTCCCTCTTGCTCCAGATGGAGAACATAACGCAAAGGTTATTGCTACAGACAAATACAAGTCTAAAGCAGGTAATCATACGCTAAAGGTCACATTTCAATTAGATGGCGGTAAGTATCGTGATCATAATGAATGGTATAACCTTTGGGCTACTAACGAAGACAACAAAAGAATAAGCACGGAGATATTTACCAGGCTTACGAAAGCTGTTGGCTTTAAGAAGTATCCAGAGAACCATAGCGACTTTGTTGGCAAGAGACTGGTGTTAAAGACTGAACAGATTGAAGATCAGTTCCAGGGCGACAATGGAGTGGTAAATACTAAGAAGACTAAGATCCGATTGTATCTGCCAGAAGCTGATTCTGACATGAGTCCACCAAAGGAAATGGTCCCTCCTTTTTAATCTAAGGGATAAAACTAAGGGGCTTTATGCCCCTTTTTTATTTGTTTTGTACTAAAGCGTAAATCATTAGTAGCAGTATGCCTAATACGGCATAGAAGCTCATATCCATTACTGCTCCTCTAATTCTTTAATCAAACGATTAAGATACCATACAGACTTTTTAAGATCCTCAATGTTTCTACCTTTATGATCTTCTCTCCAAATGTACTTAATTGCTGCAGCTTTTAGGTAGCCTTTAAACTCTTCTCTGGACAAAGCGGCCTTAATTGCGTCTATACATTCCACGGATCCTGTTCGGTAGTGTGCCGGGTGGTTTACATTATCTGTCATTTTTTTTATCCTCCATCATGTTGTTATGCATGTTTAACCAATCTATATCTTCCTCTTCTACTTTTTTATCTGCTAAATAA
>Ga0209308_10002984_pt1 | contig 14214 bp, 8 predicted proteins | sample COGITO_mtgs_1204_3_FD_184806 | JGI IMG/M metagenome (GOLD analysis project Ga0209308, IMG submission 184806) | Pelagic marine microbial communities from North Sea - COGITO_mtgs_120405 (SPAdes) (version 2) | ecosystem: Environmental > Aquatic > Marine > Epipelagic ...
TCTTTTCTTTCGAGGGAGATCCCGTGGGAGATTCAGAGTCTTTCTTCTCTTTCTTTTCTTTCTTTTCTTTCTTCTCTTTCTTTTCTTTGGACATGATCTCAGGTCTTTGTCTTATATTCTTTGTCGTTTGTGTTGGTGTTGCCGCGTAGAGCTGTTGTGTCGTGTAATCAAACAGAGCGATTACAATGCGGCTTGAGAGTTGTTTGTTGAACCAAATTCGGCGTCTTGTTGTTTAGGGTATTTTAAATTGAATTGAACAAATACGCGAGCGAGAATAGTACTACGTATGGCATATGCATACGCTGACAGTATTTTACAGCACAGTATTTTACAAACGCAGCAAATGACTAATAATATTTTCATCATACGGTGGGATATTCCTCCATTTTCGTCGTCTTCTTTTTCGGTTCTGGAAAGTTAATCTCGAGCCACGCGTCGGATCCTTTCTGCGGCAATTGGTCTTCTTCGCCTTTCGCGATTTTTTTTTCGAGAAGTAGGATATCGCCGACGCGCCAATCGTTTGCGTCCTTTTCCACGAAGCTTCCCACGCCGAGCGGGTCGCTTTCGTCGTCGTTTACGTCGTCGCTCGTTTTCATCTTCGCGAACAAAAAGCGCACGCCTTTCTTGGAAGAAGAAGAAGAAGAAGAAGAAGACTTTTCGAATGTAACGGGACCTGTTACACCTGTACGAAGCGCGTGGCAGACGTACGTTCCGGGCCAATTTTTATCTCCGCCAAACGCAGCCGCCATCGCATCCGTATCGAAATGGAATTGCAACCCGTTTTCTGAAACGGAAAGGACGTCTATACTCGTCGAACACCCGACAATATTTGCGTGAAGCCCGCCTCCGGATCTGTACGTCGAGCCGGGAAGTTTATGAAGATCCGTATCCGGCCACGTGACTCGAATAGACCTCGCGTCGTCAATCGGCTGCGCGAAAGCGCGTCCCCACGCGACTTTGTCACGACTCAAAGGAACGTCGTGCCACTGACCGTCCGAGCGAAGCGCTTTGACGTTAAAACATAAGCTCTCGTAAGGCGCGTCCGTGTGTACGCCACAAACTCGAATTCCGACGTTGGATTTGTCGAGTACAAACTCCACGTCGAGTTCTTTCCACCAGTGACCGACTAAACCCGCGTTTCCAAATCGAATCATTTCCCCGGGCAAGTTCCACCCAGTTTGCGAGTGCGTTTTATACTCAGAGATACTGAGAGGAAAAGTAAGAGGTGGCATGGCGTACGATTCGCTGTAATTCAACAACGTCACCGTATCTCCAACTTCCCAATCGTTTTCTTTGGCGTATCCAGCCGGGTTCCAACACCCAACCCCTTCGCCATTTGGACCGCCCCAAACGCAAATGGCTTTGTTTCCATCTGTCCCGTTCCTTCTCGCTACGAACGACGCTCCAGAACCGCCTTTTATTTCCTGCGTCTTATACGCTTCTGTATCTTCGCACGCCCAATCGCCGACGACGTTTGTTAAATCGACCATCTTGAATCGGAAAAACTTTCCTCTCGGCTCGTTCTTTGCCGGATCTGGAAACTCGACGCTCGTCACCTTGAACTCCGGCGCGATAGCAACCACGCGGCGCCTTGGAAACAGAAATCTTTCTCTGATGTCATCATCGTCATTATCTCGTTCACGAACACTATTACTACTACCGTTATTATTATTATTATTATTATTACTACTATCAATAGTATTATCATTACTAGTATTACCTCCACCATTGCTCTCATTCATCACGAGGAAACGCAGCGCGGAGTCTTTCACGTGCTGTTCGATCAAATCGCGAATCGCAAAGTTCGGCGCGATATCGTCGACACCCATTCGTGCGGATGGATTTAACGGGTCCGTGCCTCTTTTTTCCACCCATTCCTGAAGCGCTTCTCGCTCGTACGTTCGCCCAGATTTCACCGACAAAGCTGGCTCTTTCATAACTCTCAGCGTTATCGCGCATATGAATGATTCGGGAGTACCATCGATGAACTGTTGAGAGTCTTCCAAAGCAGATGGGATTATAAGCGCGGGTGGCCACTTCATTTCTTCTGAAGTTTTTGTCTTGTGCGTGGGTGTCGAAATCCCCTAAAAAAAGCTAAATATTATAATATTACAATCGACAGCCGTGTCGCATGGTTGGCCTTCCGTGAGGACAGTTCCACGGCCTCTCCAACGCGGATAAGTTTTGCAAGATTTTCTTCATCCTGCGTCGACTCAAAGGCGCGCCGATCATGATCGACGACCGACAGGCTCTCATGGCGAGCATGTTTCGGACTTTACTCGGACGGAGGACGGTTTTAGTACTACCGCCGGCATCGGCGGCGGAGTTTTTTAATAAACCGACGGAAAGTTGAGAACGAACTGGGACGGCGTATTCTCCCTCGTCGAGCATTGCGACGAGTTCGTGGACGTCTGAGGCGTCGAAGACGGTGTCTTTGCTAAACGGGACCGCGGCGAGCGCCAAGCGAGAGGAGGAGGATTCATCGCCCGGAAAGTTGGGAGGAGATGTTGCAACGTCACAAAACCCAAACCCGTTCATTAAGAACGTCTTTTCGTTCGATCTCGCGATCTGTTCCTCCGCCGGTGACAGTTCCAACCGTTGCGGTTGAATCAACGGTTGCTTGTTCAACGTCGTCGTTTTTTGTAGTCGCTCGAAATTGTAAATCTCGTCGCTGGCGTGTTGATCGACGATGAATATATCGGTATTGTCGCGAACGACAATGATGAAGCCGAGATTGAACTGTCCGACGACGCGAACGTTGGCAAACTCGGATTTATCGAACCGCCGGATGAGCGCGTTGGTTGCCGCCGCGTTATCTTGGTTGTGTAAAGAAGCTTCTTTCAGCAACTCGGCATCCGCGGAGGCTTTTTTCTCCCTTTCGAGCGCTAAACGTTTCTCTCTTTTCGCTCGTTTCAACCTCTTTACGCGAACGACATCGATGTTAAACTCGACTTCTTTAAGCGTTTGCTGTTGTTGTCGTTGTTGTTGAGCGTTTCGATGCTCAAAGTTATTTTCTTTCTCGCCGTCTGCGTCGTTTTCAATTATTTCATTCTCCTCCGCTTCGGTCGTCGCGTTTAGATCATCGATTACTTTGCGCTTCTTCGACGAAATTTTACCCGCCATCGTCGCTTTCATCGCGAATGGGTCGAAATCTGCATCCATAATGTCGTCTTCGTCGTTTTCCGAATCCGACGGTAACATCACCGCGCGTTCCTTGTATGTCTCCGGTAACGATTGAAACTTGGTCTCCGTGTTTTCAACCGCGGCGATTTCGGCCGCAATCTTATCGATAACGGCTGCGTTTCTCCTTTGCGTGGCAGGTACAGCTTCTCGAGTGAAACCAAAGGCTTGCAAATCTGTTTGCTGCTGCTGTTGTTGTTGTTGCGTCGAAGCGTCGGCGGAAACTCGCATCGGCTTCTCCTCTTTGACTTGGATCGGCGGCATGGGTAACGCGCAAGCGATACCTTCTTTTCCTTGTTCTCCATCGCTGTCGTCAATCACTTCAAACTCATCGGTATCAATCATCATCGTACCCTTCATCGGGCCATCAATCAACGCGTCTGCGGGCGTCATCGGCAGCTGCGACAGATCCACCCCGGTTGCTCTAAAATTCCTCACGAGACCATCCGCCGACCCTCTTTCTCCGTTCCCGCCAACCGCGCGTTCGAACGCTTTCTTGATCCCGTTCCTAAAGTACATCAATATGTCGTGTTCGTTCGTAAACATGACCGTTCTCTTATCAGGAGAGACGTTCACGTCCACGAGATGTTTCGGCACTTCAAAATTCAATGCGCAGGACGGATAATTTGCGTTCGTCGTCGTCGCGTTGTACGCGCGAAACGTTTCGTTCAGAGTTTTCGCGATTTTCGGATAATCTACCGGGCGTCCGTTGACGTAAAAGAATTGCCGATCTGCCGAAGCTCGCGCGGAGGTTTTCTTATTTTCGAGACCGGGCAAAGAGACCCACCCTGTACATCGTCCGAAACGATCGTCGTCGTCGTTATCTACATCCTCTACATCCTCTTCTTCTTCTTCTTTTACTTCTTCTTCTAAAATTTCATCCGCGCTCTTCTCTCGCTCTAAACCGATGTCGATTTCAAACACGCTCTCCGCCGTTCTCGCGCCGAAAACCGACGCCACGCGATCGCGGAAACCACCACCACCACCATTTGAAACAGACGCTCGACATTGCAACACCGTTTGCCTGGCGCCGTTTTTACCTTGCTGGTGCGTGGCGACGAATCGACACCCGCTCGTTTCCGAGGCCAACGCGTAGCCTTGTAAAACCCGCAACAACTTCGCGTACTCTTTCGCTTTGTTTCGTTCAAACTGTTTCCGTCTCACCGGTAAGGGATGAAATAACTTCTCAACTCTCACGGTCGTTCCAACCGACCGCGCGCAAATCTCCTCCGTCTCGACGTCGCCGTTTTTATCAAACGTCACCTTCAAGCCTTCCTCGTCGCTCGAAGTTCTCGTGGTGATTATCAATCGCTCGCACGTCCCACACAAGGACGACAACGCTTCGCCTCGAAACCCAAACGTATCCACCCCATCCTCTAAATCCGTAAACGTTCTCAGTTTCGACGTCGCGTATTTCATCGTCAACATCTTCACGTCCTCTCTCGCAACTCCGGAACCGTTATCGCTCACCTCGACGGATTCCAATCCAAACTCTCGCATTCGAATTTCCACGTTCGTCGCCCCGGCGTCTGCGCTGTTCTCGATGAGTTCTTTCGCACACGAGGAGATGTCCAAGATGACTTGGCCGGAACATATTCTGTGCACCGACGAGGGGTCGATCGATTGAATAGTAGCAGTGCGAGTATTCCTCATCCTTGTATGTGTGTGCTTTGTGTGATATAAAATGCCGTCTTCGTTGTTTTTTCACAAGCAAAAGAATTTTGAAAATTTTTGCGTGTAGTCATTTAGGGTCTTAAACCCTAAAAGGCTGCGAGGTTTTTGTCTCTCATTAGAAAAAGAAGGAGATCCAATTTCATCAGATTTTATTCGTCGGTGTTTGAGATATCACGCGTATAAAATGGCAGGCCCCACGGTGTACCACGGCGTGGCGCAAAAAGTCTACCTCGTGAAAGAAGCCGTCATCGGGATGTCCTTAGGTTTAGTCGCCGGGGCGGTTTGGAAGTATTCGCACTGGGAAAGACGAAAGGAAATTCAAAGCTATTACGACAAGAAATCATCCAAATGATCTCTCTTTTCTATTCGTGGTAGTATTATGCGCGCGTGGTGCGTGGCAGAGAAGGCGTTGTTGAAAATAGAGAGCGGTTGTGATCGAATAAAACACTACAGTTGTACTACTAATACTACGCGTTGTTTCGCGCGTATTCTTCGTTATTGTTATTAAAAGAAAGAGAATGATGGAAGGGATAAAGCCCCCCTTATGTGTGAAAATAGACTTTGTTTGCGAGAAAAGAGAGCGAGACGAGAGACATCTTCTTTTCAGCGAAACTGCACTCATAATACTCTATTAGTATTATACTCGTATTACTACTACTAAAACTACTACTTGCGTCTTCTATTCGTGGCGACGTGTTTCCTCTCGTTTGGATTCTTCTTGACGTTCCCGCCGCCGATGCTTATGATCGTCTTTTGCGCGTCGCCGACGTGTTTGTATTCGCCGTATTTATCCTCGCTAAACTCGCAGTTGAACACGTCTTCGGTTTTCTTGGAGATGTTGTTCAATTCGCGCTCTTTTTTGGTGATTTTACGTCCGATGAGTTGATCTTCGCGGAGGATGGGTTCCATCTTTTTACCCGTTCGGCCGGATTTAGGCATCGGGATTGAATATTTCGTGCCTTTCAAGACGTGTTTGTTTCGGACGCCGTAGTGTTCGGCGCCGTCCGAGCCGGTGAATTTTTCAACCCGTTCCAAGGCGTTGTTGCCGCACTTTGGGCAGAAGACGCGTTGCGTGTTGGCAGTGACGGTTTCGCACGCGTGGCAACGCAAGACCCATCGTCTGACTTCTTTCACGCGCATGCCGTCTGGGGTGAACAGTTTCAAACCGAGTTGTAAGATGACGTTTTGCATGGCGTAATCGGCGGTGACGACGGAAACGAGAGAGTTTTGCCGTTTTTGTTCGTGCTTTTGTTGCTCCTCGGTCAAGATTTGCGTTTTCTCCGTGTATTGACTGAGCGCGTCGTCGTCGTTTCCTTCTTCTTCTTCTTCATCGTCGTCGTCTTCGTCAGTGTCTGGAATCTCTCCCGGTTCGGATTGAAAAAAGGAGACGCCGGCGTTTTCGTCCACGCCTTCATCTCCTTCTTCTTCTTCTTTTTCTTCTTGTTGTTGTTGCATCTCTGCGGCTTTTATTTGTTCTCGTTCTTTTTCTATTTCATCCTCGCGCTCTCTGTTTCTTTGTTCTCGTTTCATTCTTCTCACTCGCGTGGTTCTAGAAATCGCCGGTTCCCACTCGTCGTCGTCGTTGTCGTTCGCGCCTTCTTCGTTCGCCGCTTCTTTTTCTTCTTTTCGTTCTTTCTCGTCCCCGTCGTCTTTCACTAAACTCTTCGCCTCCAACCCTCTCTGCAACAATTTCTCCTTCTCCAACGCAATCTTCGAGAACCGTTCGGAGACGTCCTCCCCAACCACTAACTTTTTCTCCATCCGTTCCATCTCCGCGTTCATCTCGTCTAATTCTTTCCAATCCTCCGCGTTGCTCACGAAATCCCATCCCGGAAGCGGCTTCGCGCCCGTCTTGCTCGCTTTGCGTCGATATTTCCTCGCCGGCGGCGGAACCGTCCGAATGTGACTCAAATCCCCATCGCACTTCTCTCTCTCTAACTTTAACGCTAACGCGATGACGTTAACATCTGGTTCCGATAACTGCCCAATGTCCCCCGTCAATCGCGCGAACCGTTTCACGAGCGACACCGTCTCCTCGTCCGCTTCCGAGACGCGCAACCGCTGCCAATTCGGGTCGTTTTGCAGCCTCATTCGCGCGTGTTCGTCTTTAATTTCCTTGAGGACTGCCGACGTCGTCACCAACTCTTTGAATAGCAATTCTCCCCCCTCCTCTTTGGTGCTTTTTGAGGACAAATTGCTCAAGTTTTGTCCTTTCACGATGGCGTTCGCGTCGACGACGCAGATGGTTTCGTTCGGGAGATTTCGAGGTGGCGGACGAAACGTTTCTGCGTCGAAACGTTTGAGAGCGGCGTTCGGGTCCTCTCGCTTCGCCGCGAGAGCGACCCACGGGGAGGTGGACATTATTATTACGCGCTACTGCTGTACGGGCTTTTTTCGGATGATGCTTAGTGTGAGTATTCGCGCACCGACGAGCGCTGTGTTGAAGTGAAGAGTTTTTTGTGGCGGCGGCCGAGAAATAAACGAGAGAGAAAAACGAACAAACAACACTTACGAACGAAACAACGCATCTGAATTAAAACTCTTACTATATCTCTCTCTGACACGTGCAATTGAAATTGTGCGAATCCGTTCTCGCCGTTGTTGTTGTTGTTTTTCTTTATCCTAGTACTTTTTAATTAAATTCTTTCTCTTCTCGTCCTCTTACGTTTTCGCGCGGTTACTTGCTTCCGGATACGGCGATTTCGGTGCCGTTTTGGATGGAGCCCCAACCGATGAGACGCCAGTGCTTTTCGATTCTTCTAGAAATCGCGACTTTTTCGCCCTCTTTGGTACACACCGGAGAGGTTAATTGCATCTTTGCCAAATCGTTCTTGACCGCGACGACTCTCGCGCCGGTGCACATAGATCCAATGTTCAACATCAACACTTCGCCTTTGCTCAACTTGGAGACTTTGCCGGCTTTTTCCGAGCCTTGCGTCTTGACGCCTAAAAGTCTTCTCAGTAAGAAAAAGTTCACCTCCAATTCGGTGAATACGGACGGCAAGCATCCGACTTGACCAAGAACTTGACCGACTAAGCGATCGGCTCTGGTTAAGGTTGGATCGCACGTTGTGCCGACGCCGATTAAACCGCCCGGGACGGCGTATTGCAACAAGTTTTGTTCGGCGAATAAGGAGACGATTCTCGTTTTGATTGGCGTCGCGGTTACGGCACCTTCCGCATCTTTAGAGACAATCCCTGGTCGGATTTCCACCTCTTGTCCAACTTTTAAAACGCCTTGTAAAATGGAACCACCGGCGACGCCGCCTTGAATGTCGTCAACTTCCGCGCCCGGTTTGTTCACGTCGAAGGATCGAATGACAATCATATTCGGCGGGGACGTGAAATCTCTCACCGGAACTGGAATCTTCTTCACGATGTACTCGCACACCGCGTCGATGTTATACTTCAACTGCGCAGAGATTGGCACAATCGGCGCTCCGTCTGCGATGGTCCCTTGAATAAACTTACAAATTTGATCGTACTGATTCGCCGCGGCGTTTTCTTGAACCAAATCGATTTTGTTTTGCAAAATGATGATGTGTTTCAATCGCATAATCTCCACCGCGGCTAAATGCTCGCTCGTTTGCGGTTGCGGACACGTCTCGTTCCCGGCGACTAAAAGCAACGCCCCGTCCATAACCGCGGCGCCGTTTAACATCGTCGCCATCAGAATATCGTGCCCCGGGCAATCGACAAAGGAGACGTGTCTAATCAGTTTCATCTTCTTATCTTCAAAATCTTTCACCAAACAATCCGGATCGTCCGGTTTCGAACTCGAATACGCGCAATATCTGTCCGGTCTCGGACATTTCGGATCTTCGCACTCGTATATTTTCGCGTTCGCGTACCCGAGTTTAATCGTAATGTTCCTTTCCAATTCGTTCTTAAAACGAACCGTCTGCACGCCGGAAATAGCTTTCACCACCGTGGACTTCCCGTGCGCGACGTGTCCAATCGTCCCGATGTTAATCGTCGCCTGTCTGGAGATGATTTCCGGCGATAAAGGGTTCAGCGAGGAAATGTCTAGTTTAGTCAAGTCTTGCACCGATAACCCGTCCTCTCCTTTCACGTACACCATACTTTTTTCTTCTTTCGTCCTCGTTGGTTCTGTTGTTTTCCCTCTCTCTCTCTGCTAAAATTCTTCTTCTGATTCTTCTATGCGCTCTTTCGTCTACTTTAAACGTTGTTCTCTAAAACGCCTCTCTCTCTCTCTCTTCAACTCGTAGTCGTGGTATAATATCCCGTCTCCTCTGTCTTCGTCTGATGCGTTCTTTTTTCTCTCTCTTTCGGATGATGAAATTCCAACAAAAGCAGCGCAAAAAACAATACTAGGAGAAAGAGGAATTACTCTACGCAAAACAAACTACACGGGCCTCCTCTGCCCCGATGCTGTTTTCGACGACGTAATACGCTCTCGCTCTCGTAACAGCAATACTACGACCGTAAGCGAGAAAATATGATGGGCTCCTCAACGCGGAGAAGAGGCAAAGGTGGTGGTGTTTAATGTGAAGATCCAACCCTACTCTTCTCGGAGGAGACAAAAAAAAAGCGAAGAGAGAAGAAGAAGAAGCTCAAAAAAGAAAATGTGCAAAAAGTCTCGCATGCGTGTGTGTTTTAAAATATTAGTGCGTGTGTGTGTCTCTCTTTCTCTCTCTCTCTCTCTCTCTCTCTCTCTCTCTCTCTTTCTCAATGATCTATCTATCAGTCGCTGTTCTCCTCTAAGCTGGTTGCCGATCCTGGACAAATTTAGCGTATTGTTCGTCCGTCGGTTCGTTCTGGGCACTCTTTTTCGAGCAAGTAGTTTTCGCACTCGTGGTGCTCTCTGTAACGAGCCCAAGCGATATAGGACCACAGGTCGAGAGGCGCTCTCGCCTCTTCGATTAAGTATTTAAGGCAATCGAGATAGCCATAGCCTGCAGCGGTTGCCACACAGAGGGGCTTTACCTCATCAGATATCTTTCTTTCTTCAACAAGATATTTCAAGATGTTTATGCGACCATATCCTGACGCCTGTATTGCCGCTTTCCCCTCCGTATCTCGCGAAGGTTTCACTTTGTCGACAAGAAATCGAAGACAGTCGAGGTGTCCTCCAATAGCAGCTTGAACGCACGACTCTTCTACATCACACGGGCAACCATTAGAGAAGCAGTATTTCAGCATCTCGAGATTACCTTTATATGCGGCCTTATTAATCGTCCATTCATCCCACTCGCAATGTTTCACTTCTCTCGCCCACTTGAGAAACTCGAGTTTGTTCGTTAGAGCAACTTGCCAACAAAACCAGGCTTGATCTACCACGTTTCCTTGAGTATCTTTCTCTCCCCAATCCATGTGATTCCACGCCCATTCCAACGTTGAAATGGATGTATATTCGTGAACAGCTCGACGTAATCCCGATGCGTCTACCCCGGCGTACTCAAGCACACCCGAACTCTCACTATTCGCCTTTGCAAAGAACCACCGATCCGTCTCGTTCAATTTCGAAATCACATGCGAGACAAACACATCCTTATGATGCAACACCAACCCGGTCCACAACTTGGTCGGCCCAAGCTTTAAACGCTCCAAATTCTCAATATGCTCCGCTAAAGCTTTTTCTGTCTCCTTCCTCTTCTTCCTCTTCCGCGCGCCGGAGAGTCCTTTCCCCATTATTAGTATTATTAGTATTATTAGTATTAGAACAAAGACGTTTTTTTGTTCTGTCGTATTTCTCTCGTATTTTTACTCCATTATTTTTACATCATAATCTCTCTACTTTAATTCGTTTTGCGCTTTGTGTAGTAGTATATTGCCATCTAAAAAGAAGTTTAGTGGAAGAAAATGGCAGACACGAAGAAGAGGAAAGATATTTCTTCGTTGGCAAAGAGGAAACCCGGACGAACGATGAGTCTTTTGACGAGGACGATTTAGACGACGGTAAAATTTCCAACAAAGCGACGAAAATCTCCGATGCGCAGCAACATCAGGTTGAACAAATAGTATTAAAAGCGAAACTGGAATCGAAAGCGCGTTTAAAATATGCACACGCAACTGATAACGAATTGTGCGAACCGAAAAGAGACGGCCCAGAGGTGAACTTTCCAACGAGTAAAGAAGAGTACGAGGAGTTACGGCAACGACATTCAAAAGCGGCGGCGAAAACAACAACGAAAGAAGAAAAAGAAGAAGAAGAAAAAGACGAAGAGGAAACGACGACGACGACGAAATGGGTCCAATCGTACGACCAGACGCAAGAGGAGTTTTATTACTTCAACCCGCAAACGAGAGAGACGAGGTGGGAAGAGCCGGAGGAAACGACGATTAAGATTGTCAGAGACGAAAGCGCGTTGGCGGAACACAAGAAGAGAGCGCTGTTCGCGAGCGTGAGTAAAGAAGAGTTGGAGGAGATTGAGCGAGAAGCGAGAGGAGAGATTGGGGGATCCGGACGAGCAAAATCGCCACCATCTCCGACGGGTACGAGCGTCGTCGCGGCAAATGCGCCGCAAATGGGATGGGAGTACGAAGACGATTCTGGAAATTGGCAAGGACCGTTCCAAACGGAACAGTTGCAAATGTGGCGAGCGGCGTTGCCGATGAATTTGAAGGTGAGGCAACACGGAACGACAAAAAAGGAATCTGATGAGTGCACCTCGTTAGCTTTGTTATTAGGTGACGCACATTTAAGGAAAAGATGCGAAGCGTTAGGTGCGGTATTACCGTTGAGATGTACGGCGGTAGAAGCGGAGCAGGTGATGATGGCGGCCATCGCGGCGCGAGATCGAATCGCGAAAGAAAATTTGAACGGGCTAGCCAGCGATGATGGAGATGAAGATGACGAAGGAGAAGATAAAAAGAACAACGGCATAGAAAAACCGAACCGATGGGCGCAAGCTGCTTTGGAAGGTTTACCGGAAAACGACCGAATAGAACAAGAAAAAATAGCCATGGAGAACGCGACAGGCGTGCGCTCAAGCGCGCGTATCGACGCGAACGATGAAGGCGAAGACGCGTCGGAACGGTTCGCCTCTGTTGGTACGTATAACAAAGTCACCGGTCGCGTCACCGCCGAGGTCAACGAGCTCCTCCAACGGCGTCGCGCGGCTGGTCCACCCGGCGGCGCCGGCGCAGCGTACCGAAACATTGGTTTAGAAAATTACATCGACCCGGCAAAGATGGACGAGGCCATGAGAGAGATTCAAAAAGCTAGACACCAAAAGTTATCGAGAACGGAAATCGAAAAAAGAAAAGCGCGAAAGAAGGAGATGAAAAAGAAACACGGCGATAACTGGCTCCGCGAAGATTGGGCCGACTGATAGCCGCCTGATGATGTAGCACATAGATAAATTTTAGCATACGCGTTTAATTAATAAAAATTAAAATAGAAAGTAACAACAAAGCATCGACGAAGCGTTCTGTTGTCTTTCATGTCTTTCGTTGTTCGAATTGTTTTAGAACGAATAAATCTTCACGCCATCATCATCTATGGACGAGGACGAGGAAGCTGTCGGAGACGAAGAACCACCGCCTCTGTCTTTAAACCTCCAGTAACCGGCGAGCATAGAACCGAGGCAGCTGTGCACGGTGGCGGAAATCGCGGGAACTACCGCCACCAACGGATCCTTCGCGAAGTGTGCCGCGGCTAACACGACGCCCAACGCGGAATTTTGCATGCCGACTTCAATACTCGCCGTTCTCGCGTCTCGACTCGGAAAACCGAAGATTTTCGCACCGATGTACCCGAACATAAACCCAAGCGCGTGTAAACAGATAACTGCAAACAAAATATCCTGTCCGGCACCTAAGATCGCCTCGGAGTGTTTCCCGATGACCGAAGAGCAAATTAACGCCACCGCGCCGACGGCTAACAACGGACACACCGGAGACACAATCCTCGCAACTCTCGGAAAGACCTTCTTCAACGCAAATCCGGCGATAACTGGCATTACCACCACTTGCGCGACGGAAGCGACCATAGCCATGGAATCAACCTCGATGATCCCAGTCGGCGCGCCTTTCGTCTTGGACGCCGCTACTAACAACGGCGCCATCAACTTGCTCGTCAGAAACGGCGTCGCAAACGCCGCCAAACACGTGCTCAACGTCGTCAACGCCACCGACAAAGAGACGTTTGCGTTCGCCAAAAACGCCACCACGTTCGAAGCCGCTCCGCCTGGACAACACCCGACCAAAATCAACCCGAGTCTCGCGCTCTTCTCCAACCCGAACATCTGGCCGACGAAGAACCCGAGCAACGGCATTATGGTAAACTGTAACAAAGACCCGAGAAACACGCGCGCGGACCCTTTCACCGAGAGCATTTGCCTCAACGACCCTTCGTCCAACGTCACGCCCATGCCGAGCATGGCGATTCCCAACGCCGGCGTCACGATTTCCGATTTCGAGAGCGGCGCGACCACAGTTGGGTTAAAAAGCCCAACGAGAGCGCCCAAGACAATCCACAGTGGAAACAAGTTCGCCAGAGTGTTTAAACTCGATTCGATCGAATATCGCAAATTTATCGCGTTCGTTTTCAAATCGCCTCTTCTTTTCCTTCTTTTGTTATTATACTCATTCTTCAACCCGCTCGAGGAGGAGGATACGGAGGAAGAAGAAGATGAAAATGCAGTCGTTTTTGCGTTTCGCGCTTTTATGGCGAAAGGAGGTTTTGGGTGCACCCCCATCATCACCAACGCGCGCGTCGTCTTTACTCTTCTCCTTGAAACGCAGAGTGAACTTTTCCCAACCACAAAAGATCCATTCTTAGGACCGTTAGGAGACCACCCGAATCTGTCGCCACCGCATAAAAAACCACCACCAAAACTTTTCCTCGAGGACGAAGAGGAAGATTTGGAGGAGAGCACGCAATTTAAGCATTGCTGTTGCGTGTGCACTGTCGCTGCTGAAATCATCGTCATCATCGCATCGTCTAAACCTCTTTTAAGAGTCGTATTAGTATGGACTCTTTGCTCTTTTTTTCCTTTGAACAAAAACAAAAAAGGAAGAGAGTCAAAAACAGTCAATAGGGTTGGACACCCCAAACTAAATTTCCCGCCTTTTTGAGACCAGACCTTTCTTTCGAAAAAAACTGTTGTTGTTCCTCATCCTTCATTTCTCCAAGACTCTTCTTCTCATCGTTACCGGCACACATATCACATCTAAAGACCGAGCGGTATCTGATACTACCCGTTTGGAGAGCACGTCGTTAGTAGAATCACACGTCTGAGAACATCTCTTGGCGTTTTTTAACGTTGAACGGAGTAGAAACTGAGTGAGAGTGAGAGAGTAAATTCTGAACTTTGTTTTCTTCATCCTTCGTTTTCCCGAGAGAGTATCTACTTCTTCTCTTTCGATTACCTAAACGCGAGAAACATGACGGAG
>Ga0209308_10002989_pt1 | contig 14195 bp, 12 predicted proteins | sample COGITO_mtgs_1204_3_FD_184806 | JGI IMG/M metagenome (GOLD analysis project Ga0209308, IMG submission 184806) | Pelagic marine microbial communities from North Sea - COGITO_mtgs_120405 (SPAdes) (version 2) | ecosystem: Environmental > Aquatic > Marine > Epipelagic ...
GCCCCCATTGCTGTCCATGCTCATCAAGCACTGGATAACTCGGAAGCACACGGCCGAACCCGAGATCTACGTCGAAAACGACATTGAAGCTGCCTTAGGCAAGCAACTCGAACGCCAAAGATTCGAGGCTGCATTACAGCAAACTGAGGTTGACAAACAAGCCTCCCGTCTCGACCCCCGATGGCGTACTTCAGCTGAAATGATGCCGGAAGAACAATTGCAGCGAAAACACGGAGCGTTTGCCCCGAGCCAGCCAATTGTTATTTACGATGACACGCTGAGCAACTCCGCCTGAAAGAATTTAGACAACTGTTTTCTTTTTGATCAGCTCTTCGTTGAAACCAAAGTGCTTCCGGCGTAGTTTTGCGGCTTCCCAATCGGAATTCTTATGAGATCTGGTTGGTGGCTTTGACCGATTAGCGCAAGCTGATCACCGCCTTCGGAGGGGTGGCAGAGCCTGGCTGAATGCACCGGTCTTGAAAACCGGCATACCTTCATCGGTATCGTGGGTTCGAATCCCACCCCCTCCGCAAGACAAACCCCGCTCACGAACATCGTGAGTGGGGTTTTTTTGTGGTCGTACGGAGAATGCTTGCATTCGAAGGACGGACATAAGAAAACCGAGAGGCGAAGCCGAGCGGGGTTTGGCTTGTAGATCCCCCACTAAAGGATGCACGCGAGCCGCAGGCGAGCGTAATCCCACCCCCTCCGCAAGACAAACCCCGCTCACGAACATCGTGAGTGGGGTTTTTTTGTGGTCGTACGGAGAATGCTTGTATTCGAAGCTTTAGTCCTCGACCCGATCACCTTCCGCCATAACCCTATCATCTCTTTGGGCACGCTGAACGAAGCGATTGGCATGGCCGTCCTCGTCAAACTCGAATTCCCACATGTCCCAGTCTCCCAAGGAGGCCAAGTCTCCATTGATATAGCCCCCGGTGCTAAAAATGCCCTGAGCCTTGCGGATGAAAATCATCTGAGGGGTGCCTGGCTCTTGGCCCATCATTTCGGACCATCTATCTGAATATCCAATCAGGTGGCCTTTTTCAGAATCGAATTCAACGCGTAAGTCACTAGGCTCCATCATATCATCAAAGTATTGCATCATTTCTTTGATTTGCTCCTCGGTCTGGCCCTCCTTGTACTCCTCGATTTCCTCGTCTGATGGACGACCCACGCTTTCATAGATCATCCAATTACCCAAATAAGGCTCAACTTCCTCCAGGGTAAAGACATAGTCATAGCCCGGGTCTACACCCAAATCGAACGATGCGAAGGTAGTGCCCCACTTGAAATGGATTTGTCCTCCGTCGACTCGAATGTGCTGGATGTCGAACGTCAGCGTTTCGGTAAAGAAGTCGATCTCCTTAGGCTGAAACTCAATCCGTGTATACGCGCTGTCTAGTGCTGGATACGGAACATGAAAGAGCGTTGTATCCCTGTCAAGTACAAGACTCCACGGGCCATCTTCCACAAGGTGAAACCAGACGCTGTAGCGACATGCTTCAACATCGACATTATTAATCGTTACCTCCTCAGAGAAACGGAACGCAGTGGACATATTGGCACCGGGCGTCCAATTGATATCCCAGTCCTCCACCCCACCGAACAATGGGTTGCGGCCCCTTACAGAAGGACGAGCATAGTCGATCTCGATCTCAGCATTCGCAATGGTTTGCTTTAGGACACTTCGCTCACTGGCCGCTTGGGCCGAAGCATCGATTGGGACCATTCCAAGGAAAACAAAACACAACAGGGCGAGAACGCGGGACAATAGTCGTTACATGGGAAACCACTTTCAGGAGATTTTTAGAAGTCCCGATAATAGGCGAAACCCTAGCTGATTACCAACCATCAGCAAAACTCTGATTAGTGGTTTCCTACTACGGCTAGCAGTCGACCATTTGGACTGACGACTAATCGCGAGCCATTCTTCAAACGCAATTTGGCTACTCTCTCCCACTCGTCGCTCGCATCTGGTTTGAAGGAGTACAGCTCACTGCCTTGCATCATCAACAGACGACCGTCTAGGGTCCAAGTAAAATCACTTCCATCCTCGAAAACAAGAGCCATGACCGTTGAAACACCAGTATTCCAGTCGTAATTCCAGATTTCCGCATGATCATCGGCCCATCTAGCGAGATAGCTCGACGCTTCTTCCCCTGGCACCTGCTTGAAGGAAAAGGCTGAATCTTCGACAATGGTCTGCGAGGAGGAGGTGATTGTATCTAGCAGCTGTACGGTTGGTATCGGCTGCGTCAATCGCCAAAAGAGCACCTTGTCTTGCCCAACCCATGTGTAATAGGCGACCCAGTCAACATCTGCAATCGGACCGGGCTCCGTAGACCCATCGACCGAGTACCGCCATAAGCCTTGCTGTGCGATTGAATCAGTATGAACGACCGAGAACTCACGCCCTCCAGTTCCAGGAATTGGCGTCGGAGAGTATTTGTCTGCATCCGTGAATGTGAGCTGTGAAATGTCGTCCGACTCGATGTCATACAAATGGATATTTGCCCGGCCAGCACGATCAGATACGAACAAAAGACGCCCATCATCCAAAAACATGGGCTGATTGTCGTAGCCCTCACGATCCGTGAGCCGCTCAAGCAACTCCACGTCCCCACCATCCAATTCAAACAACCAGATATCGCTGCCACTAGCGCCAGATGACTCCGGGTCGGACGATGATTGACATCCCACGACGACAATCGTGAAAGCCAGCGCGAGCAAAAGGGAAAAACGATTCATAGGACCGAGGGCTTGGGGAGAAGCCAGAGAATACAGCATCTTGGTTATGTCACCAAGGCGACAATGGACTAAAGTCCTCCGGCACCTTACGCAGACTACTCCACCAGTTTGAATTTCTGACGCAACAGTACCTCATGCGGAACTGACAATCATTTTGATCATATTGAGGACTAATTAGTCCTTTATTCAATGTCCACCCTGATGGCTGCTCTCATGACTACATTTACTCCCTCTTCTCGCGTCGGCCAAATTGTAGCCGACAAACCTGCCGCATCTCGCACCTTTCACCGCTATGGCATTGATTTCTGCTGTGGAGGCGGTCAGGAACTAGGTACTATGTGCAGTAAAAAGGGGATCAACGTAGATGAGGTCCTATCTACCCTTGCATCGGACTTGGCGGGACAACCAACTGGTACCCGATGGAAAGATGCTTCCTCTCCCGCATTGATCGGACATATTCTAACGGCTTTCCATGAACCGCTTCGCGAAGAACTTCCTCGATTACACGGCATGTTGTCCAAAGTCCATCGGGTGCATGGGCATGTCGATCAAGAACGATTCGATCGGTTGCTGACTCTCTTTTCCAGCTTGAAAGAAGATCTTGAAGCGCACATGCTCGAGGAAGAAGAGGTTCTTTTTCCTGCCATGATGCAACGAAATACCTCGCTTTCTACTGAAGAATTAGCTTCGTTCGAAAATGAACACGAGGCAGCCGGCGATGCACTGCGCGAGATTCGCACCTTGACGGACAACTTCGTAGCACCCGACTATGCCTGTAATACATGGAAGGCACTCTGGGATGGCTTGAAGGAATTCGAATCAATGATGCATGAGCACGTGCATCTCGAGAATAACGTCCTCTTTGCCCGATTCGGTCATTTTTGAATGAAAACACCGGCTCAGGAGGAGAAATAGATCCTTAAGGACAGTCATTGTCGCTGTTTTGCTGTACCTGAAGTATACTTCGGGTCTGTCCCCCACATCTTTACAGCGCCATGAAACGATTCTTCCTACTCGTTATTTCCATCCTGTTTATAGCCCCGGCCAACTCACAGGACGTTCTAAAGGCCGAAACCTTCGAAGGCCTTGCACTGCGCAATATTGGACCAGGCTTTATGTCCGGCCGAATCGCAGATATTGCCATCCACCCCACGGATGAATCCGTATGGTATGTGGCAGTTGGCTCAGGCGGCGTATGGAAGACTACCAATAATGGTACTACCTGGACGCCGGTATTCGATGATGAAGCGTCTTATTCCATCGGAAACGTAGAAATCGACCCATCTAATCCTTCTACAGTGTGGGTGGGAACGGGCGAAGATGTAGGTGGACGTCACGTGGGCTATGGTGATGGCATCTATAAATCGACCGACGGTGGAGCAAGTTGGACGAACATGGGTCTGCCGGACTCCCAGCATATTTCAACCATCATCGTTCATCCTGAAAACTCCGATGTAGTGTGGGTCGCCGCGCAAGGTCCCCTTTGGTCTTCCGGTGGTGATCGAGGACTCTATATGACCACGGATGGCGGCGCGTCGTGGAAGCGAACTCTCGGCGACGATGAATGGATCAGCGTTACTGACATTGAGATTGATCCTCGCGACCCCGACCTGTTGTATGCAGCCACATGGCAGCGACACAGGACAGTAGCAAAGTATCTCGGAGGTGGCCCTGGAAGCGGGCTCCACAAAAGTACTGACGGTGGCCAAACCTGGACAGAACTCACCAACGGCCTTCCAGAAGGTAATATGGGTAAGATTGGATTGTCCGTATCTCCCCAGAACCCAGACATGATTTATGCAGCCATCGAACTGGATCGCAAAACAGGAGGCGTTTTTCGCTCGTTAGATCGTGGCGCTTCCTGGACTAAGATGTCGGACGCCGTTGCAGGTGCCACCGGCCCTCATTATTACCAGGAATTATTCGCATCTCCCCATCACTTCGGGCGACTATACCTCATGGACGCCAGTATGCAGGTATCAGAGGATCATGGAAAAACGTTCACGAGGATGAACGAGCGCTACAAGCATGGGGATAACCACGCCATCGCATTCAAGCCCAGCGACCCGGACTACGTGCTATTCGGAACGGATGGGGGGTTGTACGAGAGCTTTGATCTAGAGGCTTCTTGGCGATTTGTAGAAAACCTGCCCGTCACTCAGTATTACAAAGTGGCCCTCGATGATGCCGAGCCTTTCTACAACATTTATGGTGGTACGCAGGATAATAGCACGCAAGGCGGCCCCTCACGGACGGACAATGTCCACGGCATCCAGAATTCCGATTGGAAGATCGTTCTGGATTGGGACGGCCACCAGCCGGCTACTGAGCCTGGTAATCCGGACATCATGTATGCAGAGCGACAGCAAGGTGCCATCTCCAGAGTCGATCTAACGACCGGTGAAACCGTCGACATTCAACCTCAGCCAGGCGCGGATGAAGACTATGAGCGCTTCAATTGGGATGCCCCAATCTTGGTCAGTCCCCATCTCCCAACTCGCATCTATTTCGCCTCCCAACGAGTCTGGCGTTCAGATAATCGTGGAGATGACTGGACCGCTATTTCTGGTGACCTGACTAGAAACCAAGAGCGATTCGAGCTCGACATCATGGGTGGCGCGCAAGCATGGGACAACGCATGGGATGTCGCGGCTATGTCGAACTACAACACGATAACCTCGCTCGCAGAATCTCCAGTGCAGGAAGGACTGATCTATGCGGGTACGGATGATGGGCAGATCCAAGTCACATCAGACGGAGGTGGCTCCTGGCGTGCTATCGAAGTAGGGTCGATTCCTGGTGTTCCACGCACTGCATTTGTCAATGACATCAAAGCTGACCTGCATGACGCAAATACGGTCTATGTCTCGCTGGATAATCACAAATACGGAGACTTCTCTCCCTACTTGGTTAAAAGTACGGACCAGGGTCGGACATGGACCTCGATTCGTGGCAATCTACCCGATCGCAACTTAGTTTGGCGCTTGGTTCAGGACCACGTAAAACCGGCATTATTGTTCGTTGCGACGGAGTTTGGACTTTATTTTTCTGTCGATGCTGGAGCCCATTGGACCGAACTGCAAGGAGGTGTTCCAACCATTTCATTCAGGGATTTGGCGATTCAGCGTCGTGAAAACGACCTAGTAGGTGCATCATTCGGGCGCGGGTTCTTCGTACTTGATGACTACAGCCCCCTCAGAAATGTATCCGCTGACCAACTCGCACAAGAAGCTACCCTATTTGCTGCCCGCGACGCTTGGTGGTACGTACCTAGAGCCCACCTTTCATTCGATGATCAGAAGGGATCACAAGGAGATGCGCATTATGTAGCTGAAAATCCACCCTTCGGTGCTGTCTTTACCTACTATCTCAAGGATGGATTACATACACCTGAGGAGCAACGGCATGAGCAGGAAAAAGCGGCAGCAGCATCGGGCGCCGATGTAGGATTCCCAGGGTGGGATTCGCTGGATGCCGAAAAGATGGCTTCATCCCCTGCCATTGTTCTGACCGTATCCGACGCGAATGGAAAAGTCGTACGCCAGATTGAAGGAGCACGAAAAAAAGGGTTCCACCGTATTGCTTGGGATCTCCGTTATCCGGCCCCTGAGGCCGTCAGCATGAGCGGCTCAAGTGCTAGTGCTGCGGGCCTGATGGCTGGTCCTGGGATGTACTCAGTTCAATTACACAAGCGCATGGACGGAAGAATGGTGTCTTTGTCTGAGCCAATGCAGTTCATGGTCAAACCAATGCACGAAGGAGCGCTCGAAGGAGCCCCGCATGAGGAGGTAGCTGCGTTTTGGCGCAGATACGAAGCCGCCATGGGTCACTCTTCTGCGTTGGCTTTGTCTTTGTCGGATGCCATGAAAAGAGCTGATGCCTTGGGCGTCGCCCTTGCCCGCACACCAGGAGCATCGGCTGAGTTGGTCGCGCAGTTGCATGACCTTAAAACGGCCCTGAAAGAGCTCGAATCAGAAGTCAACGGTTCACCTTCCAAGCGTGAGGTAGGCGAAAAAGTTAGACCTACGATCTCAAGTAGGTTGTTCACAGTCCAACTCGGCATTGCACGTTCGACCTATGGCCCCACCAGTACCCACCGTCAACAGCTCTCCATCGTGGAAGATATGATGGACGGACTAACATCGCAGCTTTCGGGACACATTGACCAGCTCCACAATATTGGCAGGCAGATTGTTGCGTTGGGTGGACCATGGGTTGAAGGAAGTTCGCTCCCAACCAACAACTAGAGCACGTTCCTGCGGGAGGTCAAGATGTCTTGGCCTTCCGCACGGACATTGTCCACCTTCGCGTAAGACGGTAGTTTTTACTGCTCTGGATTCAGTGGCAGCAAAGTACGACCCGATTCAAATCGCTTCGCGATAATGGATGTACCGTATTCGGCGCCACCGACATTGGCGTACTGCAGAACACTACTCCATTCTGAGTCTGTTGGATTCGAACTCATGATAGACCCTCTCGTGCGACTTTTGAACCGGACGAGTCCGATACGGTCCGCATAGTGGAACTGGATGGTACCATTGTCACCATTCTGATCGCCCCAAAAATGTTGGTAGGAGCCGGTAGATTCCACATCTATAAACCCATCTGCTACAGGCACTGCTTCCTGCTTTTGAGAGATAGCTACATCCTGCTGTGAAAATGGAGACTGATAGTTGCAGTCACCGAAGCCGTTTGCAGACACACCAAGCACATGGACGCGTCCTCGCTGTAGCCGGTACAGGCAAGTTCGCTGACGTAGCATCTTCTCCTCGCTGAAAATCTGAACCTGAACCAGGTAATCTTCGGCGCCGACTACATTCTGCGCTTCACTCTGCACGGTGAATCGGATATATGCAGGATCGATCTTAACGCCATTTTCAGTATTTGAAACCGCATACTCCCACTGGTTTCCAACCTCAAAGTAGATGTAGTGCAGCGCGCGCACATCCACATTCATTGTCGGAATCTCCAACAACCCGGTCCGGGGCTGCGCACATATAGCGGTGCTTCCCATGACTGCTAAAAACAACAGCGAGAGGGAGATGCGTTGAAAGAAAGATAGTGGGACAATCATTGTGGACAGGGTGCGTCAACTGGGATCCAAATAAGCCACGGAAACAAGATACGCGGATAGCTACGTCGAGTTACATCTACTCCTAACAGTACAATTGACCAAGATTCGAAGAATCCACGTAGCAAAGGATAACCTCCAGCGCCGCAACGCAACCGAGGTGAGGCCCTCCCGTAGACCGATTTCCCGCCAAGCGTGGGGTGAGGATGAATGTCCTCCTTCAAATGGGCATTTGAAAACAGGAATGAAGATTCCAGATGTAACGTCCAAGTGGGACATCACCGTTCCATTCCGGATCAATCCGGCTCCGGGTCAGCATCCCGGGCTGCTACTTGAACAAACAATTCAGACGAATGACTTCATCCATCGCATTGCACCGTCCGGCACCTACAACACTCCGCCAGGCTGCTGCTCTCATGATTCTGACGACGCTCTTCGCTTTTTTCGCCGCTGCAAACGTATCGGCTCAGGAATTGCGCCAAGTCGGCTTCAATGAAGCTGTTCAGATCGCCCTCGAACGGAATACAACTATTAAGCGGGCCGAGAACAATCTCGATTTGCAGTCCCTGACAGTGCGTTCGGAACGCGCCGACTTCCTCCCAAACATGAATCTGAGCACAGGAGCTAGCCGAAACTGGGGTCTTCAGTTTGACCAAACAGTTGGAGAACTTCGGAGTGCATCCACAGACGTCTTCAACTATTCTGCCAGTTCGGGTGTCAACCTGTTCAATGGTTTTGCGGATGTTGCCTCGCTAAATGCAGCCAAAGCGCAGCTAGAAGCTCAGGAATTCGGCGTAGAGCGCACAAAACAAACGGTTGTGTTCAACGTCATTTCTAATTACCTGAGCGTGATTCTCGCCGAAGAAAATATTCGCATTCGTCAGGAAGACGTTCAAGCGCAGCAACAGCTTCTCGAACAGATTGATGAGTTCGTTCGCGTTGGGACTCGTGCCATTTCAGATCTCTATCAGCAGCAGGCAACGGCAGCGAATGCTGAATCCCTCCTACTTACAGCTGAAAGCAATTTCCAGGTCGCAAAAACACGTCTGATTCAAACGATGCAGCTCGATCCGTTGTCAGACTACGATTTTGTTGCTCCTAGTCCAAACGAGCTACCAATGTCGATTCGCACCTATGACCCAAGCACGCTGCTAGTGAGTGCTTTTGACAGTCGCGCGGACTTACGGGCTCAAGAAGCCACCATTCTGGCCGCTGAACAGGGTGTCCGTGCTGCCAAAGCCGGCTACCTTCCATCACTAAGCTTGTCAGCCAGCCTTGGATCCGGTTACTCCTCCGCAAACACGCGAAGTGATTTCAACTCGCAGATCCAGGATAACCGCTCCGAACGGGTTGGTTTTAACCTACAAATCCCGCTGTTCAACCGATTGAACGTTAAGCGTGGCGTCGAGTCCTCCAAAGTACAATTCAATAATGCTCGTCTTGACCTCGAAAATGCACAGCAAAATGTAGCCATCGAAGTTCGTCAAGCATTTCTGGACTACCAGACAACTGTAAAACGTCTCGAAGTGACAGCCAAAAGCCTTCAGGCTGCTGACCAGGCACTACAAGTTGAAAATGAGCGATACGAAGTAGGCGCTTCGACGCTAGTTGAGCTTCAGCAGGCCCGCTCTGCCTTTACCAATGCATCGAGCCAGCGTGCACAGGCTCTCTTCCAATTTCATTTCCAACATCGTCTGATCGAATACTATCAGGGTATCCTGGATCCGAGCCAACCTTTGTTTGATTGATCCTTCCTCGTGAGAGCGATTTAATCTCCTCATTCCTAGCGAAAACTCCTTTTCTCATGGCCAAGAAAAAGAACGCGACCAAGCGCATCTTGATCATTATCGGCATACTCGTAGTGTTCGCCATCATCGTTATCGTGGGCCTTCGGGTCAGTGGTATAGTTGGCGGGAAGGAGCGCGCAACGGAGGTTGAACTTTCCGATGTCGAATTAAAGACAATCACCCAACTGGTGACCGCATCAGGCAATATCCAACCAGAAGTTGAGGTTCGTATTTCCCCGGATGTCTCTGGAGAGATCGTCGAATTGCCCATTTCTGAGGGCGACAAAGTTGTTCGTGGACAGCTTCTTGCTCGCATCCGACCTGATTTTTACCAAGCTCAGGTTGACCAGGCGGAAGCATCGGTTCTTCAGGCGAAAGCAAATGAGGCTCAGCGTCGAGCCGATCTGAAGAATGCTGAGGTCGAATTAGAGCGACAGAAGAAGCTATTTGATTCTGGTGCTATCTCGGAGTCATCCTTCCAGTCCGTAAGTCTTCGCGTCGAAACTGCACAGGCTTCCTATGAAGCATCCCAGTACAGCGTTCAAATCTCTGACGCACGATTGAAAGAGGCTCGCGAACAGCTGTCCAAAACGGTGATTTTTTCCCCAATGGACGGCACCGTTTCTATCCTTGCTGTCGAGCTCGGCGAACGGGTGGTCGGAACGACCCAAATGACGGGTACAGAAATGATGCGTGTGGCCAAGCTCAACCAGATGGAGATGATGGTCAATGTTAACGAGAATGACGTGGTCAACGTCGCCGTCGGGGACACATCGGCCATTGAGATCGATGCCTATCCGACTCGCATCTTCAGCGGTGTAGTAACCGAGATTGCAAACTCTGCCCGCGTTTCGGGAGCTGGTTCACAAGAGCAGATCACCAACTTCCCGGTCAAGATTCGCATTTTGGATCCACATAACATCTCCTTTGATGAATCGGGTGCTGATGACGTCGTCATGAACAACGAGCTACCCGTAGAGTCCATACAAATGCCCAACTTCCGACCAGGAATGAGTGGAACGGTTGACGTGTTTACTCACACGGTCACCGGCGCAACGGCCGTCCCCATTCAGGCAGTAACCGTTCGGGACTTTGCTCAGCTTGATGAGGAGTATGGAGGCGTACCGGATTCACTTAAAGGAAAGGCTGAAGAGGATCTTCGCCGCATCGTTTTCGTGATGGACGAAGATAGTCGCGCAAAGCTGGTTGAAGTTGAAACTGATATCTCCGATGACTCACATTACGTAATCCTTTCGGGAATCAGCGTAGGAGAGAAGGTCGTAACCGGTCCTTACCGTGCGGTATCGCGCTTGCTGAAGCCAGGAGAACTGATAGAGGAACGTGACGATACACCGACTGCCCGCAATGGCCAGTAAGTGATCCGAATAGAATGTGGATCAGGTTGAAGACTTTCCCCAGCGCATAAGCGCATCAGAGTAAATGGACCACGACGTGCAGCCTACAAATCAAGACCCGATCATCGAACTCAAAGACGTGCGCCGCATCTACAAGATGGGAACACAGACCGTCAAGGCACTCGACGGGGCAGACATTGTCATTTACCCTGGGGAATATGTGGCCATAATGGGCCCTTCTGGTTCCGGAAAATCAACCATGATGAACATCGTTGGCTGTCTTGATGTGCCATCCAGTGGCACATATATCCTTAACGGGCAAGATGTCAGCGACATGGATGACGACGAATTAGCTGACGCAAGGAATCGTGAAATTGGTTTCGTCTTTCAGACATTCAACCTGCTTCCACGTGTAAATTGCCTCCAAAATGTGGAATTACCGCTGATTTATGCGGGGTATCCACGTTCGAAAAGACGGGAAATGGCTGAAAAAGCGCTGGACAATGTTGGACTGGCTGATCGCATGGATCACAAGCCGAACGAATTATCAGGTGGACAGCGCCAGCGCGTAGCTGTTGCCCGCGCATTGGTCAACAACCCGTCAATCCTGTTGGCTGATGAGCCCACTGGAAACCTGGATTCCAAGACCGGCATCGAAATCATGCATCTCTTTGAGGCCCTTCACGTCGCGGGCAATACGATACTGGTTGTGACGCACGAGGAGGAAATCGCCCAGCATTCTCGGCGAATCGTACGGCTGCGCGATGGCAAGATCGAGACGGACGAAAGAGTCGAGAACCCAAAGTTAGCGGGCATCGTCAACGAGTAAGCTGCGGTTTACATCCCGCAAGAGTACCGCTCCCGCTCGCGAACGAATGTCACGTTGCCTTCGGTCTTTCGGATAATTACAATCTGATGTGGCAAAGCTAGCGCTTGAACAGTGATACAGTCCTCGCCGGGTACAGCCAATTGATAGTGCACATTCACTTCTTCACCTGTGCGTTCGACGGACTGAACCTCTACGATGTAGCCTCCTGATTCCGCCGGAATAGCGATCAGACCAACCATCATCTGACTCCAGTCTATTTCAGGAATCTCACCGAACGGCTGGACCTTGGGCAGTGCGGCCTCCAGCGTGGCCTGATCCCGCAAGATCAGCTCCAGTGTATCCCGAACGGCTCCTTGCTGACCCATAGCGATGGGTTCGAAAAAGAATACCTCGTCAGGGCCATCGTCCAAGAAAACCTCTGTCCCACACGCCGCTAGGAAAAATGGCAGGATCAAGAATGTGATCGTTGAGAGAATTTGTTGTTTAAGCCCTTTCGGTTGCATCCTGTCGTTGGTTGAGATGTTCATGTCGGCGTTTTTCACCCGCCAATTCTGATTGTCGTGCACCAATACATCGAATCATTCCTGCCGCTTTTTGTCGCAATGAACCTTCCGGGCGTGCTCCCCATTTTTATGGGTCTCACTGATGGAATGACCGTCAAAGCGCGCAGAACGTTAGTTTTTCAGGCTTCTTCCACGGCTTTTGCTGTCGCCATGCTGATCCTCTTTGCCGGGGACGTGATATTCCAGGTGTTGGGCATCACGGTCAACGACCTGCGCGTTGGTGGTGGAATCATTCTACTCGTACTATCGATAACGGATCTGATCTTTGGTGATTTTCGTCGACGAGCACCGGAAGAATCCGATGAAGAGAGTTCAATCGGCATTGTACCGATCGGGATTCCGTTAACTATTGGACCCGCCGCTATAACAACGATCCTCGTGAGTCAACAAAGTTTCGGTTATATCCCGACTTCGGTGTCACTTTTTGCGAACCTTTCTCTCATCACCATCGGGTTTTTATTCGGTCCAGCGCTGCTTCTCAAGCTAGGCAAGAGCGCTGCAAAAGCTGTCGCAAAGGTGACAAGCCTGTTTCTGGCGGCCATCGCCATTGCGATGATCCGCGTTGGAATCATGGGAATGCTGTAAGGAGATACAAGACGGCAAAGTGGGCCTTTCCGATTATGATATTGGTCCAAGCGGCAACGTGACCTACGCGAGAAAAGTCCAATCTAGCATTATGCCGCCATTTGACCCGCCTGCCGCGATTCAAATTGATCCATTTTCCAGACCACAATCATGTGCGGCATGGTCAATATCGATATGGCAATCAAATAAAAAGCGAACGCTGGTCGCCCTCCTGGAAAAAGCGCGAAGACGCTAATGAGACCTGCAACCGTGATGCCCATGATGAGAAGTTGATCGTGCCGTTTCGAACGACTTTCTAGAAAAGCGTTCCTGCTACCATACCATGCAGAAAGTCTCTTATCGTGATACCAAGCATGCCAAAATGTGAAATAGATCCCTACACTGAGAATGGGATGTACGAACAGAAGAAGCGTCGTAACGATGACGGTCTCGACTACTTCTGTTTGTAGAGGTGCACCAATCATGGTCATGGCACCTAGCCAGCACGCTTGGAAAACGAGGACTACGACCAACATCACTGGCCACTCAGGAATCCAGCTGGCCAGACCTACGGGGTCAATAGCTGAGGACCAACCTCCGATTACTTTTGCTACTACTTCTGGGTAGAACACAAGAGGTGCCATTATGGGAGTCAGACCGCGCGCAATAGAGGCGCCGAACCACCCTGCGCCCATCAACGGTACTGCAGCACGTGAGAAGGAGCGGTAGGCATCAGCTGAACCCCAATGCCAGATCGTAATCCCCACAAATAGGCCTGCGGCGAGGACTGGGGCCATCCACCATAGAATGCCATACACACCCATCACTAGCAGATACCCGCAAATAGCGCGAAAAAACCGACCTGTGACGGGACTCTGGTCGAAAGACGCCCAAATTACATGATCTGACGCCCCATGAGGAACCCCATATATAAAAACCGACAAAGCCCAAGGGAGATATAGAATCCATGATGGACCACCACCCACTAACCAGCCCAACGCCGAGCCAAGGATAGTAGCTATTAGAATCCATAAAGGAATCTTGTCATCCGGCATACGAACTCTCAGACCACAGTTGATTCAGTTCGGAATGGCGCAGGTGATGAGCAGCCAAAAGTGTGCCTTGAACAACCAACAAATTTGTCACAAAAAAGAACACAGCTTCTTCCACTGGGAGGACGCCAATCATGACTCCAGTCGATGTGGCTTCGGATATTACCCATACTTCATTCTTGATTGCGATAGCGTCGGCCACGCACAAGTAAAGAGAAGGCGG
>Ga0209308_10002991_pt1 | contig 14189 bp, 6 predicted proteins | sample COGITO_mtgs_1204_3_FD_184806 | JGI IMG/M metagenome (GOLD analysis project Ga0209308, IMG submission 184806) | Pelagic marine microbial communities from North Sea - COGITO_mtgs_120405 (SPAdes) (version 2) | ecosystem: Environmental > Aquatic > Marine > Epipelagic ...
GGTTGTTCTCCTCCGTCGTTTCCGTCGCGGAGTGTTCCTCCTCCTCCTTTGCTTCTGCCTTAAACGACGAGGAATCTTCTTCCAAACGCCTTGAACCGTCGTCATCGAAGAACAACATCGACACAAAAACGAAGAAAAATCTCCCCGCGAAAGTGGACGAGTTGAACGCAATCCACGCCAAGCAAGCGTTGCGAGAACTCTCCCTTCGACAAATCTCGCAAAACTACCAACCTACTCACGAGGAGAACAAAACGGTGCGCGATTTCGTGTATTCGTCCGTCTCGCGAGTTCTGTTCGCGTTCTCGATAACCGGAGTTTTTGGGTTCGCGAGCGTGGACGTGAAAAGCTTAAAAATGGGGACGAGTGGGAAGAGTACGTTTAAGAACGCGAGGAACGTATTTCGGGCGAGAGTGATGATTGGCCTCGCGACGGGGGTGTTAGGAGGCATGTTCGAACACAGGAGCGTGCAGTTTTATAAGAATTTATGCGTGAAGATTTTAGACGTGAAGGAAGGTGAGTCGAAGATGCCCGGAGAGTTGGCGCAGATATTGCGAGATTTGGATCCGCTCGGCGAGTTCGTGAAAGACCAGGAGAGGAAGAGAAATCGAGAGCGATTGAGCGGGTTTCGAGACGGGAGGGAGCGGATGACGAAGACGACGAGGACGACAACGACAGCAGCGACGGTGGCGGCAAGAGGAGCGCCCTCGTTCAAACGAGACGAAGAAGAAAACAAAGAAGAAGAAAAACAACATCATCATCATCAACGACGAGAACGAGAACACTTCGTCTCTCAAAAACAAACCTCTCCGTTCTTCTTCTCCGACGTTTTCGAAAGAGCCACCAAAGACGACGACGACGACGACGACGACAACGACGACGACCCATCGTTTTCGTCGTCCTCGTCGAAGCTTTTCCGATTCCTCGAATTCGGCGAATCCGCGGGAGACAAAGAAGAAGAAGAAGAAGAGCGAAGAAAACGGAACCAACACCGGCGCGAAGAAAACGAAGAAAACGAGAAGAGAAGAAGAATAAAAAGAATACACAGACGAAGAAGAGACAAACTCCGCCTGAAAGAATCTGAACGCAAGACAAGAATTAGAGAGATTGGCGCCGAGCGGAGACGGCAAACGCCCGGATTGGAATTGTTTACGTAAACCGCCGAAACGCTCGCCTTTGCTCCATCGAAGAGCGCTCTGCTCCATAAAAAAATGTACTCCACGACACACTTTCACGCGCAACACACGCACCAATGCATCGTCGTGGCCACATCTAATCGGCGGCAACGGTGTCCTCCCACGCGTGGGTTTTCCCCTTCTTCTTCTTCTTCTTCTTCGAGAGGAAGAGAAAACGAGTGCAACAGGACGACGACGAGAAAGAATTCCAATCGAAGCCGCTTCGGGAAACGATCGTCGAGCTTTGCCTCTTCTTCTTCTTCTCAAAGGAGCGACGACGCGTTACGCGCGTTTCTTTGTCGCAGCAGCACTTCTGACGACGACGTAAACAACAATATTAAGAATACTTTTAACGACGACGATGCCATTTCTGCATCGTTACCTCTGAACGAGTTGAAACCCGGGGAGAAACAAAGCAGAGCGAGCACTATTCACAGGAGGAGCGAATTCGTCCAGATTTCATCGAACAAAGCGAAGACGATAAATCCGCCGGAGAATTTGTCCAAACTCCAACTTTTCGGCCGGAAATATTGGCCGTTGCTGGCGACTTTGGAGCTCTTAGCGCTCATCGGTGCCTCTCTGAACGGCGTGCTCAGTCGCAAACGCAGACAAGAGATTGAACGATTGAACGTTCAGATGCGCGCGATCATGCAACGCGTCGAGGACGAACGGTTCGAGAGGCACAATAAGAAGACTTCTTCGACGACTTCGAGCAGCCCGGCGATGGTATTGATTGGAAAAGCGAAATCGGCGTACGCGAACGGAGAATACGAATCGGCGATCGGTTTGTTCAACGACGCCGTCGAGGCGGCGGATGGCGGCGCGTTTAGTAGCGCGGACGAGGAAGATAAAATCGAAGAGTCGCTCTCCGCGCGAAAAGGTTTGGCGACGGCGTACCAGGCGTCGGGTGATTTAACCAAAGCCGCGGCGACGCTCGAGAACGCGCTACTCGTCGCCAGAGATAGCACCGTTTTCGGCATGCTCGGAGACGTGTACACCGACATGGGCGAATTAGCCAAAGCTGGAGAGATGTACGATAAGTGCTTGGAAGCCATGGATTGACGATTCGTAAAAGTTAAGATGGATACTATGTTAAGAGTATAGTCTTTTAAAATGAATAAATATGGCATGTCCTTAATAATACCGTTTTCTCGGACGATGATGCTCACTTGCCCTTTTCTGGCTTCTGATTCTTTCCTCTCTTCTTCGGGCAGTCATAATAGTCTTTTTCTCTACATCACCGCAGCGAAGGCGCCAACAAAAGCGAAGAGCGCGACGGCGTGACCAAAAATGGTGGCGCCCGAACTCGCCGGAGGCGTTACAACGGTGTGCGCAGTACCATCCGGGGCGATGTACGATTGTGTCGTCATTTCCGCTTTTGCCGGCGCGGTGAGAGTTTTCACCTCTTCCGCGTAATCCATCATTGTCTGCGCGTAATTCATGTAAGAATCAACTCCGGTGACCTCGCCAAACGTCAAGTATCCGTCTTTGCCAGCGGCGATGTAGTTGTTCGTACCAACAACGTACGTTTTGGTTATGTCGATGGCGGCCCAGGATCCTGCGAGACGCGAGTTAATTTCCACGTTCGACACGCGGAAACCCTTTGTCTTGTTCATGTCGACGTCCATGCGCAGTCCCGCGACGTAGGGGTACGCGCCCGTGGACCCGCCAAAAAGCGCATTATCGAGGGCGTCTTCCATAAGCGCGATGATCTGTGTACCGGTCATATCCATCGTCACAATGGTGTTGCTGTAAGGAAGCATTGAAAACGCGTCATCTTTCGTGAAGTCACCAGCACTAATGTCCTGCCTGCATCCTCCACCGTTCTGAACGCAAATATCGGCGTTCTTCGTGCGGTGAAGGAACCCTTTTGCGACGAGCTGGCACGCCGCTCCGCCGTGTTCATACGACGCCGACGTTTCACATAACGTAGAGCGTCCTTGACCGGGAATGCGTTCGAAGCAGATATTTTCGGGCACGTCCGCAATCTTTTGCGTCTTGAGTACGTCCACTTGCGTTTTGTACGTCTCGAACGACGCCGCAGTAGCGGCGTCAGCAGTAACAGCGTGCCAGTTGTCGAGCGTATCGAGGTGAGAAACCATGGCGGTTTTTTTCGCGTCGTCGAAGGCTTCGGTGTAGTCCTCTCCCGCGGCATCGACGAGATTTTGGAGGAATGAAGTCGAGTCATATACAAACTGGGGCTTACCAGAGCAGCTCGTGACATCGCCGTCCGCATCGAAGTCTACTCGAAGCTTCCCAAAGGTTTTTGAGTACTCCCAAGATTGCACGACGCAAACCTTCTTACCGCTTCCATTCGTTAATTCAGCGGGAAATGCGGCGTGTGGAGTGGCAAACCCCATCAAATCAGAAGCGTCGCCAAGGAGTTCATGTTGGTCACCGCCAACGATGACGTCGACGTTGTTCAGCGTCGCCATCCAACTTACGTCGTACGCGTAGCCGATATGTGTAAGCAGAATGATCTTATCGACGCCAGAAGCAACGAGCGCATCAATCTCAGCCTGTGCCGCCGTCTTCTCATCCTCGACGGTCGTACCTGCATCGGGGAAGGAAGATTCCATCGTTTTTCTCTTGATGGTCACGCCAACGACGCCGACGCTCTCTCCCCCTAGAGTGAAGACGTGCGACTTGGCGTACTTGGTTTGCAGAGGAGAGGAGGCCCCAGCGACAACGTTCGCGCTGAGTACTTTGGTTCCAGTCGCGCACACAGCCGCATCGCTCAAATTATCGATGAAAGTGGCGAGGTTCTGGTCACCGTCGTCAAACTCGTGATTACCGATGACCATAGCATGGAAGCACGCGTGTTGCATCATTTTCGCGTCAGCTGTGCCTTTGAACCACGAATAGTACGCACCGCCCGTCAAGACATCTCCCGCGTGGAGTTTGATCACGGATTGTCCGGCAGCTTCTTCCGAGGTCGTCAACGCCGACATCCCGGCAACGGTCATCGGAAATCCGCCGAGCTTTACGTTCACCGATTCGCCCGTGACGGCTTTCGTGGTGGCGTCAGAGACGGTCAAATCGTGATTATCCGCATCGAGATTGGAGTGATGATCGTTCATGGAGAGAATCGTGAGTTTGAGCGCGCCGGCGTCGGCTTTGAGCACAGCCGCGGTGCTGACCAAAATCGTCGCGAGGGCAGATTTCATCATCATTTTCTGTGATAGAGAGAGCGCGTCAGTCATCATAGCAGCGTGAGTGACGTTGTGGTTCGTCACTTTTCATACTGTTGTTCGAAAGGTCTCGTCGTCCAAAAACAAAGGCATCAAAAAGAAGAACAAAAAGGAGAATATTCCCGGCACCGACAATGAGAAACCGCATCCGGCACTCTCGTCGACGAGCGTGGTAGTAAAAACAACGATATCATTCGCGTCGCCGCCTGATAAAGCTTTCATCTGACACATCCTCCTCGTCATCGTCGCGCTCTCCTTCGTTTTCAAAGCGTTCGCCCTCGACTCGAGAATATTCCCGGCACCGAGAACAACTTCTGAGCACCCTCTTTTTCTTTTATATTCTCCTCTTCTACTTCTCGAACAGACGCGCGCGTTTGTCCTCCGTTTTGAGGAAGGCTTTTGGTGTCAAAGCGAGACGACGAAAAAGCGCGATATCGCGGCGTTGCGGTCTTCGTCTGGAATGCTTAGCATTCGAAGAAGGACGCGCTGCGCGCGGCATCATCGCGCGCGCTCTTGGCTCGGGAATAACCATCAGAATAAAAAAGTTCCTCCCCTTTGAGAGAGAGATATAAAAAGAAGAAGCACAACAAACCATCAAAGAGAGCGCGCGACGAGAGAAGAGAAAAGCGACCACGAAGAAAGGGAACGACGACAGAAGACGCACCGAGTGAGAGAATCGAGCGTTTGTCGAGAGATCTTAAACTGGTTCTCGTCCGCAACGGTGTCGTCGGTGTGGAATAACGTTTTTTATTCTTTTCTGTCAAATAGTGCAAAAAGTGCAAAAAGTGTTGGAAAGAATAAAACGAGAGCACTGCTTTTCGACGTCGACGCTTTGGCGATCGCAGCGTCGATATTGGAAAAGCGAATAATAAATCGACCAAGTACTACGGTCTCTCCTCCGAATGCGTGCATCAACGCGTATCGGCATTCTAAACGCGGCAAAAATGCATTCGCGCGTTTCGTCGTGAGCGGACGCGAAAGGAAGATTTAGTATTCCCTCTGTTCACATGTAATGCAGACAAAAAAATTAATGATCCGCAAAAACGAAAAAACAGTAAAAACAAGTGAAAAAAAGGTAGTTTTTTTTTCGAGAAGATATGTTCGAGACACCGCAGCCACAAGAACGTTGTACGCGATGAAATATCTGCTTCGTATCTTCTTTTCCGTGCCGTTGACTCTTTACTTTGAGAGCCTTCGTTGCGGGTGGATCTTCACTTAAAAAGAGAGAGTATATACTACCACGACTCTTTGCGAAGAGTGCTTTAAAAGCGAACGCGTTTGTCTCAAACCCACGAACACGAGGAGAAGACTCTCTCACAACGCGACGACGATAATAACGACGCGTGCTATCGCTTTTCTTCTCGCGCGAATTTGAATCCAAAGCAGAAATCAATTTGAACGTAAAAGGATATTTTTCCCGTTGATTTTTCCCCAATAGACGCGCTTGGTGTTTCTTAGAAAATGGCGACGAATGCATCGATGATGCTCTCGTCGACGACCGCGATGAGAAAGAACAACAACGCGGTGATGCACTCGTCGAGTCGCTCGGCGATGAGCGTCGCGTGCTCGACGTCAAAGTCCTCGAGAGCCTTTCAGAAGAAAATGAATTATGCGCCCACGTCGCCTTCGGGAGGAGTGCCTTTGAGGAGGCGGAGGACGATGCGAACGAACGCGCTCGCGAGGGGACCGGGAGGAGGAGATTTTTTTGAAGAAGAGGAAAAGAAGTACGAGAACAACCAGCAGGAGATGAGCAGTGCGAGCAGTAGTACCAACAACGGGTCGTCGTCGTCGTCGTCGTCGTCGTCGTCCAAGGCTTCTTCTTCGTCGAGTCACGTCGACGCCGGCGCGAAGAACGAGTTGGATCCGGAGATGGACTTGCCGCGGAGAAACAACAACAAGGACCACGCGGCGGCTTCGTCGTCGTCGTCTTCGTTCGCGCGGGAACAGCAGCCGACGAAGAAGGAGAGTGCTTCGCGCGACTCGAAGAAGAAGAAAGTGCCCCCAGCAGCGACGAAGAAGAAAAGTAATGATACTAATAAGAACAACAACAACAACAACAACAACGCGACGAGAACAATGACGACGAAAGAGAACGCGACGATCAGTAACAGCTCCGTGCCGAAGAGGAGCGCGAAGAAGAGCAGCGGCGCGATTACCGCGACGACGATGGCGACTGCGAATAATAATAATACTACTAATAATAATAATACCAAAACGAAAGAGGAGGGAGAAGAGACGTGTTCGTCGAAGGAGGAAGAAGACGTGGAAGAAGATGAAGATCAAGCCGCCCCGAAACACGAGACCACGATACTCTCTAAAGAACAATTCGAAACGCAAAAGAAACGATTGGAGCTTTTAATCGAAGAGAAAGAGTGGGCGGTGGAAGAGGCGAGAGATAACGCGGCAAGATCTTCTGTGAAGTTACAACGCGTCTTGGATTACGTCAACGCGGTGGAAGCGTATAAAGAGTTATGCTCGTCGAGAGTGCCGGATACGGTTTCTGATTTTCTTGGGAACTATGTGAACGTTTTGTGTTTGCCGAAACACGCGAAAGGCTACGACGAGGCGCTTTCGTTTCTCGGCATAGACTTTGAAGATTTGGACGAAGATGACTTGGAAATCACGCACGAAGATTTTTTGAGAGAGACGGAACATTACATGCGCATCGAAGAGAGATACGATTCGGAACGGAAAGAGACTGGTGGGAGCTTTGAAGACGAAGGAGAGTACTACGAAGACGACGAAGAAGAGTACTACGAAGACGACGAGGATTTGTTGGAAGCTTTATTAGGCGGCGACGCGAATTACATCGCCGAGATGAAGCTTCCGCTCGAACTCCACCTCGCACAAGACATCGACGGAAATTGGCGATGGTTAGAAGATGATCTCGGGAGAGTTTTGAAAAGGAAACCTGAGGGCGATTTTATCTTTCGTCTCATGTCTTTTGAAGATTTAATGAACGAAGGTTTGAACGTCAACTGCTTGCGAGAGGAAGTCGATCCGAACGAACTGATTGATTTCTCAAAGTGTAGGTCGTTCGATGACGCGAGACGAGCGATGAAAGAAGCCACCGAGGCGTTGCGAAACATGGAAGCCGATGGGTGGGTGGTTGAAAAGAGCTTCTCGGCCACCGCGGCGAGTTTTGGCGCTTCCTCCTCCGGAGATTCCACCGATTCGGTCTTTGACATCAGAGAAGAAAGCAGCGGACGACACTTGTGCATGACGAAAGAGTTGAGACCGTTGAGAACTATGTCGCACGTGGATGGATTACATCCGGAAGAAGACGAGAAGTGCGAACGAGAAATTCACCGCGAAGAAGCTGCCGGAGCGATGGCGAGAGATGCTTTCGACAGCTTTGACGACAACGAATAATAATAAAAACGAATATTGATTTTTTTTTCTTACGAATGAAAGCGAGCGAATCACTTGAACTACCTCCAGTACATCTAATGAACTACAATCTATAATATCTAATACCTGACTCTAAACTTGAGCAAAAAGTACGCGATGGCTAAATACGCGCACGCTAACGAGGCCAATGCGACCACGTGCACTCGCATCTCACTTCTCGTGGACCCGAAGGAGAAGAAATCCAAGACTTCTTTACCGGAAACCGGAACGCGTACGTCGCCGCCGCCAGACGACGGAGAAGATTTCTTGGATGGATCACTTTCGACCAGTTTCGGCGTAAAATAAAAAGTTCCCGCGTCTAAGAATTCGCCAATCATCATAGACTGAAAACCGTGGTTAATAAAGCTTAATCTCGTCAAGATTTTAACCAAGATGTGGCGATTGCCACTCCCGTCCGCCGCTTTCGCTCGCGGTTGTTCCTCGTTGAGTAGAAACCCGCCGCACACTACGTTCACGAGCAATAACAGCATACCGACGACATTTGCGGACGCATTGGATGGTGTTGCGATGGACACGCAAGTACATAACGCCGAAGCCGTGATGTTTGTCAACACGCACACGAACGTAAAGTTTACAAACGAGAAAAAATTCAAGTGTAAACCGACGCAGAAATACGTGGCGAGAGAGAAGAACAAAGGCGGAATGGCCCGAACGACAATCACATCGAAAGCGATTTGACTAACGAAATAACCATCCACGCCGTACGCACCGGCGAGAATCTCGCGCCTGGACAATAAGTCGTCCTCTCTCCACACGGGGAGGGAGGAGAGTGACATAAGCGTAAGGAATAGAAGGATGAAGAAACAACATCCCATTCGATTCTGCACGCCGCCGGTGTCTCGACCGCACTGATAGAATATTGCACCGAGCGCAATGGCTGTGAAAAGCGTCGCGATGAAGTGCGTGGCAATCAAAAATGGGTGCCGAGTGGCGTTTTTGCGCAAACGTGCGAGGAGTTGCTGAATCTGAACCTTCATCGGCGCGAGACATTTCTTTGCCGAGGAACAAGCACTACCGCTACCTTTTGTTTTGTTTCCTCGTTCTTCGTCATCAGCGCCGTCATTTCCCACGACTGCATCCGACGACGCTTCCATAGCGAGCATTTCTATCGTGTTTTCGTTGAGCGTGAAGATGTCTGAAACCGCAAAGTCTCTGCACACGCGCGACGTCGTTTCTTTGGATGATTTGATGACAACGTCCAATATAAAGTCTGCAACGTGCACGTCTCGCGGTCGAGGCGGTACGTACGCCAAAGACTCAAAGAATCCTTTCGCTGATACTGAAGGGCCACTATATACAACAGATCCAACGCTCGAAAGAATCAAAATGCGGTCCAACAAACGAAAGATGTCCGGACGAGGCTGGTGAATAGACAACAAAACAGTCACGCCGTGGCGAGAGCCGAGTTTGGACAAAATGTCAACAACCTTCGCCGCGTTCGTCGAGTCCAACCCAGTCGTAGGCTCGTCCAGAAACATTATGCCCGGAGACATGAGAAGCTCAGTCGCGATGGAGACGCGACGCTTCTCGCCACCAGACAGACCGCGAGAAAACTGGTCGCCAATCAGAGAGTCTGCAAGTTTCTCGATGCCTAAGTCGCGCATGGTTTGGCCAACGCGACGACGGAGAGCGTTCGTAGACGTACCGATCGGCATACGAAGCGTCGCGTGGAACAACAAGTGCTCCCAAACTGTACTTGTGCCTGGTAAAACGTCGTCTTGGGTCACGTATCCGCTCATCTCTCGTCTCTCGGTACTCGTTGTCTCTGCGCCGTTGATTCGGATTTTCCCTCCGACGGTGAAGTTCTTCTGATGCTCTGCGCTTCTGCCAGCTAAAATATCCAATAACGTCGATTTTCCTGCACCCGATGGACCTAATATTGCAAAGGCACTTTTCGCGTTATCTTCAAAAGCGGCGCCACGCATCGACTGCGAAAAGCCTAAACGTCCACCGCCGGCTATGCCGGTTATACCTCGAAGAATGACTTTACGTCTCTGCTTCCCCCGTGTCCAAACTTTCACTTCGCACGTGACGCGACTGAAGGAGAACGCCGGCGATGGCTTTGGCTCGTCGTCGATAACTAGTGATGATGTTAATGGCGTGAATGCACTGTCATCGTCATTGTTAATCGACAGAAGATGCTCGCTCAAACCTTCTCCCTCTTCTTCTCCTTCTTTATCGTGTGCATCTTCAAATTCAGAAGCCGTAGTTTCAGACGTTCTTCGCGCATTCGCGGACAAGTTTTCATCACCCGAAACGAGCGAATCCGTTCGCGCGTGCTGAACATGATTGTCTGCATCGACAAATATAGAAGAAGAAGAAACGGAACCCGGTGCTTCCTCGCTTTCATCTTGTCGCCACTCGTCCATGGCGGCATCGAGCAACGCTGCGCGCTCGCTACCTCCTGGCGATAAACTTTCAATTACCCGTCTCGCGAGCAAATCGTTATTTGTACCATCTAAATCTCCAGCAGATGATGTCGAGGGAGAAAGTGTCGACGATGCAATTATTCCAAAACATGTTCTCAACCGCGAGAGAAAAGAAGAGCTTTTAATACTCTTCTTCCTGCCGCCGTCGCCTCCGCCGCTCGCAAAATCTGAGCGCTTCAAGACGAAGAAACTCACCGATGCGAACAAAACTGCTTCTCCGCACAACCAAACGACATCGTTTACGACTAGGCTTGGATGAAATCCAAAAGTAAAAAGCACCTTCTCGCCCGGCACGGGAACTTCATTCGGAAGTTTTGTAGAATTTGTGTCGTCGTCGTTACTCCAGGATTCCGTGAGCGTGAACGTCTTTGGATTTGAAGCAAACTCGTTAACCACGAGCGCTTCATAGCCCCGAGAAATGAAGCTCGCTGCAGCGAGCCATCGAAATGAACTTGGAATTTCATCTTTGTTAAGCAAAAATCCACCAAATAAGATGGATGTTAGAAAACATAAGCTGGCGACAGCGTTGGCGTCCGCGACTCGTCGGCTGCACACGCCGATTGCCATGCAAAGACACGTCGCAACAATATTCGTCAAGATGAGCACAACGACAAAAGCGAGTAAATTCAACTCCCCGCCTTCGTTCAAACCGATCATACCGTACGTGATAAAGCCAAACAAAAACGGCGGAACGACACGCATTGGCAAGATGTCAAACAAGACAGTTGAAACAAAGTACGCGTTCGTTCCGTACACTCGATTCGCTCGTTCTCGAATAAAGAGGAGGCGGTCTTCTTTCCACACTGGAAGTGAAGAAAGCGACATGAGCGTGAGAAAGATGAGAATGAAGAACAACGCGCCCATCCTATTTTGAATGCCGCCTTGATTCAACGCCGCATTTTTGAAAATCAAGCCAACGCCAAGCGCCGCGAGAAAAGTTGCCATTACGTGCACGTAAATAAGAAACGGATGACGATACATGCGCCTGACGTATCGACCACACAACCAACGACACTGCTTCGAGAACGGAGCTGCATATTTGTTTCTCGTATTGACAATTTCTGCTTCATTTGAGACCTCTTGACCAAATTCAGCCATGAGCGCGCGCTGACGCTCTTCGTTTTCAATCGCAATCTCTGATTTTAGAAAATCGACGGAGACTTTCGCGACAATCTTTTCCGGCGAGTTGATGACAACGTCCAATATAAAGTCTGCAACGTGCACGTCTCGCGGTCGAGGCGGTACGTACGCCAAAGACTCAAAGAATCCTTTCGCTGATACTGAAGGGCCACTATATACAACAGATCCAACGCTCGAAAGAATCAAAATGCGGTCCAACAAACGAAAGATGTCCGGACGAGGCTGGTGAATAGACAACAAAACAGTCACGCCGTGGCGAGAGCCGAGTTTGGACAAAATGTCAACAACCTTCGCCGCGTTCGTCGAGTCCAACCCAGTCGTAGGCTCGTCCAGAAACATTATGCCCGGAGACATGAGAAGCTCAGTCGCGATGGAGACGCGACGCTTCTCGCCACCAGACAGACCGCGAGAAAACTGGTCGCCAATCAGAGAGTCTGCAAGTTTCTCGATGCCTAAGTCGCGCATGGTTTGGCCAACGCGACGACGGAGAGCGTTCGTAGACGTACCGATCGGCATACGAAGCGTCGCGTGGAACAACAAGTGCTCCCAAACTGTACTTGTGCCTGGCAAAACGTCATCTTGGGTCACGCACGCGCTCGCAGCACGTAAACCAACGTTTGAGGCAACTTGTCCGTCTAAATATATCGCGCCTCGAACGTTTCTATCTGGTGGCGTGCGTCCTGCGAGTGTGTCGATGAGTGTTGATTTACCCGCGCCGCTCGGTCCCAAAACGGCAAACACGCCTCCCGGACCAGCCATACCAGAAACGTCCCTTAAAATGTGTTTCGTGCTTTTTTTCCTATCGTTTTTAACGCTCGCGTCGACAAAAAGATGTCGCCATGAAAGTACCATCATATCTTTCGACGATCTTTGTGGTATTTGCGTCGATAACGACGACGTTCGTCTACTCCTCTTCCTCCTCGCGGGATTTTTCTTGGTCTTCTTTTCCTCGCCGTTCTCTTCTTCAAAACTTTCGTTGTCGTTGCTAACATCGTCATCGCCATCCGCATCACTACTCGACGACGATGATGATGACTCATTATTCACAGAGCTATACCCGTCGTCGGAATACGCCGCGGAGTCATTCAAGAGCGCTTCTGTGTTCAAATCTTCATCTCGGACAACAACGTCCGATTCTTCCTCGTCTTCTTCGTTATATCTTTGCTTCCGCTCCCAAAGGACGTACATCACCATCCCAGCTATTATTACGGACACGAACAACAACATAAACGCTCGCGTCAACGCATCGCCCGTCCAATATACTGGCACCGTTTCCTCCAACGAACACCAATTTTCTTTCGCCATCGTCTGCTCTTCGTACACGCAATTACCTACCCTACAAGTTACCGCCAGCGTTGGAATTACTCCCGGTTGCGTCCAATAACACACGTTACTGCCGTCGCTTGTTTTTGTCGCATTAATATCGCACCAAAATTGCATCCCGCGATCACTCACCGGTGTCACGAGTGGGTTGCAGGGATGTTGCCAAAAAAGCGTATCGGTAGAGTTGTCCGTTTCGTTCGTCCCACACTTCATGGCGGTTCTACCAGGACACTTCTCGACATCGGACGGAGGACACGCCGATTTCCCAGCCGTACAATCATACAACACGCACGTGTGATCGCTCGGATACGGTGCTCTGCATTTCTCCACGCTGTACGTGCACTTTGTAAAATTTGCGTCCCATACCGCCGCAGAGGCGAATTTGTATTTCCACTCCGGATAATTACCGTTATCTTGCGTAGGCATACCACCGTACGCGCGCACGTTGATCTCAACTTCTCGGCTGTTATCACCGTTACTATTCGTTCCACTTCTAATACTATCACTCGCCCTCATTCCTATTCTCGCCGCTTCTTCGAAAGACGACGACACCCCTACTTTCAACTCCTCCTCCTCCCTCTCCTTCATTCCGCTCGCCGCGACCACGTGAAACAAAAACGACTGATCCTTCTGAAACATACAATACGGATCCGTCTTGGCATCTCCTCCGCATTGACACGAAAACACCTTCCCGGCTTCAAAGCTCGCCTCGGGAACTAATCGGTTTTGATCCGCGTCCAAATTTTTCGTCCTCCTCGGTATCGACAATTCCTCCGTCGTCGGTAAAAAACAATCCTTCGTGCATCCAATCGGGTTCCGTTTTTTCCCGTTTACCACGATAGACGGACACGAATTGGACACATCGCACACGGAGCAATCCACACCGGACCATCCGAGCGGGCATTTGTCTTCTTCGTCGTCACTCTCGCCCTCGTCGTCTTCGCCCGCAAAAGCTCTAGCAGAGAGACCACTTCCACTAATTCTGTTACGAAAACGCGTGTCAGCACTCCCGCCAAAGTTACCCCTTTCCGCGACGCAATGCGCGCAATTTTCCGGATGCGAGCTGTTTACGCTGTATAAAATCGTCTGAAATTTGCACGGTGGATCAAAGTCGCGCATGGCGTTGAAACATTGCTTCTTGATGTCTTCTTTTGAGTATAATTGAATTGAAGAATCTCCCGAAACGAATGCATTCATCTCCGTCGAAGTCGTCATCACCACGACGCAGGAGAAGAGAAACAAGATGAAACCTTGGCACGACAGTATCATCGAAAATGTTTGAGACGCGCCAAGAAGAACCACGAGTCGCGAGACTTTCCTTTACTCCGCAGTCGGTAAAAAGTCGTCCTCGAAAGTGAATTTTATATTCTTTTTCCCAAATTCTGACGAGAAAATGAAGCGACTGCCCTTTAGAAAGAAAGAGAGATGCGAAGAGCGCTCAGATACAAAACAGCTATAATAGTATTATAATCTCTCTCACACACTAAGAATCAAAGTTACATCCTTTGATGCAGTGCAAATTC